>Ga0316224_1003140_pt1 | contig 14028 bp, 8 predicted proteins | sample TBH18013metaG_FD_206254 | JGI IMG/M metagenome (GOLD analysis project Ga0316224, IMG submission 206254) | Freshwater microbial communities from Trout Bog Lake, Wisconsin, USA - TBH18013 | ecosystem: Environmental > Aquatic > Freshwater > Lake > Hypolimnion/Profundal zone | place: USA: Wisconsin... | reverse complement strand
ATTTGGCGAAAATTGCAATCATTGCGATGCAAGAGAGAGGGCTTGAGCCAGACTTCTCAAAGGAAGCACATGATCAACTCGATCTCATTACCGCACCAGGTGAAGATAACGATCCTAAGATTCAAGATCTCTCAGGCCTACTATGGTGCTCTTTAGATAATGACGACTCTCGCGATTTGGATCAGCTTACCACTTGTAGTGAACTAGAAAATGGCAATTACAAAATTCTGATTGCTATTGCTGACGTCGATGCCCTAGTGAAAAAAGATAGCCCAATTGATCAACATGCTCAGATCAATACAGCATCAGTCTACACTTCAGCTCGAATTTTCCCGATGCTGCCAGAAAAACTATCCACCAACCTCAGCTCTCTTAACTTAAATCAAGTGAGGTTAGCGTTGGTGACGGAGATTATTGTTTCAAATTCCGGGCAAATTCTAGGCTTCAATATCTATCGCGCAAGGGTGCTCAATAAAGCGAAGCTTGCTTATGATTCCGTCTCGGCATGGATTGAAGGCAAAGGCCAAATTCCCATTGGCATTAGCTCTGTAACGGGAATGGATGCTCAACTAAAAACGCAGGATAAAATTGCTCAGCAACTTCGAACTAGGCGTCATCAAGCCGGATCGCTGCAATTAGAAATCTTCCAGCCCAAAGCCATTTTTGAGGGTGAACAGATTATTGCCATAGCCGAGCAAGAGCAAAACCGTGGCAGACAGCTCATTGAAGAATTTATGATTGCCGTCAATCAATCCACGGCGCTTTTCTTACTCAACAAAGGTATTCCCTCCCTACGAAGGGTTGTGCGTAGTCCCGATCGCTGGCTGCGTATTGTGGAGCTTGCCAAACAATATGGCGAAACCCTCCCTGGCGAGGCTAACTCAAAAGCACTTTCAAACTTTTTAGCCAAACGTCATCTTGTCGATCCTTTGCGCTTCCCTGACTTGTCTTTGGTAGTGGTCAAGCTTATGGGGCCCGGAGAATATGTTCTTGAACAACCAGGGACCGAGCCACTAGGTCATTTTGGGCTTGCGGTTCAAGATTACATGCACTCTACAGCCCCCAATCGTCGCTATCCCGACCTCATCACCTTGCGCATGCTTAAAGCAGCCATTAGGAATGAAGAAACGCCTTACCAAAAGCAAGAGCTCTACTCTCTAGCAACTCATTGCACCCTTCAAGAAGATGCCATTCGAAAAGTAGAGCGCAGAGTTAGAAAATCGGAAGCCGCCTTATTTCTTGAACCCTACATTGGCAAAGAATTCGATGGGGTGATCACAGGCATCACTCCAAACTATGGCTGGGTGCGAATTTTTAATCCGCCTGCCGAAGGTATGCTATTAAAACTACCTAGAGACTGTGCCATTGGCAATAAACTGCGCGTTAAATTAGTATCTACTAACGTAGAGTTGGGGCATATTAATTTTATGCAAGCCCAAATCTTTGCAGCCCAGTGAGCACATTGATAAATAGCCGTTCTTCCTAAGCTGATGCGCTGTGCCAACGTCACCTACTAGCCTTGGTTTCAACTCATCCATCAGTGGGTATTGAGAAAAGGGCAACAGAGGTTTTCAAGCCCCCGGAAATAGTGGCAATATAAATAAACACCCACATAAGGAGCAGTCATAAGACCAATTTCTAAATGTACGCATCTATAGAGACTAGCTGGCGGTGGGCGTAGTCAGCGCCCATATCGTCTTTGCATCACCCTGCTAACACGGAATTTTACAGGGTATTTTGGTAAAAATGAGTCTGATTTTTCCAAAAATAGACGGCCAACCCCCTAGATATATAGTCATCTGATCAAATCCATTATTTCAGAACAGGGAATAACAGGGATTTAATCATCAACAGCGGAGATTAAAAGTCGAGCGACCCCCAAATAGAACTCTGACGCCACCGTTATGGCATTTAGCTTAATTTTTGTTATTTTGACCACATCGGAGTTATAAATCTTTTTTAACTGATTCAAATCAAGATCGCTCATTTTGGCCCCGCCGCCGCCATGAACAATTGAATTCCTTCTGGAATAGAGCCAATCAGCATATCCACAAATTGAAGTGGGTACTTTGTTATTTTGAGGGGTGAACTCCTGAAGAATTTTTCCTGTGGACAGGTTTACCCTTGGCTTCTTTTGATAATTCGATACTTCCCCAACCAATTCAAATAATTTTTGAAGCTTTAGAGAGTGTCTGTTTCGTAAGATCCCGTTGCGCAAAACAGTTTGAATTCTCTCTTCCACAACCAAATTGATATCCCTAGCATCCATTAGTAATTTTAGGATATCTGCCTCGGATACGCTTGAATCAAGCTGCTTTAGCGATTCCTCCAATAAGTTTTCGTGCAATGCATTCGCAATAATTGTTTTATCAACCATGACGTCAAATCTATCGACTAAATTGGTATAAACCAATTTCTGCAAATGTTTTCTACTGGCCTCAGTTAAGCCCTCTAACTCTGCTGTAGCCTCTTTTACCTCGCTTAAAACAAATTTCTGAAAATCTTTTACATGAGTTAAATTCATGATCGGCCTTCACCTCCATTTTTATTTAGCTTGACTGACATAACCCCAAATACGCGCAATATATCCGCTACAAACCCAGCCTTAACTTACCTATAAAATCTCTTGAGATTCATACATCAAATACAATTTGGTTAATTCTTTAGTGTTTCCCTGTTTCTCGCAATTAACTAGCGCAAGATAAAAAGCTCCCGATAGAATAAAGCTTGCAAGCACATTCCACTTGCATCGCAATATATAAACTGGGGCGCCATTTAAACAAGACTCAAGCCTTGCGCTTAAATATTCAGGCGATGGGTCAATTATTAAAACTGGCTTAGGTCTCCACTTCAGCAAATCAACAATCATTTCAAATGATTCAATGTCGTCCATCAGATCATTATTCTTATTTTTACCAAAAGAATACCCAATAAATACAACAAATTTTAATGATTCATAGCAAGTTTTTAAATGTCGATAGGCGAGTCTATTTGTAATCCCTGGGTGCTCGGGGATTGGTGGGTGATAGCGAAAGGATCGCTCCACAAAGGAATCGCCAACAGCCAAATAACTTAAAGCGCGCTCAACGGAATCTGAATAAAGCACCTTCCCATCAAATTTTCCATGAGGATATAAACAAACGTGGTGAAAACTAATTTGATCGGCTAAATTATCATAATTAAATATAAATAAAACTGAGCGTCTAAATTTTAAAAATACTTCATATTGATCGCAAATTATTGCCTCCCTAGCTGCAAGTTGTCGCGCATATATCAGTTCAATAGCTGAAGTTGGAATATGAGCAGCTAGCTCATTAGTTGAAATGGTTTGATTTTTAAATGCTTCAATATCAGCCTTATCATCATACGGCAAAAGCCTATCTCTTATAAGCGTAGAGTTATGAATATTCACGTCATAAATACCATTACCAAGAATTTTCTCTCTAATGACACTGGGATCGTTTTTAATTGTCGGCATAGATGCGCCTGCCCCAAGTACAAATAATGATGGGCTGGTCGTTGCATAACAAAAAATCTGCCAATTAAACATCTAAAGCACAACCCCAATAATCCTATTAAAGAATTTATTTTTGGCACGCATATCCACTCCATTAATATACCTTGTAATATCAACCCATAAAATTGGTATTTTATGTCTTAGCGTTTACCCGCTAATCGGGAAAGAGAATTAATGAATTCTGAAAATGGAAATCTTGGCGATCTGATTATTCGTTCACTGAATAAGCATCCCAATCAAAAGGCTTCTGATTTAGCCAAAGAGTTAAGCCGGGAAAAAAGAGACATCAACAGGTGCCTCACTTATGAACTGAAATCTAAGGTTTTGCAGGATGCTTCCTATCGATGGCGGGTAATTAGTGCAACGCCTACTATTCCAGAAAGCCCTGCACTCGCCAAACCTGAATCTGAGTTAGCGCGCCTTTGCCGCTATTACCTTGAATGCATTGGCCAAGATGACGATGAGGGCGTCAGTACATTTGCAGCAAGTAAATATGGAGAGCCTGACTACGTTCAACTCCCCAAACTTCCTCTGTGCGATGCAGGCTGGGACTGGTCGCAAAGTTCAGGCGCAGGAAGGGTGCTTGGAAAAGTTAGGGCTGAAAAAGCAAATCTCATCGCTTATATTGGCTACCCAGTTCGGCTGCGAAAACATAAAACAGCCAATTGGGAGGGGTTCTTTGCAGAACCAATTTTGCTATGGCCTATTTCGCCTCCTGATAAACACGAAGCCGGATTTGAAATAGCAGACAGCCTTCCACACTTTAATTTCAAATTTTTACGCAGTGTAGCAATGGGTGACGTATCTCAGATGATGGATGAGGCCGCTCAATTGTCACAAGAATTGGGACTTAATAATCCCATCGAAGATCAGCCTGAGGTTGACGAGCTTATTCAGCGCCTTACAGCAATCAGACCAGATTGGGATTGGCAAGAACCGATAGATCCGTTTACATGCCCAGAGACCCCGTTAGCTCAGATTTCAATGCCGGGAATATACAACAGGGCTGTAGTAATTGCTGGAAAACGTTCTCCATTCACACAAGGTCTTGAGTCAGAGTTAAAAGATCTGTCTACTAAATCTGAGGCAGAAATTTCTGGTACTGCTCTAGGCCAGTGGCTTTCTGGTGATGTGATTAAGGTGAGCTCTGAAGATTCGGATCCTTTGCTTGAGGTGCTGCCAATGAACAATGAACAGCGTATGGCCGTTCATTCTGCACTCAGCTCACAACTCACTGTGGTGACCGGGCCACCGGGCACGGGTAAATCACAGGTAGTAACCAACTTATTAATTAATGCTGCTTGGCAGGGTAAAAAAGTTCTTTTTGCCAGTAAAAATAATAAGGCTGTAGATGTAGTTGAGACTAGGGTGAATAGTCTGGGCAATAGGCCCGTGCTCTTGAGACTTGGATCTAAAGAATATCAAGCCAAGTTAGGCGAATATCTTACGGCCATGTTATCTGGAACTGCAGCAGAAGATGACAAGATAAGTTACGACGAGAGCCTAGAAAGGCATCACGAGTTAAGCAAATTAGTTGCAGACCTTAACCAGGTTCAAGCTAAAACCTTGAGCGCGCGAAATACCACTGATCAACTAGATAAAGAGGTTGAAAGTTATCGTCCCTTATTTGCTGAGAAATTTAATCTCTTAGATGAATCACTAATCCAGAAATCAATCCTATCCATTCCAGATTTGGAGAAATCTATTGAGGCCGTTGATATCTCAAAGTTGGGGTTTTTGGGGAAATTAATTCTTGCGCTAACGCGCTCAGGAAAAATGGGTGTATTGCAGGCGCAATTGTCCGCCTTGGGACCTTTGGCAAACCACTTTGACATTTCTCTTCCAGTAGTTTCTGGGGAAATCGTCAGCGTCGAGCAATTACAAAAATTTGTGAAAAGCATTAAATCTAAGGCGCATGCAAGCAAAAAGGTTTTAGATTACCAAAAGGCATTAGAGGCACTGCGTACCAACCCCTCATTTGAAACAATTGCAACCCAACACCTGGATTTAGCTGCAAGAATTGCCAAAAACTCCATTGGCTTATGGAAGGATTGGGTTCAATTGGCCCCCGCACGATTATCAGCAATGCAGCGCAAAGAGGTTGCTGACTACGCAGCAATTTTGCAGTTAATGACAGGTCCTAATGCACAGAACCTAACTAGCGCTGTTCGTAGTAGAGCTAGGGCCTTACAATCTAAAGTTCTCACAATGTTTTCTTGTTGGGCAGTGACCTCTCTTTCCGCAAGAAGCAAGGTGCCGTTCGAGCCTGGCTATTTTGATTTAGTAGTGATTGATGAGGCTAGTCAATGCGATATTGCATCTGCCCTACCCCTTTTGTATAGAGCAAAACAGGCAGTCATTATTGGCGACCCACAGCAACTTAAACATATTAGTTCAGTAACCCAACAAAAAGAGTCTGAGTTGCAGCAAAAATATGGATTAATAGAAACAGTAGGTCGCGCATCTTGGATGTATTCGGTTAACTCGCTCTACGATGTTGCAGCAAGTCTCTCAAGCTCTGAAAATATTGTGAACCTAAAAGATCATCATCGATCTCATGCTGACATTATTAATTTTTCAAATCGCGAGTTTTATGGAAACAAGTTGCGAATTGCAACCAAATATCACACTCTAAAAAGACCCAAGAATAAAGAGCCAGGTGTAATTTGGAGCGATGTAAAAGGCAAGACCATTCGCCCAAGTAATGGTGGCGCCCTTAATCGGGTGGAAGCGCAAGCAGTTATTGATGCCCTGCGCGATCTACTTATAACAAGATCCTATACCGGGACCGTTGGGGTAGTGACGCCATTTCAGGCTCAAAAACAGCTACTCAATGAATTGGCATCACGAGACGAGCAGATTTCCGCAATAGGTCCTAAGCACGATTTATTAATTGATACTGTTCACCGATTTCAAGGTGATGAGCGTGATGTCATTTTATTCTCTCCCGTTATTTCAGAAGAGACACCAGCTGGCGCACTTTCATTTTTGCGATCAAATGGCAACTTATTTAACGTAGCCATTACCCGAGCAAGGGGATTGTTGCATGTAGTTGGCGATAGATATGCCATTCTAAATTCAAAGGTTGAATATCTTGCAAAGTTTGCGCAATATGTCAGCAAGTTATCGGAGCAGGTTGATGGCAAACGTCATTTAGAGGGGATAAATCTGGGGCCTGAGTATCCAGTCGTCAGTAAGCCAGAGCAAGTATCAGAGTGGGAGCACATCTTTTACAAGGCGCTCTACCAAGAGGGTTTAAGGACTATTCCACAGTACCCTGTTGAGCAATATGAGCTTGATTTTGCATTAATCATGGGCGATCGAAAATTAAATATTGAAATTGATGGCGAAAAATATCATCGCAGTTGGACTGGTGAACTTTGCTTAAGAGATCAACTGCGTAACCAACGTTTAATTGAGCTGGGGTGGGAGGTAAAGAGATTTTGGGTATATGAAGTCAGAGATCGCCTGCCTGAATCTATTAATCAAATCAAGAAATGGGCATTGGAAGATCTAGGCTAAAAATGATGTACAACTTTAAAATCGCCTGCCAAATGTAAACAAAATAGAGTAACTCGATAAATGGAAACCGTCTTTAGGTCAAGCGAGGTCCTTACATAACTCCAATTATGCGCGGTAACTCATAAATTATCGGCGCGAAGTTTAGACGTCAAATACAGGCAGTTTTCTTAAAACATCAAGCGCATTTTCACCCTCACTACCAGTATCAAGCTTTCTTAAGTTTTCTCTAGGAAAAGGCGAGATGGTTAAAATCATTCAAGAGGAAAAATCATGGCCCTAATGATTCCCATGCTTCTGTATGATTCTCGACGCGCATCCCACCTAAAAGGTCATGAAGATAATCGCCTCTTGCTTGCAGAGGCTCGCTCCGTTGCATCAACAAGCCAGATGGGATGAGCTTTCTCGCCAGCGGCGACCTTCTCGTTATACAAAGACTGAAGGTTGCTCCACTTTTCCCCGAGATTGCCAACGTCAATTACGAGATAGTGGGCTTGACTAGCCTCCTCAGCCCTAACATAGGTGGGCAATTGTGATTTATACCCTTTCATTACATCATTTTTAGAAATGCAAGAGTATTTATAAATTTATCTCACGCCATTAACTCTTTAACCCGATTCATCGCCATATCAAATTATGATTTCGTTGGTAGCAGCTTGCATTCTCAAGTCGCCCATCTTTCGCGGATTTGCCATACAGCGCTACACCCTCACTGATACAACCTTGGAAGTCATCTCATTAAATAGTGCGTCACAAGAAATGCACATCAGAACCCATCCAATAATATGAGCTGATGCGCACTAGATTGCTTTGGTGCGCGAGAGAAATCTCATTGATTACCCCCTCATTTTAGGGATTTCAAATGTATATGAAGGCGGCTAAAGTGTCCAATATTTGGATCAAGGATAAAAAAAATAATGTCAAAACTTATGCTGCCTTTGCTCAGAAATTTTAAGCATATCCTTTTATGCCTATTGATCACGCTCTTTCAATTATGGCAGGTAAATGCTAGTGCCGAAGAGTCAAAAGATTCACCAATAGTTGGACACTCAACACTCAGTCAAGTCATTAATTCCTTCGGAAATCCGACTGCAATAAGAAATATTGAAGACGGAAAAATTCTTATTATTTATAAAGAATATGAAGTCAATTCCAACAATCAAAACAAGGCTAGCGCGAATGCATGGGGGCTGACATTTAATTCAAATCAGGTTTTAGAAAATTTAGCCCTTATTAGATACTAAAGATTGGCAAAATCAAGTAGGGATAACATCTCGGCGGGGCATCTTTTATTATTTCTCAAGGCACAGAACATAAATCCCCAACATAAACATTCACCCCTCAACTTCTTAATCATTCTTGCACTTCAGTAAAATTTTCCCGCCTTTAGGGCGGGGAAATTACATCCACTACAAATAAGCATCATCACAAGAGCGTAATTAATTGAACTCTTGTTAAAAGATGACTACTCTCCCTCAAATACGAGATTACCAAACATTGATATAGCAGAAAATCTGATTGAACTTCGCCCAGATCAAGAGCTGGCATATGGCAGAGGTTTTCATAGTCACACAAGATAAGCCGTCAAACCCTCTACGGTTAAAAAACTGTAAATGCGCCAAAAAAGGGGCTAGTTTAACCTCACTCAAACTGGATCTCCAATGGACGCCAAAGTCGTTTTGCATTATGTAACGAGTTGGCACAGCCCAAAGGACTACGTTCTATATGATTTAAATAATAACGCTTCTGCTGTGGTGCGTACTTTGAAAGCGAATCTATTGTGAGTTGCTGCTCATAAAAACATTGAGCTGCATGGAACTCAAATGTAAATACGACTCTTTCACCGTTCAATGATGTATTACTTACCTTGAATACCCCCTCTTGCTAAAAATACGATGCATGCCCCAAGACTGAAACACAAAAGATATGAGTGGGGCAGCGTTTCTCTATCAGTCAGGAAAATACTTCACAATCAATTTCGCATTTCTCCAGCGCAAGATTTTAAAGGGAGCCTTGCGATATTAATCCAAAATGCTATCCACAACAATCAAATGCACGCCCAGCTGAGCAATCAGCCGAAAACTAAGTCCAATTGCCGGTGAACCTCCGCCAATATCCATAACTACAGAGTCTATTCTCAGCCCAAACATCTCTATAGCTATCAGGCACTCAAAAATCGTTGGCAAATCTTCCCGCCACCATAAATAAATTCACCCCACCCTGCAGGGTGTCCTGCCAAGCTATAACGTTACCAAAGCAATTTTATTAATTCATTTATGGAATCAAAAAATTTCAGCACTTATACATACCACCTTATTAAAAATTATTAAATAACTTGTGACCTTTAGGCTAATCTATTTTTCCAAAACCTTATTGCGAAGTAAGTCACCAAAAATTTCAGGCCGCCCCTTGAAAATTATTTGGGTTTTATTCCACCCTGAAAATTCCTTCGAAAGCCTGATTCTTTCCTCATGGTTCTCTGCCAACTTAACTGCGGCAGCAATATACTCATCAACAGATTTAGCAACTAGCCATGAAGGCAATCCAAGCCTCTCAAATAAACCCTGATCAATATGCTCGTGAACCTCAGCCCCCGTCTTACAAACGCCCACCAACCCGGCGCTAACCGTATCGATAATCCCATTGGTATTTCCAAACGGAAATGGGTTGATGAACATATCGCAATTTTGAATCACCTCCATATATTCGCGATAAGCTTGATGAGGAAAAACAGTTGCATGATCACCCAAAAACATTCGAACAACTCTTTGTACATAAGGATGAACAAGGCCTTGCGCTTGCCCAACTAGAAATTGAAAGTGAATCGGCACATTTGATCTTTCCACAATTTGACAACAGGCTTGTAAAAAACCCGGATTAAGCTTCATGGTAGTCGAACAAACAGCAATTTTTACTAATTTTGATTTATCTTTTGATCGGGTTATAGATTTTGGTTTTTTGGCTGAAGCTGAAGGCCTATAAGGCATTCCATCCTTCGGAAGAATTAAAAGCTTTTCACTAAAACACTCTGCATTCCCAACGTAATCCTCTTCAACAGCCACATAATCAATGGCATGAGCATGAGTAGTTGCAGGATGCCCTAATGCCATTACCTGCAGAGGTGCAACTCGTAAATTTGCCAACCACATAGTAAGGGGAAACATGCCTACGCTTGGCATATAGCAAATTTGCGCATTTAACTCATTGGCAGTATTTTGAATTTGACGCAAATGATCAACTGGACCCCCATTTTCAATATGGATGACCTCATCAAATACCTGGCGAGTGACATCATCAACGCATTTCTCGAATGCCATAGCAACGACTTTAAAATGTCGCCGTGCGCTTTCCATCGTTCTTGAATGTGTTCTATAAATTGAGTGTGAACTTCCAAACCACTCCAATACAACCAACATTACTGGCTTTCCTTTGTCACCAATAACTCTGTTGCTACGACTTCCCACTTGTAGGTCCGTTAAACCATGCTGATTTAGTTTTTTTCTAATCAGGGCATTAATTGGCTTTTTAATATCATGCTTATCAGCCCTGTCTGCATAACTGCAATGCATGTATAAGTCATGCAAAACTCCAATTGGAAGATCTTCAATATCCTCAATCTTCCCCAATTTCTCAGTGAGCCACGGCAATATTTGCTCGCGCTTGCTGTGAGCCAATGGAGCACCCAAAAATCTAGGTGAAATTAATACCAAACATAGACTGGCAGCTAAAATATGATCCGCTTCCCACAAAGCCTCAAGCTCAATTGACACCTCTGACTCAGGCATATAAAGCAAACAAAACTTGAGCAAATCTTTCTTATCCACCCCAAACTGAGATAAATCAGCCTTATTTTCCTGAATATTGAGCGCGCGCATCACATGATCGGCATTATGAAAAGGGCTAGCAGCAAATACCAGAGATAGCCAGCGGTGTAGAGCAAGAATATGCTGCTGCCATTGAGGCGCAATTTGCAACGAATGATCGGACAATAGACAGGAGGTTGCCGCTGCAATGCGGGTATTTATATGCCCATTTAGCTCATGCTCTAGAATTGAATTTAATGGCTTTGCCTCAAACTGGGAGCCAACAGATCCATAGTTATTATCCAACCCCTCAAGCAAAGCCAATAACTCGCGCATACCACCCTCATGATCTCGGCCATATGCAAATGCCTCAAATTTTTCCAAAGAAAAAGTCATTGATTATCAACCATCTAATTTATGAGAAATATTCATTACTGCTATATATTAAATCCAGAGCGGATTTCAAAATTCATTGCGCGCAACCGCTCTAACAAATTATTTTTTATGTCTGTAATCACGTTAGACCAATCTCCAGTATGAACCTGTCTAAAAATTGTAGTTTTAGGGTACCACTCCGAAGATATACCCAAAACACCCCAACGCCAATCTGAAAAAGTAGGAAGCATTAACAAAACTGGTACGCCAATAGCACCACCCAAATGAGCTATGGCCGTATCAACACTAATAATTAAATCTAATTTTGAGCAAACTTTAGCCCCATCCAAAAAATCGTCAAAGCTATGCCCCACGAAAGAAACTGAAATATTACTGAGATGTGTTGTGAATTTAAAATCTTCTTCAATCTGCCGTGTATCGTCTTTTTGCAAAACTACCCAGTCTAAATTGGGTAGTGCAAATAAATCTTGCATGACGTCAAGTGTAAATATAGAACGCAATTTATCATTCTCATGGGTTGGGTTTCCCCTATATACCAATCCCACTCTCAATCGCCCTATTTTTTTTGAGGGCATTTCAATTCGCTCCTCTTTATCATCAGAATTTAGCGTGATATAGGGATGTCCGGCAGGAACCCCATTCTGACCCATTGAGTAATGTACTGGTATTGAGTGAGGGAAAACCCAGTAATCTTGCGACTCTAACAATGTTACATTGTCTGTGGAAATGACCTTATCTACCCCATCCACATACTCAAATAATCTAACTAAAGGCTCCTGACACACAATTGAAATTGATCGAGCCCCCATACCCTTAAAAACTTTTGCAAATCTGGCGAACATGATTTCATCACCAAATCCAAACTCCGTCCAAATAACAATTGACTTTCCAATTAACGATTGCCCTTCCCATCGGGGATAATCTGTTGGGGGGGCAATTGGAGTGCGTCGCCGATCAGGCACCATCGGATCGCGCAACCTGAATCCTTCATCATACTTTCCAATAGAGATTAAAAATAATGCTCGAAAATAGTGAGCCTCGTAGCTTTCTGGCATAGCGTGAATACACTTATCCCAAAGTAAAGATGCTTGCTCAAGCCGCCCCATCCTAGCAACTAAATTATTTAGATTGTTGTATATCTCAAATTTTTTTGGCTCTAAATTTACCGCCTGCATATAAGCCCTAAGGGCGCGATTAAGATCGCCTTTTTGGTCGCAAAGCCATCCCTGCTCAATCAAGCGTTGATACTTTTGAACTTTTTTTCGCCAAACAAATTCAATAGCGCATTCAGCTTGACCGAGGGTTTGATCTACAAGACCTGCCCCCTCGACCCAATGATCTCTAATCAAGGAAATGCGTTCACATTCGATATCAGAATCAAAATTTCGACACAAATCAAGAATCTGCAATGTATTTGGAAGCTTTTCCATTGATTTGGCTATAGTAAAACTCCACTTATGATCTGCATTTAGAATTGATGGCCACTGAGAGCCCTCATATAGATCTTCATCAGGAATACAGACAATCAAATGGCCCGTTGGTTTTAATACACGCAGCCAATTAGCTAATGCCATTATCGGATCTTGCATGTGTTCAAGACAATGGGATGAGTAAACAAAATCAAATGAATTGTCAGGCACTCCATTCAGATATTGAGCATCGCCATCAACCTTATCCCATGATCTTACAGAACGAATTTTAGGAAATCGTGTCAGGTACTGAGATAGGGAATCCTCACCAGCGCCTATATCAATGCCATTTCCCACAAAATATCTTGATACAAAAGAGAAATCTCGGGATCGCCTCAATGAGGCTTTACTTGTTTCCCTCATAACTCCTCCTCCATTTTTGGTAGAGTGGAAGATAAACCTTCACTACTAGATTCGTTTTCAATAGAGAGATCATTATCCTTATCAACGACATTTTTAGGCGGGGATTTTGTAGATTTAGATTTAGCAACGATTCCAAAATCATTCAACGGTGGCGTAATAAAACCCCCTTGAGCTGATACTTGATTTACAGTGTGCTGAAAATCAGCATTCAATAAAATAATTGTTGAAGTAGAAGATGATGGATCTGGTGGTGCTACGGGATTTGTTATGGTGGCAGTTGTTTCTAAAGTAGATCCACTTACCATGGTGTAGTTGGCAGTATCCTTTAAGCCGTTAACCAAGCCAACTGATTGCACACCAACGGATGCATTTGCGAATGCACCCACAGTATTAACATTGGCCGAAGAAAAACTGCTATTTGACTGTATAGAGCCATTGGCTGAATTTGCATCGCCCAACTGTACCACGCCGGAGCTATTAGTTATTACAGCTGCGTTAGTATTCCCATCATAGGACTTATTGCTCACAATGCCACTAATATTCAGCGTTACATTGGCTTTATTAATCGTAGCAGTGGTCGTGCTTTGACTGGCGGCCGCTACACTGTAGTTGGTAGTGTCATTAAGTGCACTCACCAGGTTAACCGTTTGATTACCAGCGCTCGCATTGGCAAAACTACCAGCAACGCTGTAGCCAGTATAGGTACTACTGCTATTCGTACTGCCATCGGCGGCACTAGAGTTACCGAGCACTACAGTAGCGCTGCCATTATTCGAGATGCTGGCATTGGTAGTAGTGTCATAGACCTTGCCATAGGCAGTAACACCACTAATGGTTACATTGGCTTTATTAATCGTAGCAGTGGTCGTGCTTTGACTGGCGGCCGCTACACTGTAGTTGGTAGTGTCATTAAGTGCACTCACCAGGTTAACCGTTTGATTACCAGCGCTCGCATTGGCAA
>Ga0316224_1003139_pt1 | contig 14029 bp, 15 predicted proteins | sample TBH18013metaG_FD_206254 | JGI IMG/M metagenome (GOLD analysis project Ga0316224, IMG submission 206254) | Freshwater microbial communities from Trout Bog Lake, Wisconsin, USA - TBH18013 | ecosystem: Environmental > Aquatic > Freshwater > Lake > Hypolimnion/Profundal zone | place: USA: Wisconsin... | reverse complement strand
GCTGAACGCCAATACCCTCTTTAACGTATCGAAATATACAACCAAGGGTGTAGGGGATTTTGCAATCGTTTTTTCCCGAAAAGGACTGGACGAAACCGCCGTTATTGAACAACATACGCTTTTTCGAAATGGAAAATTGGTGATAGAGTTCTCCGACAATGAGCTTATCGAAATGATCCAGGAAAAAATGATCGGGAAGGATCCTATCGATAGATTGGATTCAAAGAAGTTCCAACTGGTAAAAAGGGCTTAAGCTGCCTTGTATCGCAGATTGCGATCAACGGATGTTTTTTATCGCAGGCCCGGGGGGCATTGACTACAACGTTTTTGACGCAACCGACAGGTTTGTCATACGACCCGGCAACGTTATCTACCACCATGGGAAGCCCGGAAGATAATCAAAGATATGTCGCAACATGCGCGGTTTTCAGAGGAGGAGCAGCGAAAGATCGATGAATTTGATGAGCGCTAATTATTGCTGGTTTTGGGGAATGCCTGACCCTCAAAAAAACGTTGGAGAATGTCCGGCGCTTGTTTGCGTATTTTTTCTTCCAGTTCGGGGCCGCTCCATATGTTTAAGCTCTTGATGCCTTTACTTGCACCATAAGATTTGGCTTTTTGCCTTAATCCATCGGTCACTTTACCGCCGCAAACGATGGTCAGGTGATCAGGTATCGATTGGTGGTTCACTAATTTATTGATATCAGCAATAACCTTTTGAGAAGTCAAAGCTTGGTAGTTGGCGCATTGGAAGCAGTACGTGTCGTTGCTCTTTTCAGCCCATATATCTTTTCCTTTGTCCTGGCCGGCGTCGCCGAGCCACTGGATCGCTTTCCAGTTTTCGGTTTGCTGTAAAAAAGTAAACACCAGGTGTTCGAAATGGCCACCTCCGAGCAGCTGAAAGGGCAACCGGTGAACGGTAGCCGGTATGAGTACCGGGAGAAAAGCATTAAGCCTGACCCTTTTTAACACAAATAGTAAAGGTTTAGTGGGGAAAATTTCGTTGATCTCAAAAAACGCGGTTTTATCGAGTGTGACGTAAATCTTCTTACCAGCGCGGTAGTCGTTAAAATAAGTGTAGGTCGTATCAATACTGCAATGGAAGTTTTCCATCTTGTCGATGCGGCCGATCCAGCCTTCCATCGTGTTTTCGTCAAATCTTTTTCTTAACCAGAAATAGGCGTAGATACGGTATTGCGGCATGAAGGGCATGCCCCTGGCAGCATTACGCACATCCTCTTCGGTGACAAACCACAAATCAACATTGCCGGGTGACTGATTATTCATTGGTTTAAAGATACGATTTGTGACTAAACTGGCGGAAGTGATAGCAACAAATAACCCAACCAGGTCGGCTTCAAAGCCAGGTGTCGACCGGTTTTTATGTATCTTTACGTTTTTCAGTAAGTATGGTACCTATATACTCAGGAAACGGCGAAGGCCTTGGCTACAGTTTTGACGATTTTCTCAGGCGCTTTGAAGTGATATGTAGGGAGCACAAGGAAACGGGCCGCGCCCAGGCATTCGCTTTTATCTTATATGATTTTTATAACGATGCGCTTCGGCAGGCATTGCAATTACAGGGCGGGTTTGCGCGGCTTGACCGGCTTACCGGTCATGACGTAAGTGTCTTTTACCTGAACAGCAGCGACCTGGAAATTTTTGAGCAGTTTAATGAGATATTCCTGTACGCTTTTGAGATCGACAATCAGTACAGGTTACCGCTGGTGGTGTTTTTTGATTTTGAAGACGACGATGTGAAGGAGGTGACGATTGCGGAATTGTATGAGGACCACGCGGCCTTCAGTTTCAATGAATTGTTTACGATTTTCCAAAATAGGTTACAAAGGATGCAGCAGACCCAGCCCCCGGTTAAAAAGCGTTCGAAGTTTTGGTCGATCCTGAAATCAACCGGTGGCAAGGTTGCGGATAAGGCGCTGGAGGTGATTTTTAGCAAAATCGCTGAAAAGCTAACCAACGGGCATTAGGCAATCGCTTAATTGCTGTAATTAAAGTACCGCCAGTCAGTCTGCGCAATAACGACATTGTTCTGCAGGGCTTTCACGCGCAGCCGGTGCACCTGTTTACCCATTCCTTGAACTGTAACTATTGTACCGGTGACGCGGTAGATCCCGCCATTGCTATAGGGCATAGCAGAATAGCTGGTCGCCGAGTAATCGTAAGGGGAATTGGCCAATTGCAGTTCGACCTCATAGCTATCTGCCTGCGGAACTGCGGTCCATTCGACATTCGTATAACGGGGATAGTCATAACTGCTGTGATCTGCGGGACTGAGCAATTGCATATCGAATGTCCTGGTGGCCGAGGTTTCCTGTTGTTGCTCCTGGCTTGCAGGGGTATCTGCTACCGTAGCGGCAGGTGGTTCATATTGCACTTTGACTACCATGCATACGCCTTCAGTTACGTGCACGTCCTGCATCCAGGTATGGCCGTCATCATCCTTAAAACTAAAGGTCAGGTCACCGGCCGGAAAGATGAGCGGAAGCATGTAAGAATCGCCGCATTCCGGATGAACCAATAATCCGGGTGTCGGCAGCATACCCAGGGAATCGTTATCCTTTAGTATTTCAACTTTACAAAAGCTACAGGTGCGATAAAAAGACAACTGGCCGTTTCCAGCGCCATAAGGGTTCGGCGGCGGTGTTTGATCCTGCTGCGGCTGCTGTGGGTAGGTGCTTACCGGTGCCTGGCTGACGGGGGTTGTAGCACTGTTATCTGCGGACCGGCTGCCAAGCCAAAATAGGAAAATGACAATCACAGCAACAACGAACAGCCAGCCGACGGCTGTTCCGCCGCCGGAGTCGCTGCTGCCTGAACTATAAGAGGCGTTGCTGCCGCTTGAATAGTCATCATCCGGCTCGTAACTGCTGTAGGTGTCATCGTCGCTATCATTCGATTTGGGGGTATAGCTGTTTATGACGTCGTTTTCACCGGTTGAGTCACGCTCGTGAGTATCGTCGTGTTCATCCTCCTCAATGTCCTTCTCTTCCTGTTCGTCGCCGCCAATTTCCCCGAGTATCTTAACATTAGAAGTTGAATGGCATTCCGGGCAAACGCAATTGTTGTTCCCGAAGGCGTTCCATGCCCTATCCCCGCATTGTTCGCAAAAATAAAGGTCGTCCTTTTTGCACCGGTAGAGCATATCATCAGGATCGACATTCCCGCAATTCTCACATTTTGTATCCGGTTCATCAGCATCAGTATCGATCTCACCCATGATCCTGACCTCCGAGGTTGAGCTACAGACGGGACAAACACAATTATGGTTGCCATTGATGTTGAAGCCGCCTTCGCCGCATTCCTGGCAAAACACAAAATTATCGTCCTTACACAAATAGATCATGTCACCACTTGCGTCGTTGCCACAGTTTTTGCATTCGGTCCAAATTCCCATAGCAGGTCAATTAAAATCAAATAAATGCAAATTCAGCTTACGCTTCTTGCCTTTTTTTCTGTATTACCTTACCTGATGCTTCGGGCCGCTTATGATGGCCGGATAGAGATGGACACACGTGTCCAGATAAGGTAACCGACTCAAATTTAGCGAATTAATTGATATACAAACCCATCAGCAGACAAGTTGTAAATCACGCAGCCTGTTAAATTGTCGATTTTAGCGTTGAATTATTTATTTTAGTTGAAAAGTATTATCTAAATTAAAATTTTAATTGCCAATGTACCGCACAAACTGGAAGAAGCCGAACTCAAAACAATGCTCACCTAGTTCTGGCGGTGGCTTCCGTTAAGCTGGTAACAGATAAGGAAACGGGAAAAAGAAAGGGATTTGGATTTATCGAGGTACCCGTGAAAGACCACGCAAAAGCGGCGATCACCGCATTGAATGAGAAGGAGATACATGGAAAAAAACTTGCTTTATCCGAAGCAACAGATCAGGAAAAGCAGCGGCAAGGTAATTAGCGGCATGCCGGCAAAGAAATGCCGGCTTATAAGAGACAAAAATAGGAAAAAATGGTTTAAAGGGTCAGTAACGTCTTCGTGACTGGCTCCGCATAAAGTCATTGAACATACGCTCTCTGTCACGACGCTGCGTTTCCCTTCTCAGCCGGCTATACCAACCCCAAAAGAAAAGCGACCAAATGCCGAAGGCTACGGCAAAGGCCGGCCAGGGGTTCTTCAAATTCGTTGCGGCGAAGAAGGCCCCGGTCGAAACGAAGCAGGTAAGGATAAAATAGACGAGGGTTTTCATAAATTCAATACTTAAAAATACTAAAATATTTAGTTATTTCAAAGCAAATTGCGGTCTTTTTTTAATTTATTTCATAAATGCGGTTGTGCTTGCGGGTCTCTAAAACGCGCTCGCGAAGCTGTTCAACCAGATCGGACAAGGGGATGCCGCGCAACCATATGACCGGGTTTTCGGGGTCGGTGGTTTTCAGGTGCAGGTCCATTAACCTGAATATCTGAAGGACAAAAGGCTGCTCCAATATATAGTCCTTTACCCTAAACAACTCAATCGTATCGATCTCCCGAAAAAAAAGCCCTTTCCTTACCTGTAAATATTCGGGGGTGATGGTGTACTGTATCCTGCGGATAAAGGCATAGCGGTAAACGGCAAAAAGAATAATGCCCATACTGAGCCAGGTCAGCGGGGGGAAATAGCGCCAGGCAAGGTATAAGAAACCAGCGGCGGCGATTAATAAACCGAAGATTTTGATAAAAGCAAATATGGCAGCCGGCCGGATGACTATGACCGGCTGCACGTCTTGTTGTTGTGTTTCCATAGATTTCATTGATTAAATGCGCGGGATTTTAATAAATCCAGCCAGGTGTTAAATCCTTTGGGTTTGAGCGTTCGCAGTTTAAAATAATAGTTCGACGCCCTTTCAAAGGCATTCAGGCTGAATGCCTTGTAGCTGAATATGTAGTTTTTATTTCGGAAGGTGACCGTCACCTGTTCGTCTCCTGCCGAAACAGCGGCGGGCTGACTGTGCAGCGCCGATGCTGTTTTGAGATCGCATACTTTTCCTAAAAGGTCGTTCCCGAAAAGCAGGGAAATACGCAGGCTTTTGGCTTTACCCGCAAGGCAGCAAAAATGTTCCGGGCCGGGCTTGTTCCCTATAGAAAGGAAAAATAAGGTATCAGTATGAGTACAGGCAGAGTAATGAATATGCAGCCAGGCGACGGCTTCCATCGCTGATCCGCAAATGAACACTTCGCGGATACAGGCCAAATCGCTATTTCCGGCCTGCCAGCAACTTTCGGTTGTGGGGATAGAATGAAAGGCCATGCCATAGGTTTCATAATGCCTGCCATAGGAAAAGACGAGGTTGCCCGAAGGGTCTGTGTGGTACCAGGGCGCAAAGAACTCCTGGACTTCCGCGCGGATACCGAGCTTTGTTAAAAAGGGATGCATCAGCGTGAACCTGTACGGGTATAGCTTCGGTTGGATTGCCTGCCAGGGTCCCGCTGGTATTGTTGTCCCTCATGCTGTTCCTGCATTTTTTCCAGGTCTTCGTAATAGCCGTTGCTGTAAACGTCGGCGTCTTCCTTATGCTTTTTCTGGCCAAACAGGGCATTCAGCCCGTGGTATAAGGCGAATGATAACCCTCCGTCGATCAAAACGGACGCAACGAATGCAAGTTTGTTCGAACGAATGCCGTTCTTTTCAGTAACGGAATACTGGATGGTGGTGCCGTCCTGCAATTCGACTTCCTTGCCTTTCCGGTAGCGCTCTTTCTGATCCAATGATAAATATTCGCCGTTTACCCGGTCGGGCGCCAGTATGCGGGCTTCGTCAACAACTATAAACTCGTTTGTCTCGTTATCAAATTCCACCAGTACATCCTGCGGGTCTCCATTGTCATCGAAGATCATTTTATCGATGTTGGGAACTTCGCCCTTTTCCAGTTTTCGGGCCTCATCATCTGTAAGGAAGGAAGGTTTTACCGGCGTTGGATAGAAAGGATGCACCAACAAATCAAGGTGCCCCAGCGGATTAATCGCTAAAGAAAGCTTTGCATCCAGCTTACGAATCAGTACTCCGCCCGACATCAGGTTTTCCAGCCGGTGCATTTGCGTTATTCGTCCGGAAAGGAGCGCCTTCAGGTCATCTTCACTGAGCTTTAATTTATCGCCATTGGCAAGGCCAACCTCACGCAGGACATCCATTGGAAGGTCCTGCTCATCAAATACTTGTTTTATCATTGTCGTATATTTTATCGTTTTCGTGAATAGCTTTTAGTTTGTTCTTGGGCCATAGCCAGTTCAGGTTCTTCTTCCTGCTCCTGCATCAACTCTTTTGCCTGACCGGGATTGTTCAGTTCGTTTAGCAAGGATTTGTACAGGCCGGTGCTTGGCGTAATTTTAATCTTTTCGCCGGTGTCCATATCCTCGATCTTAAAGGCCCCTTTACTCTGTTTTTCGAGTATTTTGTAGGAAGTTTCGTTATAGGCGATCTCCTGGCCCACCTCCAGTTTTGCAGCGACCTGCTTATTTTCAGCGATGTCCTGCTTCTGTTCACGTTTTGGTTCGAACGCCAAAACATAGTCGGCTATTTGCTGCGCGTCATTTGCTGCCTCGAATAATTCGCTGGGGTTTTCTGTTAAAATCTGCGACCAGGGAATTAAAAAGCTTTCATGCTCGCCCAGGTTATAGGGCAAATTGAGTTCAGCGCTGATTAAGATGGAAGCAATGTTGGCGCGCAACTCTTCTTTAGCCAGCCCGTCAAAGTCCGGATGGTCTAGTTCCGGCCTGTTGAGGCGGCTTTCATGCCGCGTGGCATGGGCCAGTTCGTGGAGCGCGCCGGCAAAGAACAGTTCAGGCTTTGCAAATTCGTTTTCTGCGGGCAGCTCAATGACATCCCTGCTGCGGTCATAACGCAGCATCGTGCCTCCTGGCTCGGATTTAACACCGCTGTTGTGCAAAATCGCGTGTGCGCGGTCGACCGGGCTTAGGTCCTGTTCTTTGGGTTTCAGTTCCTTCAGGTTGGTAAGGTCTTTGCCATTAAACAGCCAGGCCTCCACCTTTTCGGGCACGTCAATTTTTACGCGCTCCATTTTTGGCTTGCCGTTTTCCTTAACAACAGGCTGGCCGTTCTCGGTAGCCTGCTGCAGTTTGTTGTTCGAATAAAACTCGATCAGGGTGCCGTGAGCGCCTTTCTTTACAGGTGTTTTGTTAAAGCTGGCCTGGTCGTAGGACAACCAGCGCGGGTCGCGGCGGTTCTGCATCAGCAATACCAATGCCGTAGCGCCTTTGTAGGCTTGTTTGGTACGTGCGTTAATGGGCTGTACGAACTGGGAGGTGCCATCCTCTTTCATGGGTTTGGTAAAGATGGACCGTCCATCTTTAAGCAGGTTTACCATCCTGTCGCTGACCTGTTCAGGCAGCGGTTTAAATTGTTCACTCATATCATTTAATGATTAAATTGTTATTGATTCGCTTGGAGAGGGCCGTTAAAAAGACCAGGGGATCAATGGGCGTACCATGAAACTTCACTTCAAAATGAAGATGCTCGCCAGTCACGCGGCCGGTACTGCCTGTTACGCCCAATTCGGTTGCAGAAGTTACTGTGTCGCCTTTGAAGACAAAAAGCCTGGAAAGATGGCCGTAAATTGTTTGAATATCGCCGTGCTTCAGACGGACAAAAATCCCGAGCAAGGGGTCAAAACCTTTCGCTTCAACCGTTCCGGGGAGCACGGCAAAAACGGTGTCGCTGCGGGCCCGGAGATCGATTCCCGCGTGAAGGGTATATTTCCCGGTGACCGGATGAATCCGGTAGCCAAACGGAGAAGTCACGGAAAGATGCCGCAGGGGAAAGCCCGCCACTATAAGCGAACATAATAGCAGCTTCATCGGCCGGGGCTTTTATGCCGGTGCAGGCCGAGTTCATCGTCCAGCGGCTGCACCGCGTATTCCATCGCCATTGGGCTTTTCCGTGCCAGTTGCAGGGCTGCTTTTTGTCCGCCCAGGTTTGCTGTTTCCGCGGTAATGCAGACCTCCATTATATCGAAATAGTCTTCCCTAAGCAGCTGATCATAGTCATACTCTGCATAACCCCGGATAACATCAATGTCTCTCATTACCAGCAGTGCGTCCGTTGAAAATAAGGCATTATCCCCTTCCCCAAAGCTGACGACTACATCGTCGTTCTTGAGGTCGGCCGATTTAATGACACCGACCTGGTTCTTTTTTTCGGCCGGGTCATTTAACAGATCGGGACGAACCAGCACAAACTTGCCGGGCAGTTCGTCTTCTGTATTCATAAATAATGTTTTGGAAATGAAACGTTCAGTTTATTTACGGGCGGTGGTTTTCATACTTCCCTTTAGAAGGGTCTGCGCGGGCCGCGGCGGCTTACGGAATTTGGCTATAATGACTTCCACTTCCTTATTGATGCGGGAGAAATTGCTGCGCAATACTTCGTCTTTTTTATCGCCAAAACGATAATACACGGGCAGGTCGCGGTAGCCGCTTTCCTCCTGTGCGATGGCTTTGCTGTCCAGGTTGATCCGGCAGTTTATGGCAGAGGTTTCGAATTTACCGGTGAAGGTTTCCTGTGCATCGGCCGCGATCAGGCCGACCATTTCGCCCGTGTTGAGCGCCGCCATCTTGCCGGCAGGGATCAGGGCTTCGAGTTTTTCCTGTAAAGAGGTGGATGTTTTATTGCGGTCGATGGAAAGGCTTTCGCCTATCTGCTTAGACTTACCGAAAAGCCTTTCCAGCCAGTCCAGCGTCTCTTTATTTCTTACCGATCCGGCCAGGACATTACCTACAACCGATGTGATCGTTGCGGCCGTTTCTTTCCCAAATTGCTGGTTGAACTGCGGCAGTTCCTGCAGGCCCATGAGGATCGCTACCTTATTGGAGCGTGCCACTGCGATCAGGTTTTCTATTTTGTGGGTGTATAAAGTCGGTATCTCATCGATGATTAGTGCCGATGGCAAATTGCCTTTGTTATTGATCAGTTTGGTCAGGCGGTTTAGTACAACGGAATAACAGGCGGAATTGATGTTCTGCGTATTAGGATCATTGGCAATGACCAGGATACCGGGCGATGCGGGATCGGAAATTTTCAGGTTAAAATCATCACCGGAAAAAACCCAAAAAGTTTCCTTTGTGGCCAGGCGGCTGATAAATATTTTCAGGGTGCCGACCTGCCCTTCGAGCTGATCGAAGGCACTTGCCATAAAAGCGCTTTTGAAGGGCGACAGTAATGACACGAGTTCCGGCTCGGAAAAAAGCGTATTGAAAATATCCTCGTAGGAATGGTTCAAGAAAGAAAGCACATGCGGCAGGCTGGAGTATTTCCCTTGCTCATACTTGCTGAAAAAGAAAATGCAGGCCGCCAAAAAGTTTATCGCCGATTGCGTAAAAAACTGGTCGCTTCCGCCTGATTTGTCGCCTTTTTTCATGGCTTCGACCAGGCCTTCCGCACTTTCTGAAGCATCAGCGAGTGTTTTCAAATAATCGCTCCGCCAGGGATTGATGCGCCTGCTCCTTTCCGCTTCGTTCAGGTTAATGACATGAAAGCCGTGCTGCTTGCATTTGCCCTGCTGTTTTGCAAGCAAATAGTGATAATAAGCCACCTTTCCTAAATCGGGGAACTTGTAGTCATAGACACAGCAACAAAACTCTTTGGCGATCATCTGTCGGATAAAGGGATTGACCACGCCATAAGACTTACCGGAACCCGGCGTCCCGATCAGGATGGTCCCCCGGAACGGGTTGACAATATTGATGTAACCATCCCATACCTTTTGCTTAAAATAAAACTGCATGGGGATATTGACCGAATAGGGCGTATCCAGCAGTTTGACTGGCTGCATAAAGCTTTCACCTTCCACATTCCATTTGTCTTTACCCAGGCCGGAGCGGATGATCTTGGAAACGTTGTCCATGGCCACGCTGATCATCATCGCCCCGATAATTGAGCATACCATATAGGCCAGGTTAAACCAGGTGGTATAATCCAATACCAGCTGGGAAGGCCGGTTATAATAAAGGATGCTGCCAAAGAACAGGACCAGTCCAAAAGTCAGCGGATAAACTATGTGTTTTTTCGGGTCAAGGTCCTGTTTCTTTTTGGCTAGGGTGCCTATGCTGACCAGGCAGATCAGCAATAGCGTGGCCAGCTTGCTGTAGACCAGTTCCCGGTAAATCGCGATGGATTGCAGCTTCAGTAAAGCATGGCCGAATACGCCCCAAAATGGGGCTTTTATGTACACAAATACCGATATTTCCAGCCCGATGGAAACATAGATCAGGCATTGCATAAAGCCATGCAGTTTATGCTGTTCGTGCGTTTCTTCCATAATAATTGTTATTGAAAGCAATACCTATAAAGGGATCATATCAGCATCAAGCACATCCTTGTAGGAAATGTCCAGATGGATGATCCGCCCGGAAATCTGTTTTTCACTCAATTCAACATGCAGTACCTTGTTGCCGGGAAAGGTGAGTTTCGGCAGTACGTAAATGTTGCGGTAATATTTATTGAAGGCGGTATTATCCAGCAGGGCCATTAAGGGCTTTACCTCCACAGACTGCACGTTGGTCGCTTTGGTGATCTTTTTGTCATCAATACGGAACCGAAACTGCTCGATATCGAATTTAAGGTCCGTTTTATTCCGGAAGCCAAGATCGATAAAAATATAATCGCCGATGGTGTATAAATGATTGACCGTACCATAGATACCGAAAGCTTTGGTTTTTTCTCTCGGCCTGCCTGGTTTTTTCAGATACAGGCCGAGGGCCAGCTGACGTAGCTGATTTTGTGACAGCCCGATACCAGATATGTCGAGCGGTTTGGTATCTGCAGGGTCGATGTTGATTTGAAGCGGCACGTTCGTTCCGCCGGGCCGGATATGGTATTGTGCGATAAACTTTTCCCCGGCAATGGTGACGACCGCATCTTCCGCTTTGGTTGAATCTTTGTACCTGATGCGCAGCACATTTTTGAGGGGCAGATCGCCAATGATATTTTTCGCCGAAATATCAACGTATTGAATAGGTTCCGGGGAAACAAAATGAAGATCGAGGCTTAAAGGAAGCTGAACGACGGGCATTTGAGGCTGGATAACCGGCTGCAGGTTCACCGCAGGTTTGACCTCGTGCTCCGGCTCCAGGTACTCATCGTAAGTACGCGGGTTGTATATCTCCCATGGAAGATAAGGCATATCGGGATTGCACGGCTTAGGGTCCTGCGCCCGGACGTGTACAGTAAGCGCAATCAGCAATAGGAAAGGACTGAGTATCATTTTCATGTTATTTGTTTTTTGAATTATCGGTATCAATTAAATAGAGATAGGAGTTGTATTTGATCTTCGCCTTATCCTTGCGGATGACACCGGCGATAGCTGACGAAGTGGACTCGAACATTTTGCTTATGGTGCTCATCATGAACTGGCTGGCGACGGAGCCGGTACCGCTGTCGTCAATGGTAAAGCCCTGCACCGTATTCTGGCCAAGATCTTTGGTAAAATCGCGAAAAGCAGATTCGGGAACATATAAGCCCGGCAGGCCATCGAGGTCATACACTTCCAGCTTTACCGGTAGTATTTTGCCCTGGTAAATGATGGACTTAACTTGCAACGTGACGCGCTGGCCGGAAAAGCCGTTGATCAACGCGTAGAGGTAGCTGTCTTTTTTTATAAGATACTGCCCGACAGTAATGTCATCCATCAGGCGGAGGCGCAGCCTTGAGCCTGCATAACCGGTGATGTTTTCGTCGACGACGACTTTGATAAAGTCGCCGGGCGTTTCGGGCATAACCGTATTAAAATCGCCCGGCGCCTGGCTGGCTTTAACCACGGACAGTGTTTGTGCATCCGCCTTCTTTGCTTCAGCTTTTTGTCTGGCTTCCTGCTGCTGTTTTTGCCAGGCCGGGTCGCTCCTATTGCGGACGCTGTCCAAGTAAGCCATCTGCTTTTTGAACAGTTCCATCGGGTCCTTGTCCGGCGGGGAAGCAGCGGTATTGCCGGCTGTCGTTTTCGGCGGCTTTGAGAGCTTGTTCAGTGCATCGGCCAATTGGCGGTCGTTCGCATTTTGGTAATTGTCCCGGTACAGCGGCTGCCTGTTAACAGGCGGAGTACCGAACCGGCGTTTCATCACGCTGTCTATGGAATCCAGTTGCCTTTTTTGCCTGCCGGCGTTATTGTAAGCCGGGCTGCCCGAGTTCTCGGAGGGGATGGGCGTGACGGCGCTGGCGCCGTCCGCTTCTTTGTAACGGTCACGATAAGCGTCGAGTTTATCTTCGAGGCTGCGCTTTTTTACATCCGGCGACACATCGGCCACCGTACCGTTGAAGCCCGCTTGTTGTTTAACTGTTTTTTTATCTTTTGCGGCGCCGCTATGGTACACGTAAAAGAAAAGACAAAGGAACGGCAGGGCGATCAAAGGCAATATGTACTTGGGTTGTCTGAAATTGATGCTCATTGTTTTCGTTGATTAAATTGTTTATTGAGTTGCTGAAAACGGTCCAGCGCCTGTCCCAAACGGACGCTGTCCTGCCCGGTCAGCTGCTTTTTCCCGGACAGGCTGTCGATGGCTTTTTTCAGCCGGAGCATTTCGGAAAGCGCCCGGCTGGTTGCCATGATGCCGTCGATGCCACTGGTGACCGGGGATAATATTTTGACCGGTTTTTTATTGGGGGCGCTGCTATCTTTATGCCGGAAAACTGTAAAGGATAAGACTGCCGACAATAAGATATTAACCACCATGATCCAAAAAATGGACGTGGAATGGCGGTTGGCCGAAGCTTTCAGATGACCGCCGGCCTTGCTGAGATAAGGGCTGAACTCGCGCTTCAATTCGGATAAAACCGTATCCCTGGGATCGCGGTTAGAGCGTATTTTTCTGAACATCTGACAAATCTTTGTTTTCCAATGTTTTCCAGCCGCAGATCATTACGCCGTGCGGGTTATTGTCGCTTCGGGGTATGTCTTTTAAATAACCCTCGGTAATGAGCGACCTGATGACGGTTGAGCTGCGCCGGTCTATTTTCAGCTTGCCATAGTAGCGGAAATACCTGCGTCGCATATCCAGCGCAATGGAATCGGTGGTAAGCGTGAGCACCGAACTGGAGGACAGTATCGAGTTAAAATAGCCGTTTTCCTTCAGGTCATTGTATTCCTGTACGCCGGACTCATCTACGAGGTACATCGCTTTCTTCATCTGGTAGTCGATGTATTTATCGTCGGGCGTAAGCGAAAAAAACAGGCTGTGAAACAGCTCAATGTCGGCACGGTATTCCACCGGGCGGTTCATCTGTATGTCCGTTTGGTTCGCTAAAACCGGTACGTTTCCTGCCAGTACATAAATGCTTTTCCGCGCATCGGCAGCCTGCCGGCTGGCGTAGGCCAGGGCCGTAACCGATATGATGACGGCGGCGACAAAGCTGCCGCCCGCCAAAAAGGTAGCGAGCCTTATTTTGGCTTCGATATTTTTGATCAGCATGATAATGGTTGTTAAATAAAACTGCCTGAAATTCTGCGGCCAACGGCGAATACAGTAGCTGCTCCGCGGCTGGCGCTGGAAGTTGCTGAAGAAATACCGGAGGTGGAAATGATCCAGGTGGAAATGCTGGGTACAGTAAACATGCAGATCGCGCCGATCAGGAAAACGATGATCACCGTACCAAAGGACAGGATACCATTTCCGGCAAACCAGGCCAGCTTTTCCAAATTGGCGCTCGCGCCGTTCTGACCGACCAATACCTGGTAACGGCTGATTTCGGATTGCATACCATATTCCTGCATCAACGCACAGAGATACATGATGAGGTAGCCGATGCCTGAATAAAGATTAACCGATACAAAACGTGCGATCCAGGTACTGAAGCTATCACGAAATGCAGGCAAGATACTGGCGGCTACCGAAAACGGGCCGAGGATAATCAGGATAGACGAATAAATTATTTGAATTAAAAAAATTACGTAAACCGCTATCCGGAGTATCCATATCGCCAGGAATTCGAGCAGTTCCGTAACCAGCAATTGCATGCCCACCTGCAGCCGGTTCTTCAGTTCGAGCAAGGGAGAGACCACATCGG
>Ga0316224_1003137_pt1 | contig 14031 bp, 11 predicted proteins | sample TBH18013metaG_FD_206254 | JGI IMG/M metagenome (GOLD analysis project Ga0316224, IMG submission 206254) | Freshwater microbial communities from Trout Bog Lake, Wisconsin, USA - TBH18013 | ecosystem: Environmental > Aquatic > Freshwater > Lake > Hypolimnion/Profundal zone | place: USA: Wisconsin... | reverse complement strand
TCCCCCCCGATTTTCTTTCCCCATCACCCTGTTAGTATTTCACATCCCGCACTCGTAAACGAATACCCAAATTCGCTCCGTGATTATTATAAGCCCGCTGCTGGTCATTTCCATCACCCTTTCTGCACTATACCTGGCTATGGTGATGTATTTCTTTGTGGGCTGGCTCAGGCTTAAAAAGGCCCCTGTAAAGGATGCAGCCGAAGCCGATAGTAAGCTGCCGTTTGTGTCTATCCTCATTCCGGTACGAAATGAAGAAGAGCATATCAAAGCCTGCCTGGAGGCTATTTTTAAACAGCAATACCCTGCGCATCTATTCGAGATCATTGTAATTGACGATTACTCTACAGATAATACACTGAGTTTGGCGCGCGAGTTTAACCAACGGAATTTATTAGTGCTGGACCTGCAACAATACCTGGGCCGCCCCGGAGAATATTCGCCCAATAAAAAAAAGGCCATTTCGCTGGGGGTAAAGAATGCCCGTGGCTCGCTTATTTTAACAACCGATGGCGATTGCAATATGGACGACCGCTGGCTACGCAGCATGACAGATTACTACTTAGCCAACCAGTTTAAGCTGATAACCGGCCCTGTAATGATAAAACCCGCCAAAAGCCCTTTAGCGTGGTTCCAGCAGCTGGATATTATCAATATGGCGGGCATAACGGGCTCAACTATCCGCAATGGCTTTCCGGTTATGTGCAACGGTGCCAACCTGATGTACTCAAGAAAAGTATTTCTGGAGGTAGAAGGCTTTAAGGGCAACCACGAAGTACCCACCGGCGATGATATTTTTCTGATGCACAAAATTGACGAACACTATCCCGATTCAATTGGCTACGTCAAAAGTTTTGAAGCCTGTGTTTTTACTAAACCTGAAAGTAGTTTTAACGGGTTTATTGCCCAGCGCGTAAGGTGGGTGTCAAAATCAAAGCGTTTCAGCGACTGGAAAGTGGCCATGATTCTGGTTTTCGCTTATTTCTTTAATCTCTTCATCATAATCACAGCCCTTACAGCCTTACAGCTGGAAGAACAAAGCTGGTTACCCCTGGCAATTGCAGCTGGTAGTAAATTACTTGCCGACCTCCTCTTCGACCTGCCGGTAACATACTTCTTTCATAAAATGATTTTGTTGCTACTTTTACCATTCATCGAAATTTTCCATGTGTTTTATGTGGTAATCATCGGTGCTTTGAGCCTGAGTGGCAGATATAGATGGAAGGACAGGTTGATAAAATAACTATACCAAAAACAGAAATTCAGAGCCAATCGCTCAATGCCAAGGCCTGGAAACGGTTAAAGCGCAACCGCAGCGCTATGTTTGGCTTGGTTATTATCATATTATCAGTATTACTGGCCTTTTTTGCTTATGCCCTTGCACCTGATAATTCACCCGCTGCTAACGAGCAAATTCTTCAACTCGAAACTCACCCGCCGGGATTCAGCATCAAAATTTTAAAAAAGCCCAGAGAAGGCGCCCAAAGTTCAAATCTTCTGATGGGCCTCTGGAATGGCTTTGCTAAAGATTATGAGCCCATGCCTGTTACCGGTTATTCATTTAAGCAAGATTCGCTGCTGTATATCGAATACATGGGTAAATCTTTTAAACCCGAAGGCGGACATATTGCAATCAATGCTTTGCTGGGCTCTGTCGCAGCCGGAAAGTCTGAGGCAGAACAACAAAAGTTTATTGAGCACAATCTGATAGAAAAACGCACTTACTGGCTGGGCACTGATAAGTTTGGCCGCGATATTCTTTCGCGTTTGCTGATTGGTGTGCGGGTATCCCTTTCGGTTGGTTTAATATCCGTCGGCATCTCGCTGGTTATCGGCATCTTTTTAGGGGCAGTAGCCGGATATTTCAGGGGTTGGGTAGACGAAGGTATTATGTTTGTGATTAACGTTTTCTGGAGCATCCCTACCATATTGCTGGCTATGGGCCTTTATATCAGCGCGGGCAGTTTGATTGAAAACAAACTGGTTATGATATTTATTGCTGTGGGTATGACCATGTGGGTTGATACGGCTCGTATTGTGCGCGGCCAGTTCATTGTGCTGCGCGAAATGGAGTTTGTCACAGCCGCCAAAAGCCTGGGTTTTGGCAACCTGCGCATTATTTTCAGGCATATAGTACCCAATATCTGGGGGCCCATTATTGTGGTGGCCTGCGCTAATTTCGCCAATGCCATTTTGGTTGAATCGGGGCTTAGCTATATTGGCCTGGGTATACAACCGCCGGCACCAAGTTGGGGAAGCATGCTAAACGAGTATAAAGATTTTATTGATTCAAACAAAGCTTATCTTGCACTGTTCCCCGGCATTGCCATTATGCTTTTGGTACTGGCGTTTAACCTGGTGGGCAACGGCTTGCGCGATGCTTTGGATGTAAAAGGACAATTGGAATAAACCCCGATACCGCATTTGTATGTAACATTGTGCGCCTTGTTCCGTTTTAGTAATTGAAGTTTTGTTTTTTGCCGTTACCTTATTAAATTGAATTTGTGTCTACTCAACAATTCTCCGAATTTGATTTTTTTAAAAAGCGCCTTGGCCAAACCGAGCGACTGCTGGCTATTAAACAACAGCAAATAGATTCACTGCTCGAGATCACCCGTGCAGTAAACAATAACATGCCCATTACGGCCCTTGCCCGTATTTATGAAAACATTCTGCACGCTCAATTGGCAGTTTCTAAAATTGCCCTTTTCATAAACGAAAACGATAGCAGTTGGGTTTGCATTACCCCATCTGACCTTCAGGATAGCATACTGAATTATAATGTGCATGGAAACTTTTCAAAGTTCCATTCTATTATGCCCGTTGGCGCTTTAAAGGATGAAACACTGGCCGGCTTTGAATATCTGATACCGGTAACCCATAAAAAAGAGCCTATTGGCTATGTACTCATTGGCCCGTTTGGCAACGACCAGAGTGATACCAAGGAAGAGAAGCTGAAGTTCATTCAAACCATCACCAACATTATTGTGGTGGCAAACGAAAACAAAAAACTCTTTAAAAGCCAGCTGGATCAATTGGTAATGCAGAAGGAATTAAAACTGGCAGCAGATATGCAGAATATGCTTGTGCCTTCTTCTTTACCAAGCAACGAAAAAATTGAAGCCGCGGCATATTACAAGCCTCACAAAAACATCGGCGGCGACTATTACGACTTTGTAAATATTTCGGAAGATGAGGTTGCTTTTTGTATCAGCGATATTTCAGGCAAAGGTATACCGGCGGCCCTTTTAATGGCCAATTTTCAGGCAAACCTGCGCACTTTAATTACCCGTAAATATCCATTGCCTCAGTTCATTGACATTTTAAATACCAAGGTGCTCGAAATTACCAAGGGAGAAAAATTTATCACCCTTTTTATTGCAACCTATAATTACAAAACGCGCATTCTCACCTACGTTAATGCCGGCCATAATCCATGCATTCTGTACGACAAAGGCGAGGTTCAGTTGCTGGACCTGGGATGCACCATTCTGGGTATGTTCGATACCCTGCCTTACGTAAATTTTGGCGAGCTGAAAATTGAGCCCGATTCTATGATAGTGCTTTATACAGATGGATTATCAGAAGCTGCCAACAATGAAGGAAAACTTTTTGAGGTGGAAGGACTGGTAGCCTACCTGCACAATCACAGCACGCTTGCTCTGAAGGACTTTAATGATCAGTTACTGGAGCATGTAATAGCCTACAAACAGGATACCGATTTTGATGACGATATCACCCTATTAACCCTGCGCATTAAGTAATGCAGCTTTACGGTTTTTAATATCCCAGGCAGCCAGCAGGGCAATGCATATAAAATAGAAAGGACCCACTTTATCCGAATCGAGCAGATCGCTTAGCAGCAGATTTACATAAACAGTTACTATTACCAGTAACAGTGTAAGTACAATCCTCTTATCGTCATCATTCGTCATCCGGTGGTAAATGCCTTCTCCGTAAATAAAAATTACAGCCGTCAGAAAAAGAAATATTGCTAAACCAATAATACCTTGCTCCGATAGCAACAATAAAAGGTAATCGTGAGCAGTTGAACGCTCGGGATTATCGCTTACGTAGGTCTCAAAATCCGAAAGAGTATAGCGCTGGTAATAAGGATAAAAATTTCCCGGCCCGAAACCCATCCATGGATGGTCCTGGAACATCCTGGTTATTGCCACCCAGCGGTAAACCCTCTCCATGCTCGAAACATCCTTACCCTCAAATGTAGATGAAAGGTGTTGCCCGAAATCATCATGATAAATGGTTTCCTCAAACGTAGGGGCGTATTTAAGAAAATTGTTGTGCTGAAAAAGATGTGCTACAAATAAGGTAACCCCCAGCGATATAACAAGCAGCGCGGGCTTCATCCATTTGTGTCTTATCACAAAATAAACAGGGTATATAAGCAACAACGCCAGGTAGCAGGTGCGGGTATACGACAGGTAAATTGCTGCAATATAAAACAGGATAGAGAAGTTAAGCAGGTGCCTTGTGTAGCTGCCACGCTTATACCAGGTACGCGCTAACAAAAGAAACGGAAAAAAGATAGAAACAATGGCAGCGTAATTAACGTGGTTACGGAAAAATGGATACATAGGCTTATTAATATCCTCAAACGAAAAGCCCTGCATGGCGTGCCTGGCAATAACCTGCACCATTAATAATGTAAGTGGAATGTAAACGCACCAAAATGCTTTTTTCAAATCCTCCTTTGTTCGTATAACAACCGCAGTTAAAACGCCAAATGTTGTTACGTACCATAGCTTGGCTAAAAACTGCTTGAATGATACAAGAAAATGCACTGAATTTAATGCCGACAGGAATACCCAGAACACATGGCAAAGTAATGCCACCATTAAAAAATTAGCGAAGTAACCGGTTGGCAGCGCCCTGTAATTGCTGAGCAAATACAGGATGGTAACGGCCATTAGCCCCACCATCATGGGCTCGTCGGGCAGGTCAGTGCCAAGCGAATCTGAAAAACTATACTCAATTGAAAACGGAATTGTAAACAGCAGCAGGTAATACAGTATCTTAAAATTAATGATACCGGTGTAAATCAGCATTATGCCAAACGGTATCAGGGCAAGATAATGCAAACCCGTTTCGAATGCCGCCAGGATAGATATGATGGTGGCAGCACCGAATAAAGCAAATACGCTTAATTCAAGTTTATCAATTACGCGGTTCAAATTAAAGCTGCGATTTTAGATCTTTAAGTTGCTCAATCAGCAATACTCCGATAATAGAAATGAATGCGGTCAATAACATCGTGATGAGCACCACAAGCGACCTTACCGGCTTTTCGCGACGATCGGCAGGAGTGGCTTTTTCAACCACAAACAAAGACGAAGAATTGCTCTTTAAAGCCACTTCCATCTGCTGCTTAATGTTAATCCGGTTATTCAATTCCTTCTCGGCGTTTTCCTGCTTGGCAAGCAATTCCTTGTATTTCTGAACAGCCTGGGCATCATTTCCGTCTACTATTACAGTGCCCGGCGCACCAGAAGAAACCTTTATTTTATACTGGGCAGATAAAATAGCCAGTGTGTCGCCATATGTAGTTACGTTCTTCTGCTGTTCTGTTATTTGTGATGATATCAGGTCGTACAGGTTCTTTTTGGTTTCGTTAACGTGCGACTTATTCTCTTCATCTACTTTCTCTACAACCGCATTTACCATATCTGAGGCAAGCTTAGGGTCTGTATCAAACATAGATATCTGTATGGCATCATGCTCGGTCTTGATGGCCTCATAATTCTTGTCGAACTTCTTTCTCACTTTCGTTTTCCAGTAAGCCTTGCTGCGGTCAATCTTGTAGTGGTCAACCAGCTTAAATGAGTCGATGATATAATCAATGATCGGCTCTGAATTGGCAATGGTAATAACCCGGTTAACGTCGCCCTTACTGCCGAAATACTCCACCTGGCCCGAACTGCTCATACTGTTAAAGATAACATTACGGTCGTTTACGTATTGGTTGGTTGGGTATATGGTTGACCACGAAAGGAAATACTCATCCATTACAAAAACCGAAAACAGGCCGGCAACTATGCCCGCAACAACAACCAATATCAAAATGGGGGTTTTCCACTTTAATACTATTCTAACAGCGGCAACAAGATTAAATTCTTTATCCATATTTCAATTTTTAAAATTTGCTTTATATTTCCGAATAAGCGCGCAAAAGTAAAATAATTTACGAAGTGCCTCTTAGCTTCACCATATCCATAAACTCCGATAAGGGCACTAAACGCGCCACCGCCGCCAGTAACAAACATGCTGCTGAAGCCAATACAAGGCTTGTCCGCCAGTCAACTGGCAGCATTTTTATAAGCACCAGAATAAGGCAGCTTAACAAAGCATAGGCCAGCAGCCTTAAAAATTCACGCCCTTCATAAACAAATCCAAAGGTTCTATTGGCTGCCACTATATGGGCCCCGGCAGCCAGAAACTGGGTTACCAATGTGGCAAAAGTTGCCCCCAAAGCTCCGTAATGCGGAATGAGATAAAGGTTAAGGCCTATATTAAGAAACATACCACCCAGAGCGATAAAATTGAGCACCTTTAAACTACCGTTGGCAGTTAGCAAAGTGCCAAAAACATATATACTGCTCATAGGTATAAAAGTGAACATCAACCAACCAAATATCTGTGACCAATAAGCGGTTGAGTTCTTATACATCAGAGCCATCATTTCATTTCTAAAAAAATAACAGTCAACGGCAGTAATGATAGCAATTACAAACAGCAGTTCTGAGCTGAACTTTACCAAATGGCGCAGCTGCTCGTTGCGCCTTATCATACCGGCAAACATGGGCAACAGCAATGTGGCAAACAAATATCCAAATTGGTTCACCGCATCCAATAACCTGAACGACGCCGCGTAGATACCCGCTTCATTATCACCATTAGGTAACATGCGCTCAATCATTACTGCATCTATCCTGTAATAAACACCCATTAACAACGCCAGCATGGCAAAAGGCGCAGATTTAAGCAATATCAGCCTGGTGAATTTTGGCTTCCAGATATTCATCTGAATAGTTGATTTACCCATAATTACCACAAAGGCCAAAACCGCAGTAATCACCAGCGAAAGTGTTTGTGCATATATAAACCACATGATGTTGAACGAATCCTTAAACGCCGGCAGATACAATAACCCCAGGCAAAATATAATGGCAAGCAGTCTATCGAGCGTTGAAATGAGCGAATCGGTTTTGAAATATTGGAGTGCTGCAATATTTGACCTTAAATAAAGAATAAGCGAAAGTAGCACCTGGTTAATGGCCAGAAAGAACAGCATTTTTATCTGCAACTCATCAAAACCGGTAGCCAGGGCCGATAGGAAAGTAAGTGCAAAATAAAGGATGGAAAGTACTCCTTTAATAATCATCAGGTTTAAGAGATACTCCCCTAACCGGTTTTTATCGCGCGAAATAGCCCTGCTGTTAAAGTTATTAATGCCAAAATCGAGGATAATGCTGAGTAGAAATGAGTAATTGAAAACCGCGAAGTAGGTACCATAAACACCCACAGGAAACCTGTTTTGAATAACCCGGTCAATACCAAATATCCAGAACGGCTTTATAAGCAAACTTACTGTTAGCAGAAAAACAAGGTTAATGGCAAATTTCTGACGCATGGATAGTTGGTGGCTAAAAATAGGTATTATTGCGAATTAACATTTGCTGATTTGAACTACAGGAAGCGGATAGCGGTAAACACCAGGTTTCTGATCAAAAATAAACTTGAAGGCATCGGTTTGTTTACCTGCGAGGCTCTGAAGCATATTACCCAAACCCATACCGATATTGAATTTCATTTTTTGTTCGACCGGCCCTATGACCCAGAGTTTATTTTCGGAGAGAACGTTAAGCCAGTAGTTTTATTTCCCCCTGCCCGGCACCCTTTTTTATGGTACTGGTGGTTCGAAATATCGGTAAGCCGCTGGTTAAATAAAAATAAACCTGATCTTTTCCTCTCACCCGATGGTTATTGTTGTTTAAGCGCGAGCATCCCGCAGGTAATGGTTATTCACGATCTGGCTTTTGAACACTTCTCTGACCACGTTTATGGCTTAACCCATCGGTACTACAAATATTTTACGCCCCGGTTTGCGCAAAAAGTGCAGCGCCTGGCCACCGTGTCCGAATTCTCAAAAAGCGATATCATTCGTCTTTATAATATCAACCCGGGTAAAATTGATGTGGTATACAACGGGGCAAAAGAGGTCTACAAGCCGGTTGCCGAAGAGGTAAAAAAGCAAGTAAAAGAAAGCTATAGCCTTGGCTGCAACTATTTTGTTTATGTCGGCTCCATTCACCCCCGTAAAAACATTAAAAACCTGCTGCTGGCATTCGAATTATTTAAAGTGGAAACAAAATCAGATTTTAAACTTTTAATAGTGGGCCGCAAAGCCTGGGATTTTGAAGATGTTGATGAGGCACATGCAAAGATGACATTTAAAGACGAGGTCAGGTTTCTGGGTCACATGCCACCCGAAGATCTTACAAACATTACTGCCTCGGCTTACGCCATGGTTTACGTATCGCTGTTTGAAGGTTTTGGTATACCTATCATTGAGGCAATGAGCTGCCGGGTGCCGGTAATTACATCTAACACAACCTCTATGCCCGAAGTAGCTGGCAATGCAGCTTTATTGGTTAACCCGTTATCTGTTTCTGAAATAGCCTCGGCCATGATTAAGATTAGTAACAATACTCAGTTTCGAGAGGATTTGATATCCAAAGGCGAAATTCAACTTCAAAAATTCAGTTGGCCATTAACCGGTGAAAAGGTTTGGAGATGTTGTGAAGTTGTATTGAATGAAGGTGTAAAATAACTTATTAAATAGTTTACCTCATGCAAAAATCAAAAGCCCGGATCATCAGCGAGCTTAACTCCGTTTTTGAAACACTGTACAAAACGGCCAACCTGGTACCCGATAATCTGTTCAATGCATCTAAAGAAAACAAATGGACGCCTGCTGAAAATATCAGCCACTTAATTACAGCTACTAAAATGACAGCGCTGCCTTTTACACTGCCGAAATTTGTGCCCGCATTACTTTACGGAAAAAGCAACAGCAAGTCGAGAACCTATGATGAGGTGGTTTCCGCTTACGAAAGTAAACTAGCCGGCGGAGCCAAAGCAAGCGGTATTTATATTCCGGCAAAAACGAATTACACGCGCGCCAAACTTGGAGCTCAAATTCTAAAGGAAGGAGAAAAACTTACCCGGGCAATTGATGCCAAATGGACCGAAGACCAACTGGATAGTTACCGCATAGCCCATCCTATTTTAGGAAAACTTACCCTGCGTGAGTTGGCTTATTTTACCATCTATCACAACATCCATCACATGGAAACTATCCGCAAATTTTATTTGTAAAAGAGCATAAGCCTATAACTTGATAGTGCGCATAAAATCTACCGTAATCTGTATATCGTCATATAGCACCCTGTCCTTATCGTAATAAGGCACTAACTTACGGTAGTCCGTCTTTATCTTTTCAATCAACGGCGAGCTTTTGGGCTTTCTGAAATCCAGTGCCTGCATAGCGGTCATAAACTCAATGGCCAGCACTTTTTCAATATTGTAAACTATTTTGTAGGTCTTTACTGCAGCATTGGCACCCATACTAACATGGTCCTCCTGTCCATCCGATGAAGTAATCGTATCTACACTGGCAGGAGTTGCCAGCTGTTTATTCATAGAAACAATAGCTGCCGCAGTGTACTGCGGAATCATAAGCCCTGAGTTTAGCCCGCCATCTTCAACCAAAAACTTAGGCAAACCGCGCTTACCCGAAATGAGTTGAAAAGTGCGGCGCTCGGAAATGCTGGCCAACTCGCACATAGCGATACTCAGGTAATCAAGCCCGATAGCCAAAGGTTCTCCGTGAAAATTACCTCCGCTTAAAATCAGGTCCTCTTCTTCAAATATCAAAGGGTTGTCAGTAACAGCGTTTATCTCTTTTTCAAACACTTCTTTTACCTGGCCTATAGCAAACTTTACGGCTCCATGCACCTGCGGAACACAGCGGAATGAGTAAGGATCCTGCACATTATTCTTTGGTTCTTTTGCTATCTCACTGCCCTCTAAAAATGCAAGCACGTTTGCGGCACTTTCAATCTGGCCTGTATGGTTCCGCACGCGCTGTATGGCGGGATGGTAAGGACTTAACTGGCAATTAAAAGCATCTGCCGAAATTGCTGCACAAAAGTCCGCCAGCCTTTCAACGCGCTCTGCCTCCATAATAGAATAACAGCCCCAGGCGCTCATAAACTGGGTACCATTCAACAATGCCAGGCCTTCTTTTGCCTTCAGCTTTATCGGGCTTAATCCTGCCTTTTTTAATGCTGCAGCTGAATCCAGCTTTTCGCCATTGTAACGAACAGTGCCCATACCCAACAAAGGCAAGGAAAGATGCGCCAGCGGCGCTAAGTCGCCCGAAGCACCCAGCGAACCAACCTCCCAGATTACAGGTAAAATGCCGCTGTTATAAAGGTCGGCCAGTTGCTGAACTGTTTCTATTGAAATGCCCGAATAACCCAGCGACAAGCCCTTTAATTTAAGCAGCACCATTAACCGTACTACTTCCTGTTTCACCTCTTCACCCATGCCACAGGCATGGCTCATAACCAGATTTTCCTGTAGTTGTTCCAACTGGTCGTTGGGTATCTCTACATCACACAGGGCACCAAACCCTGTGTTAATGCCGTAATAGCGGGCACCGGGTTCAGTTATCTTCTTCTCCAGGTATTTTCTGTTGGCGTTTATCTTTTTTTGAGCTTCGGAGCCTATAATTATTTTAGGCTGCTCTGCCAAAAATCTACTGAGATCGCTTATGGTAATAGTTTCGTTACTGATTGTAAATCCTGACTGCATAGTACTTTTAGGTTATTCTGGGTTATGGATGTTGCTTAAACAAACATGTGCCGCAAAAGACAAACACACTGCAATAAAGGGCAATTGTATTCCTTCTTTCAAAAAAAGAAATTAACAGCCGTGCCGGGATACAGAACAAATAATAAAAAGGGAAAGTATTAGCGCGTGATCAATACCTTTTGAGAAAGGCTTGCTGTGCTGCTCCTCAGTGTTACTACATAGGCGCCGGCAGCCCTGGCACTCATATCAAGTATCATATCGCTGTTTGTTACAGGGCCGGATTTAATCAATTGCCCCGCAATGTCATAAATGGCATAATTGTAATCACTACCTGAAACATTGTCAATATCTATTCTTATGTTACTTAGATCAGTAATCACTTTTACTGTGTTGCCATCTATCGTGTTTACTGAAGTTGCACTTTCAATATACATGGTTGTGTCAGACGAAACCACGCAGCCAAAACTATTTGAGCAATTAACTTTAGCAATATATACGCCCGGGTACAAATAAAAGTAAGTGGGGTTAGCCACGCCGGTAATAGTAGAACCATCACCAAAATCCCAGTTTATCTGGGTTGCATTTGATTCGGAAGTAAAGAATTGAATATCCTGCATTACCCGGTCGTGATTATTGGAAACGTTTAGGCCTGTTACCAACTGATGTTCTTCAACAAGCACACTTTGTTGGGGCGTATAAACGCTGTAATCAAACTCAACCCGGTAATTGCCGCCGGGTAACCCGGTAAAGGTAATATTGCCTGTAACATTTGTATCAATAGCTACCATGGTAGAAGTTGAATCAAATACTTTGCAGGCCGACCAGATCAGACTGCTATCTTCAGTTACCATGATGATACCATCATTGTTAAGGCAACCCGCCGGGCTGGAGGTCAGCGTTGGCGGATAGGTAACATGCAGGTAAAATCTGTTGTTAACCTGGCCCGTTTGGGTCAACGAAAAGGTGTACGTTGAACGCCTGAGGTCGGTTATGATATTCAGCTGGCGGTCCTCTAAAAAAAGCATAGAGGCGGGGTCAAAATTAGAGTATATCTGCTGCGAAAAAGTAAAGGTGCCGGGGTTAGATATGGCAAGCCCTAAACGAAGTACAGTCGTGCTATTTAAATCGCCGTATTGATTTAAAGTACAGGCAACATTATCTTGCGTAAAAGAGTATAACTGCGGGGTGTTATCAGGAGATTGCAAAACAAACGCACCGTCTTCAGTACCTACATACAAAGGTGAGGTACCATCCACAAACTTAATTTGCGCCAGAGATGCCAGACCCGAAGCACTATCCTGTAACATTAATTCGATTTGCTTCTCGGGAGAGGAAGAAAATGCACTTGAAACAGTGACCGCCAATAAGGATAAAATCAAAACGATTTTTCTCATACTCAGATTAATCCTATCAATACAATTATTCAGAACCACATATAATTCTTCAAGCCAATCAATACTTCCATCTTGGTTCGCCCGGGGTAAGGCAGCGATAAGATCAAAAAGATTTAAAGTAAATACGTTAAAAAACACCTCACAGATCTTCTTCACCCAGCTTTGCAGCTTTAAGGTAGCAAAATTAACTAAAAAGTTAGCCTTTTTTTCTTCCCGTTCTATGATTACCGTCATCTAGTTTAATATACACTCAAACAATAGGTTTGTCAAGCTTTGCCTGAAAAAAGATGACATATATAACTACTCCAACAATTCAATAAGCTGTAAAAGGCTTAAATCGCTCTGAGTATCACGGGTTTGTACATTTCTAAGCCTGAATTTTCCCGAGGCCTGTTCATCGCCTCCTACCTCAATGAACCAGGCTATGTGCTTGTCTTCAATGTATTTGAAGTGTTTTTGCTTTTTAACATTTCCCATGTAAACCTCTGCCGAAATTCCAGCACTTCTCAGAGCATGGGCCTGTTGAAAGGCAAATTCCTGCATTTCTTCTTCGCGTGGCACTAATAACACCTTAACACCCTGCGAAACCGTAGCAGGAAAAAGGTTCAACTCTTCCATGACGTCATAAATCCTTTCAATACCGAACGAAATGCCTACGCCGCTCATATTCTTTGCACCAAAAATTTCGGTCAGGTTATCATAGCGGCCACCACCGCCTAACGAGCCCATGGTTATATTACCATTGGCTGTTGCATTTTTATTAAGTACAACCTCCCAGATAACGCCGGTGTAGTAATTAAGGCCCCGTGCAAGCCTCCCGTTGTAAACAAGGTTCGGCAGTGTATCTCCAATAATTTTTAGCATAGCCGAAATATCTTTATACGCGTCAAACCCATGCCCGTTCAATTTAATATCCTCCTCGGCCCATAGCGTGCTAGCTTTTAAAATTATCGAATTATAAAGAGCATCCGTCTCTTCTTTTATCAAACCGGCAGCATGCAATTCGCTTTCAATTTTAATCCACTCCACTTTGTCAAGCTTATCAATACAACTGATGATCAGTTCAGCATACTCGGGCTTATTAATTAAGGCAATAAGTGCCTCAATCACTTTGCGGTGGTTAAAATATATTACTACATCCAAACCCAGGGTGTTAAACACCTCAGCATATATCATACTTAGCTCTACTTCATTCAGTAATGAGGTGCTGCCAATAATATCTGCATCGCATTGATAAAACTCCTGGTAGCGCCCTTTTTGTGGCCGGTCGGCCCGCCAAACAGGGCCTATATGAAATCGCTTAAACGGAAAAGCCAGATTCTCCTGATGTTGAACCACATATCGCGCCAACGGAACTGTCAGATCATACCTCAGGCCCTTTTCGGCAATATATTTTAAAGTTGCGGCCGAGTTTGCAGATGCTAATTCGTCTTTAGGTACATCCTTTAAAAAGTCTCCGCTGTTCAAGATCTTAAACAATAGCTTATCGCCTTCCTCGCCGTATTTACCGGTCAGGGTTTCCATGCGCTCAATAGCGGGCGTTTCAATTTCTTCAAACCCATATTTGCGGAAAACACTTTTTATGGTCTCAAAAATATAATTGCGCTTTGCCACCTCAACAGGCAAAAAATCACGGGTGCCTTTAGATAATGCAGGCTTTATTTTCTTAATCTCAGACATGGGTGCAATTTACAAAGAAGTTTAACAGCCAATAGAGGCTGAAATACTATAACCGAAAGCA
>Ga0316224_1003133_pt1 | contig 14036 bp, 12 predicted proteins | sample TBH18013metaG_FD_206254 | JGI IMG/M metagenome (GOLD analysis project Ga0316224, IMG submission 206254) | Freshwater microbial communities from Trout Bog Lake, Wisconsin, USA - TBH18013 | ecosystem: Environmental > Aquatic > Freshwater > Lake > Hypolimnion/Profundal zone | place: USA: Wisconsin... | reverse complement strand
AGTTTGATGTTCATACCCCTTCCGTCCCCTAAAGGGGAAACTTTTTTTATGTGTTTTAAATAATTCTATTAGTTAATTGTTCCCCATTTCCGGGGGTTAGAGGGCTACAAATTCACCCGGTTGATCGTTTGCGCCAATATGTTTTGCTGGTTGTTTACATCTTTTACATCAACGTAAACCGGCGGGAAATTGTTGATCATCTGGTAGGCTATGGTATTGGCCAGGTTCTTCTGATCGGTTACCGGCTGGTTGTAATAGCGGTTTGCATCACCACCATCGCTAAATATACCGCCAACAGCATAACCGCGACCGCGGTTAGGTACGGAAAAATCGCGTCTGCCAAAGCCGACGTTTATCGCGCTTACCAGGTTACGCGCCCAGGGAACCTGCATTGCTTCAGATACTACAATACCCTCCCCCGAACGCAGGAACGCGTTGGTATTGTCTGTTCTGCTATAGCCGGGCAATACACTGCCCCGACCATCCGAACTATAGTGTAAACCGCCAGTGGCATACGCAGGAGGCTTTTGCGCCGCAATAGTGGCTACTTGTATCGCGGTTTCTGCAATAATTAACGGTACAAATAAAGCCGCCAGTACACCAGTTTGTGATGTGCCCTTTGTAACGGCCAATGCACCGTTGATAACTGCCTGTAATATTGATGCTTCCTGTTCCTGCTTAAAGGCTTTTGTTTTTATTTTGCCTTCCTGCTGTTTAAATTTTTGTTCAATAGCCAACTTTTGGGCAGATGTCAGGCTCCTGTTGCTTAATTCAGACGTCTTATCTTTTTCAAGGCCTGAAATTTTAGCTTCACTTGCAGCAGTTATACTATTTTTTATGATGGAAAAAGCGGCATCAGCCACTTTTTTTGCTTCCTGCAACTCGAAGTTTTTAAGGTCCTCTGCCGATTTTTTTGCTTTTGCATTTTTTTCCAGGACTGCCTTATCATCTAAAGCTTGTATCTCTTTGTTCCGGCTTTCTTCTAATGCTTTTATTTTTTCGCTATTGCCCTGGGCTTGCTCAATTTCAAATTGATACTTGTCGGTGATCAGTTGTTTTTCGGCCGCTAATTTGCCGGATGGGTCAACTGCATCTTTAACAAGTTTTTCATCCGCCAGTAATATCTTGTTGTTTAATTCTTTTGCTTTTTCTATTAATTGGCTTTGCTGGTCATCCGTGGGTGCTTTATCTTGTTTTGTGTCTTCTGTCTTTTCCGGTTGATTTGTTTGATTACTTGTGTCAACTGGTTGGTCTTTTGAGTTTCCCGAAGCTTGCGCGGCATCAGCAGAAAATTTCCTGACGGTTTTTCTGTGTTTTTCAACCGCCTTATCCGCCTCGTTAAAACCTTTTGTATATGCATTAGCTACCTGTGCGCTCACTTCTGCAATGTCGTTTTTAACCGATTTAAAAGCATTTGTAATTTTATCGGTTGCGTTGGCAACACCGGTAAAGGCCTGAATGGCACCATCGGCCATTTTTTTAAAATCAAGGTGGACAATGCCATCCAGTATTACACTAAAGGCTTTAAATCGATTGATGATATTTTCCTTTATCATATTGCCCAATGCTTTCAAACTTTCTACCGGATGGCTCACAGCATCTACGATTATCTTGCCCAAACCAGCAAATGCATTGTGAATGATTTCCACAACCTTTCCAATTGCCGATATGGCGCCTTTTAAAACTTTGCTTCCGTTGGTGGTTTTTGTAAGATAATCAACTACCGATTGCAACACCAGCACCAACAAACCAAAGCCAGTAGTTTTTATCGCATCGCCAACACCGTTAAAACCGGTTTTTACAATTGATAACCCGCTTTTCATTGCGTCAAAGCCCTTCGCTGCGTCCTGAAGGCTTGGTCCAAAAGTGCCCGATACATCTTTAAGTTTATCAAAACTTGAACTTAGCGCATTTATCGTGCCCTTGTGTACATCAAAAATTTCCCGGCTTTTATTCAGATCTGTTACCTGGCCGGCAATGGTGTTTGATAATGTGCCTATTTGTTCATTCAGCGCTTTTACACCGGCAGAGTGATCGCCCTGTGATTTAGAGAGGTTATCATACTGCTGTAACAAGGAAACCATCTTATCCTTGTTTTGCTGTAACGCGCTGTTTGATGTGCCCAGTGCCTTTACATTATTATCAACTGCTTTGCTATGGTTGTCAATTGCTGTTTGCAGGCTTTTGGCCTGTGAAGTGATATCACGGAAAGCCGCTGAAGTTTGTTGTCCTGCATCAGCTAATTGCTTTTGTTTTTGCAATAAACTATCCAGTGTCTGGTTCAAATCAGCTATACCCTGGGCTACCTGGTCTGTATCGGCCTCTACTGTGATCAGGATTTTTTTGCTAATGTCGTCTGCCATTGGTTGTCTTAGTTAAATGTTTAATATGCCAAATGGCATATTTTGTTTTTAAAAACAAGCCTGTTTCCAGGCCTGGAGTGTTTGCTTATTATTAATAATCGGATTTTTCTTTTGCTTTTTCTTTAGCAATTGCCTGGTCTGTAAGAGGGCCGTTTTGATAAGTTAGCAAAATTAAAACATCTGAGTCAATTTCTTCCGCTAATGTATTCTCCCCGGACTCCCAAAATGTTTGATATTCTGCATTTCCGGATTTTATTGCAGTGATTTCAAATCCATCCCCATCAGTATAGGGCGATTTAAATTTTTTGGATGCTTTACCCTTGCCATAAACATCATTAAGGTCACTGGCTAAAGCATCGTATTCATCAATGATTTTTGCTTCTAATTCCGGTTCGAAAACGAAATCGGCTTCATAAGCTTTATTGTTAATAAGCTTTACGGCAAATAGTGTAGATACTCTATGGCCTAATTTAACGCCGGTAAACTTTAATTCTTCAGCATTGCTTTTACTTGCAACGAGCACTCCTCCTTTTGCTTTTACCGCTGCTTTAACAGTGGCTGCGTCACTGCCGAATTTGATTCCTAAGAAGCCTTCAATAGGTTTTGGGGTTTGCGACATTCCTAATAGCGGGATTAGTAATAATGTGATAAAGGTTAATTTTTTCATTTATTTTTTGCTAAAATTTTTGGTAAACTTAAAAAAGGAGGAAATCAATTCCAAATATTTTCGAATATTTCTTTTATGTTAAATACAAGTTTTCAAAATCTGGTTTTATTGATTTGTTCAGGTTTGACTTTGGTTGGATACCCTTTGTATCAGGCATCTATTTTGGTTCGGCTAACAAGTGAGGCTTTTATCCTAACTTCACCAATTCCACTTTTGTTGGCTGCCCCTTGCGCCAGGCATTTATCTTGTTGATGTAATAATAAGCATTATCCTGCTGAATGTAAACAGGGACAAGCAGATTTAATTCCAAAATGTCGCGCGGGGTAAGCAAAATATATCGTACAATCTGTTTAGTTTGGGTGAGTATTTTCTCCAGTTCGGGATAATACTGTTTCCGCAGATCATCAAACATTAAGCTCAATTGCCCATAACCAGATACAGGTGTGGGGGCATCGGGTTTATAAAAATATGGCGTACTGATAATATCATTTATAATGCGGTTGTTCCCATTAGCATCAGTAAATGTTACGGTTTTGCCTAAGGAACCGATATTTAGTTTTTGATCTATTAGCAGGCGCGGAGCTACGCTTAGACTAAAGTCATTGTTACTGCTCGTTGGGTCTATCATCGCAATCTGGGTTACCGTACCGCCATAATATGGGCGGTTTAAGCTTGGTCCGAAGGGGCTCTCAAAGAGCGTGGCGTTCGCAGGGAGTGTTTGATCCGCGATTCTTATCTGCGACCAGCCGAATTTTAAAGGTAAGATATTTTTGTCTGTTTGGTACTGCATGTAATTTACCTGTGCATAGTTGCCAAGCTGAAAGGCTACTTGTTTACCCTGGTTAAGGCATTTTTTGCTCCAGTCTTTTGCTATGGAGATGTTGTTTACAATGTCCCTAAAGGAATTAAAGGATATAGTTTTATTCGTATTGTCTGTTTGGCAGATGATGCCGAAGTGCTGAAGCGTGTCTTTTAGAAGGTTTTTTTCACTTATATCCGGGAAAATACGTTCACACTGAACAGTTTGACCGAATAGTACCACCTGGTTGTCTGATTTGATAACCAATTCTGTGCCCGCAGGCATGCTGAAATTTGATTGCGAATAGCCATTGAACCTATAGGCTATCCTCACTTTTCCGTTTGCCGGTAATTCTGTTTGAAATGAAATTACAGTTTTTTGTGTAAGGGTGTAACCATGCCGGTATGGCCCCTGCCGTACTAAAGTGGGGTTGTCGGATAAATAAAAATTAGATGAAGTTAATGGGGTGTCGCCGTTTACCGGGTCGGTGTACATGATAATGATATCGACATTTGCCGCATAGTTTCCGTTATAATTGCCGTAGAAGTAAAATTTGGGAATGGTTAAGGTTATCGTAACACTGTTTATTTCGTTTGTGGTATATACACCGGTTGCCGGATCGTAAAAGCCGCTTACATTGGAGATGATGTTTGGAAATAACACCGTTCCTTCAGGCGCTGCAAGGTTGTTATAAGTAACGCTTAATGCAGCGGTCAGGGTCACGTCACAACCTTTATTATCAATTTGATTCTGATAGTCGGTGCCATGTTCAAAACTTCCGTTTGAAAACTGTGCTATCATTAATGGGTAAAGCGGATCTCCAAATAATGACCCGGTAGCCTTGTAGCCGGATGATTGTAATAACAGATCAATAGCTGTTTTTATAAAAAATCCCGGCCGCAGGTTATGCACGTCAATCGGCGCTGTAAAATCGTCGGTCATAAAGCCGTAATCAACTACGGGGTATATCCAGCCATCGGTTTTGGTTTGCGAATTAGCGGCATTGTCAAGACTCCATACATGATCATAGGGTTGCCAAACCAAATTCTGTCCGTAATTGCTCCAAACGCTGGTGCTGTCGCCCATATCGTATAGTTTGCCGTCGATGGCATCAAAAAAATCAACATTGCCCGATAGGATAGTAATATTGGCAGTATCCTGGTCTATACCTTTCAATTCGCCAATGCCATAGGGAATAATCTCCAGGCCATCCTGTATGATCTTAGCCTGATATTGCTGGTAGGGGAGGTTTGTAGTGAACGCAATGTCATCAGGAAATCCAAGGACCCTTCGGTTGCGTTGTGTTAAGGGCAATTTAAACTGATTACTGGTGTTACCCTGTTGGTTTTGCACGTCGGCCAGGTTATTGATTTGGAAAGTGAGAGCAATAGGGCTGTCATCACTAAGGTCGACTAACTGATCGTTTAGATAGAGCTGGAGTTGGTCCATTGTTTTGTTGTAATGTTGTAAGGTTGGAAAGTTGTAAAAAAGCGAAACCGGGTAATGTTATTTTGGATGATTCTGTTAACTATAAATCCATTTTTACTCTTTACCGCGTTATTGCGTTTCAATAACGTTATTGTGTTTGTATATTGATTGATGGCAAGTTAAACGTAACACTAAATGGTGCTTGTCCATTAAGTGTTTCATATTCGGTAAAGGTGGCGGTGTTAAGCACGATGGTTTGCCATTTTATCGGGTTTTTATTAACCAGCATTTGCACTTTGGGTGAATATTTGATGGATTGCAATCCTTTAATATCCGTTACCGACAAGTCTTCGGCCATCACTTTTATTTTTTGGCCTGCGCTTTTTCCTATCACCTCTTCGATACTGTCCTGGTTTTCCCAGTCGGATACAAAGTTTTTTATGATTACCGCATTTTGGACATCGAGGGTAATTTCCTGGTTATAAACAAACCTGTAATAGTTCCAGCATCCGGTTAATCCTATCCAGCGCAGGTAAACGGATTGTTCATCAATTGCATCATCAATCCTTACTGTTTGTGCTTGGGTAATAGTATGAGCAATACCATTGCTATCAGTATAGTTAAGCGCCAGGGTAAAGTAATAAACATCACTATCAAAACTTGCATCGATCAACAAGCGGTTTAAGCCAAGTTGCGCAGGTATGGGTGTGCTTATCGACGTTTGATTTGCAATAACCAATTTGCTGCCATCCTGGTTTAACAGCCATGAGCCATCATCATTCAAAAGGTAGCTGGTTTGGGGGCCACCCGAAAGTGGTTTGCGGTTAATATCAAGCGGTGTCAACACACAGTATAATTGCCTGCCAATCATATCATCGCTGTAAATAAAGCCAATATCAAATGGGTAGCCGTTTGAATAGGCAGGTTCAGCAAAATCTGTCAACCATTTTGCTAACTGACTGTTATCAGTTACCGATTCGAAAGGTACATAGGCGGCAAGGTTACCTCCGTACTTATCGCCCAACTGTTTTGCAGCATATACTATGTAATAGGGAGTTGCTATGGGTATATAAGTTAGCGTTTGATTGTTGCTTAATTTGCCATCCCAATATTCGGAATATGCAATTTGGTAGCTGGCACTCAGGTTGTTGTCGCGATAATTTATTTGCGTAAAGTTGCTGCCATCTTTCGCCTGCAGCAAACATTGTAAAAAGTTACTGATATCGGCTTTTACCTGGCCGGTATTATCGGGCCTGTTGGTTGCTATAATGGTATTTGTTTGCCCGCTGATGGGATCCTGATAAGTAATTTGGGTACGCACCTGGTAGTATGGTTTAAGTAAATTGATATTTATAAAACCGGTGGCGTTTGATACGTAGGCGGTATTCAGGATCAATTGGCCAGCGTCGGACACCATATTTACCTGACAGGTGCCATTATAAACACCAGTATTTAAGTACACATAAACAGGTGTGATATTTGTTAAAACCACATCTAAAGATGCTGCATTGGCAATGGCCTGGTTGTTTGCTGCGATGGCTGATGCAATTGCCGAAGTATCGCAGCTAACGGATAATGCTGCATTACCGCTTGCGGTATCCAAACTAACGGCGGTAACTTCAAAATCCTTACGCTGATAGGTGAAAACAATAGGATTAAATGCAGCGTTCCATCGGGATATATTGCCGCCTGTTAAGCTCACCGCCGGGTCGCTTACCAGTAAATTACTTAGCACAGGTACGGTAATCATCGAAGTGTTGCTGCAACCATTGGCATCTGTTACATAAACGGTTTTAACCCCTCCCGTTAAGCCGGCAAATGTTGGCGACGATTGGAAGTTTACGTTGTCAAGGCTGTACATAACTGGCCCGTAGCTTGAGCTTGCATTTATGGTTATTTGTCCGTCAGTTGCGCCGGGTGCTGATTCCGGCATATCTACATTAATATAATTTACAGCCAGGTCGCATTGATTTACCGGCGGTGCCGGATCAGGAAATGCACTCAGACTATCTATTTGAAATTTTGTAAAATACGGGCTTAATGGATTACTATCACTAAGCAATCCATGGTAAACGCCGACAGTCTGCCCGGCGATTGTTACCTGCCCTTCGTAGGTTGTACCATTTAAGTTTTGGGTGTAATAAACTATGACATTATTGCCATTTGTTGGCTGCCCTGTTGCAGCATCAAACAGCGAAATAATTATTTCTCCGCTTATCTGGCTGCCATTTACGCCCGTTAACCCGGGGCCTATTTTTGCTATTATCATGTTGGTTTTTTTTGTTTGGTTGTCCATGGACAATGGACTATTGATCAATCAACTCTTTACTAATTTCATCTGTAATGCTGTCCATGATCATATTCAGCCTCAGGTTGATATTGTCATTACCCAATGGTTGGGTAAGGAGTCCGGATATTCCTTTAAATCCCTTTTTATCGATGGATTTTTTTATTGCCCACGCGGCTTTATCTGGTATCCCTTTTGCCTGGCACCATTGCTGAATCCGTTGTATCATCGGCGGATCACCTGCGACAGCCGTTGGACTTGTTGGGCCTCGTCCTGTTTCCAGCAATTGCATATACCCGGGTAGCTGCAGTTGTACGCGGTTGTCGCCTTCAACAATTGTAAGTTGTTTGGCGGTTTGTCCCGTGGCATCCTTACCATTTGCCTGCAGGGAGTTGATAACATCAGTTTTTAGTAATTCAAGAAGTTGGATGAGTTGGTCGTTGTTCATTGGGAGTCCATGGTCCATAGTCGATGGACCATGGCAATTAGTGATGAATTTAAGTTTGAATGGATAATTAACTATGGACTATGGTCCATCGACCATCGACTACCCGTAGCTCTCAAAATACATTGTAGCTAAACTGATTGTAAGATTTACCCCGGTAGTATTCACATCAAATTTGTTGTACACGGGCATGCATTTGGCCTTATCACCGGCTTTTATCCTGAAATAACGACCTTCGCCTTCACGATATTTAGCAGCTTTTACAATAAACTCGTTCGCCAGCGAAAGTGCCTGGTTTACATAGGTCTCGTTGGCTGACGTATATTGATCGAAATCTGTCTTAAAAAGAAACTCCAAATAAATTGAAAATGTATTGTCGACAGAGCCATTTACCTGCGGTGATACATCGATTGGTTGAAGGGGGTACATAAATACACAAGGAAAAGACGAATCATCAGCGAGCGTATTTAATTCATTAGCTGTACCATATACAAAAGTGGATGTTACACTTAGCGTTTGTACAATGGCTTCAATTTGGTTACGGATGGGCATGGGATAGAGATTAGAGTTTGGTAATTAGAGATTAGTTTTAATTAAGTTTTTAAAAGAAATCAAGGAAATCTTATAATCGGCTTAATCATGGTTCAGACAAATTCGGATTACTTTGAAATTAGTTCACTATAGCGTTTTTGGTATTCTGCTTCGGTTTTATTGAGCAAAAGTTTGGTGAGCACCCGTTCATAGGGCATATTTAATATCGCGGCCCACCGGGTGATATCGCCACCAGCGAGGGAATTTATAGTATTGATATACGTAAACTTTTCAAACGATTGAATCCCTGCCTTTTTCTCCAAAATAGACGGAACCGAAGCCAAAAGCTTATTTTCGGTTTGTATAAGTTGGGATAACAGGTAAAAAAATGTTTGGCAATGGGCATAGCCTCCGTTACCCTTAGCTTTTTTATCGCGTTGCAAAATTCTTCTGCTTTATATTCATCATATTGCCCGCCTGTTACGCTGCAGTAAAAATAATGAGCCAATATCTGGCAACAGGCTTTTAGTGAAGGATTAAAACCTTCCAAAGAATCGCCCTCATTGCAATCAGCAATATGCCGGGCCATTTCAGCGGCAATAATTTCACGGGCAGCCATAAATGCCCCGGCAGGTTCTACCGACAAATTTTTGATAACAGCAACCGTTACATCGCCGTCACGCTGCTGGAAAGTTATTTTTGAGGGGATTGCATCGCTATTATACAAATGTATGATCTGCTGCGTAATAGTGTGCACAGCATCACCAAATGCAATTAAATCATCAATTCTATTTACGTTTTGCAACTGTATAAGGGGTATTCCCGACAATATGCTAATCACTTCAAGGTCAGTTAACGATGCTTTTTCCTGTAATTCCATCATTTGCCCTAAAGTGATTTCATCCAGGCTTGATGGTATTTTAATCAGCAGCCTGCCGGCGGTTGTTTTTAGCGTTTTTTCTATCATATTTATATTTTGATTTTACAGATTATGATGCAATGATTACACCGATTGTTATAGTGTGATTACACCGATTATGGTGAAATGATTATAGGGATTTTTTTTAGCCCATTGGTATTTGTGTGTTTTTACCTTAGTAAATGCGTTCCGGCAAAATCATTTACCGGCCTGTTTACATCGGGTAGCCAGCTTTTTCTTTTTTTTGATTTGTTGGCGCCCAATTTATTTAAAGCAACATAGCGAAGCGGATCTATAAGGTGGTTCCATGAATCAACAGGCTCATTAAGGCTTTTACCAGACCTGTCTGTTTTCCATTTATAACGTGCCAGCTCCTTCAGTAAGTTGACACTTTTTCTGGTTATATTAATCGTATATCTTTTCAAAATGTCGATTGAATTGATGATACTGTCGGCTCCCTTTTTTGCACCGGTAACATGCAAGCCAAGCCGTCGCAGCTCTTCAATTGATTTTGGCTCAGCGCTATCGGCAACTATATCAATATTTTTCCCAATGCCGGCTGCTATTAGTCGTTCAGCTATATCGGGGTTGGTTAGGCCGGTTTCATAAAGTATTTCGTCAACCCAAAGTTCGCCATTTTGCTTGTATACCAAGACGCAACCTGTTTCATCATTTGTGAAACCAAAATCCAGTCCCGCAGCCAATAACCGGGCGTTTTTGGGTACTATTTCACATATAGTCCAGTTGTTTAATACCAGCCCGGACACTTTACCGGTAAGACCGCGGGCATACACACGCCATAGTTCGGCATCTGAAGTCCGCAGGTTTTCAATTTTAGCCCTTACCTGGTCCGATAAAAATGGGTTATGCCTGTGATCTGATATAATAAGCTCAACACCTGGCTTCCCAATCAAATGGTCATGTACCCAAAACGAACTGTTGGGGTTGTAGTCAATAAACGTTTTTATCCTGGTTCGTAAAGCCAGTTCTGTATAAACAGCCCAGTCAATGCCATTTGCCTCATTTACAAACAAATAATCTCTCTTTCCAGATTTCGCATCCTGCGCATTTTCATAGCTTTTAAACTCGATAATTGCGCCATTATAGAACTCGAATACCCTGTCAGTTTTGTTATAGTGTTTTACCATGGCTTGCAATGCTTCCGAAGAGTTGTAGATACTTAAAGCATCCCGGACAGCTCCGGCTTTGAGATTTGGTACGTCTTGACCTACCACGGTGATCACCAGCTTTTCTGTAGTACTTGCCAGGCAAAACAAAACCTGCTCAATAGCATATGTTTTGCCTGAGCTTGTGCCACCCTGGTTAATTACGGTGTGGGCTTTACTTCCATAGTTTTGTGTGAACAGGACTGATGCTGCAATACCTTCGATCATGACGGCTGCCTTTTCGGTTGTGTTCATTTCTTTTTTTGTATTTGTTATCGCACTGGCGCCAAAACGACACTTGCATTATTAGTAAAACAATTGGTACATTTAACATGATAAAAGTCGCAGCCATGAAATGTAAATACATGTTATCTGGTCTTTTTCTTTTAATGTTCCTAATCGCTTGTAAAAAGGATTTACCGGTGCCCACTGCTGTGGTTTCAATTGCCGGAAAGTGGTTTATAACTAAACAGAGCTCAGAACTATTTTACAACGGGGTGCAAATAAATGCTTACACTAAAACTCGTTTTACCACTACTGATTTTGTTGAGTATTACGGCGATGGTACCGGCTATTTTTCAGCTTATACAGCAACAGGGCCCAGCCTTTCGGAATTTACTTATACCATAACCGGAACAAACCTGATGCAATATACCAGTTCAAAAAACCAGGGTATTCCCGAAACTATTACGGTGTTAACAGCAAGCAATTTGTCTATTCATGCAGTATCGTCAGTTCCCGACCCTGATAATTCCGGGCAGCTTGATAACGAGGTGGATGATTACAATTATACCAGATAGAGGTAGCCCCAATTATAAAGCCACCTCTTTTTCATTATTGGCTGGTTTGGGCCCAGTTTCAAGGATTTCAATTTTTAAAGTCCGCAAAACTTCAGCTGCATCATTTTTGCGTTCACTTTTTTCATGCCAGCCGAGGCTTTTAAGGGCGAATATGATGCCGGGTGATGATTGTTGATGGAGTTTTTTTTCATACATCACCTCAATGCGCAACCTGCCCCGCTTAAGAATATTTGCAAACTTTCCATTTGCTTCATAATCATAGAATGCCTCGCGGCTGTTAAAGCCGAGGAAAAATGCCAGCCCGGTAATAGTAGCCGGTTCGGACTCACGGTCCCAAACTTTTTGCGATGCGCTCGTTTCGCTTTTTGTTTCTTTAGCGGGTTTCTTTTCAAGGTGATATTCCCCTTTAATATAATTAAAGTAGGCGTCTATGCTTGCGCCCAGTTGCCTGGCGGTCGTAAAATCAGGAAGATGCATGTTTGTTATGATTAAAATGCCGATTGGCATAGTACAGATGTAAAGGTACAGCTTTTTTCAAGTAAATGCAAATAATATTAGCAAAAAATATTTTTTGACCAGAGAGGCAACAACGGTTGACCGGCGGGTTATTTGGTTAGTTTTAGATTGTTTTTTGTTCAATTAAACCATTAGTCGCCCCGGCAATCAAACAAATGGTTAAATTATGTTAAAATGTTAATTAAATTACATAAATAGATAACCATTATGCTCTTATATTCGTTTATAGTTTAGTAGATTTAATTAAAAATTAAAATATGCGCACCGGAAGGTTTACTAACCTGCTAATTTTCTTCGCAATGTCTTTACTGGCGGTGATCACGTCCTGCCAGAAAGACCCTGCTGTGGATGCGAGTGGTGCGTCAAAAACTAATATTGCGGCTGACAGTTCCATATTTTCTACGCCTGGCAATTTCCTTGCCGTTTCGGGGACACTAAAAATAAAATATAACGACTCCGTCTATACCTTTGATGCGGCCAATGATTCTATAGCGTTTATTAATGTCAGCACTAATAATAATACCCGCTATTTCGGTATTACTGCCATCAACAAGCAACATAATATGAGTTTTGGTATCAGTTCGCCGGGCTTTGTTTACAGTAACATCAAGCGGAGTATTGCCGGTAGCCAGTTTTTGCTGAGCGCAGACGATAAAAAGCCCGTTTTGCAAATGTCTTTAAGTCAGTACCCGGGCCAAAATGATTTTGGTAATATAACTTTACTACAATACAACCAGGGAAAAGAACTTGCCAAAGGTACATTCTATACCTTTTTGGCGAAAGATAATAATGCTAACTCGCCTTATTATAGGGTAGAAGGTGCGTTTGACCTACAATTGAGGTAGGGGGATTAGCGTCAGAAATTCAACGATTAGTTTTATTAATTCAACAATAGTTAAATCTTTCCCATTACAAATGCCTCTTTTTAAATTCTGAAGGGTTCTCACCTGTAAACTTTTTAAAGGTTTTATTAAAGTAACTTAATTGCTCAAAGCCGGTTGCGTAACAGGTTTCGGTAATTGTTTTGTCCTGCAACAGCAGGTTTTTTGCCTGACTTATGCGGTACTGGTTCAAAAAGTCGGTAAAGGTTTGCTTTGTTTGTTTTTTAAAGTAACGGCAAAAGGCTGCGGTCGTAAGGTTTACTTTTTCGGCCAGCCGGTTAACATCGGGTTTTGAATGGTAGTGCTCCTCTACATACTTATAAATAAAACTCATTCTTTTCTGCTGTTTTTCAAAGGACTTGTTTGCCGCCGGTTCATTGTTTAAAATCTCTACCTTGGTACTGGTTGCCAATATCTGGAAAATCTGCAGCAAACTCAGCAATTGGTCGAAGCTGTTAAGGCCTTGAAGTTTTTTAAGCGATTCTGACACCCTGGTTTTGGTTTCGCCATAAAAGGAAAGGCCAAAGCATGCATTTTTAAAAAGCTGTTTAATGGCAGCTATTTCGGGGTTGTTAAAAAATGGTTCACCCAAAAAGTGTTCCTTCATCTGTATTACTATCTGTTTACAGCCGCTATGTACACCGAAATCAAAATTAAGATGTGGGATGTTCGGCCCGATGAATACCAGGTCGCTACCCTCATATTTCGAAATATGGTTGCCTACGTGGCGGGGGCCACCTGCCGCTTCAACATACACTATTTCGTACTCGGGGTGCAGGTGCCATAAAAAGATATTGCTTAAACTTGGGTTGAGTATTTTAAAGGAGCTGCCCAAGTCGGGCTTAACCTCTTCCAGCTGTAATTTTCGCATAGCTTTAACTGTATTTACCAAAATAATTTAAAAAGATAAATAAAATATCAATACAGTGCAAATATTGGTCATTCAAGAATTGGTTTTAAAATCGACTGCTGCCTAATTTTGGTATAACCAATTGAAATAGTTAAACCATGACCGATAAAGAAAATGTAACCATGGCCACAATGGCGACGGCTAATGCTCACAAAGAGATCCCCGGCAACCCATCGACCGCCAAAAGCAGTTTTATAAAATTGAACGATCGCAGCAATGGTAAACCGCTGAAAGTTTTGAGCGAGGCGGATTGGAAGTTTTGGATAGAGAATGGCTATATTGTTGTAAAAAATGCCGTCCCGCGTGAACAGGCTGATCGATTAG
>Ga0316224_1003131_pt1 | contig 14049 bp, 6 predicted proteins | sample TBH18013metaG_FD_206254 | JGI IMG/M metagenome (GOLD analysis project Ga0316224, IMG submission 206254) | Freshwater microbial communities from Trout Bog Lake, Wisconsin, USA - TBH18013 | ecosystem: Environmental > Aquatic > Freshwater > Lake > Hypolimnion/Profundal zone | place: USA: Wisconsin... | reverse complement strand
TCCTGGCGAAATTTTTCGGCCGCCGGCCGGCTGCCGGACCAGCGCGGATAATTGAACCGGGCAAATGTCGCCGGGTCTTCGGTGACAATCTCCTTCGGCCACCACCAGTCGTAACAGTCCTTCGCGTCGCACGCCGCGACGAGCGCCCAGTTCTCGTCGTCCAGTCCGAGCCATTTGCCCGGGCCCGGCCAGTAGCCTTCGCCGAGGCCGTCAATCAGGACGCTGTTGTGATGCCGCGCTTCCACGGAACGGAAATTGTCCTTCGCCCACGACCGGCCCAGCGCGGAAAAAGTGAACGCCCCGCGATCCGCGTGCTCGTGGCTCGCGCCCACCGAGTCCGTCCGGCACTCGAACTGCACCACCGCCGCGTTGGTCGTCCAACCGCTGCGGGCAATCAGCGAACTGCGCACGGGGTCAAAAATTTCCAGCGGCAGTTTCAATTTTTCCAGCGCCAGCGGCTCCGGCGCAATGGGCGAATTGTTCGCCCAAATCAGCGGTTCGATGAGGTGAATGTTTCCCGTGAACGGTTCGCCCCGCGTCTCGTTGACGACCACGCGCCAAAGCAGATCCACTTTCGGGTCGTCGGGATAAAAGTATTTCCACATCGCCATCGTCCAGATGGCCGGACCTTCGTCGCCGCCGTCGCCGTGGCTCGTCCACGTCTGCGGCAGGCTGCGCTGGAGCTGTTCCGCATCGGCATTCGTCGGGCTGCGGCCCAGGCCCGCGGCGGACGGCTCCATCGTTTGCAGATACCAGTCAATCATCCCGCGCAGATGGTTTTGCGTGAGCAGATTGTCCCCGCGCCGCGCCATCGCCACGACGAACGGATTTGCCCAGACCAGCCCGAACTGCGTGTAGCCCACGGCCTCGGTGGAAAAACCCTTGTCCGAAATGGCGTAGGAAAAATAATCGTGCGCGATGCCCGCGCCCAGCTTGAAAACGCGCGGGTCGTAGCCGTCCTCGCCCTCAATCGCCAGCGCCAGCAGCGGCTGGCTCAAACCGACGGCCACCCAGTTCCAGTTGCGAAAATGATGCGGCAGCCGCGCGCCCAGCCACAGCTCGCCGCGCGTGACTTTCGAAATCACGCGCCGCACCTGCGCCCGCTGCGGGTCGGTCATGAAGTTGTAGGCGAAGTCGTAGGTGTAGCCGAGAATCTCGTAACCAACCAAATCGCGGACGCCCTGGTCGCTGCTCCAGTCGCCGGTGACGGGGCCGTTGATCTTCACGCGCCAGACATCGTCGCCCATCGGCTGCGCCAGCGCGGCGTCAATCGCCGGCTCGGCCAGCGCGGCGTAATTGGCCAGCGCCGCGCCCGCCTTTTGGCCGCGCTTTGCGTCGTTGGCAATCAGGGCGTCCAGCGCCTCCATTGCGAACGCCTCGATGAACGGCTGGTAATGGCCGATGCCCGGCGGCTTGCCGTTTTTTTCCGCGAGCAATTTTTTGGCGGCCGCCAGGTCGCCCGCCGCCAGCGCGTCGTAAAATTTGGTTCCCCATTCGCCGGGCTTCTTGATGGCGTCATGGACGCGCACCCGCAAATTTTTCATCAACGCCCGGCCCATCGGCGTGTCGTCCACGCGGCGGCGCAGGTCCGGCAGGTCGTCCGGGCTGAAAAGAATCCGCGGATGCACATAGGCCGGCGGAACCGGCGAGAGACGGTTCGTGGCAAAGCCGGCGGCAGCGTAGCTGACCTCGGTTGCCGGCGAAGCCGGCCACGGATAGGCGCCGTTGAGGATGCCCTCCGCGTCCAGCTCGCCCGGCAGATGGCGCGGCGCTTCGGCGAAAACGTGCAGGGAAAAGGCCATCAGGGCAAACAGGCAGGTTTTTTTCATATTTTAATTATTTCAACGACAACAAATAAAAATGCCCGACGCCAGCTTTGGACGCCGATTAAATAACAGCATGACATCGAAGATGTCGGGTGATAATGCAAATGGTAGCGGTATTTTGTCGACGAAGGAAAGGGGTTGATTTGCAACAGGCCGGGTCTGATTTGCGTCAGGGCCGGAACTCCACAGTCCAATGTTTAAAGTCATAAACCAGCGCTCCCCCGTCAGGCAGGGTGATTGTTAGCGGCCCGCCCACGGCTTGCCTGACTCCCGGCGTGGCCAGCAGCGGAAAGGAATCGTAATCCACCGGCTTGCCGTCGAGCCCGCACTGGCCGGAATACTTTTCCGCCGGCGGATGCCAGCGCAGATCCAGCGTGTGCCCGGTCAGGCTGGTAAAAATTAATCGCGGCGGAATCGCCGTTGCGTCACCGGCAATTTTAGTCTTTGTTAAAACGGCATCAGCGAACCGGTTCAACTCCGCCTCGACGCCGCCGCCGGCAAATGGCGCGAGCGGCGAGGTTTCCAGAATCCAGCCGTTGCGTTTCTCATCACATTCCAGCAAATCCAGTCCTTCGCGCGCATCCGCTTTCGCCCAATGCGCTGGCCGCACTGACCGGAACGCAAACAGCATCGAGCCACCGTGGCAAAACACCCAGCCGTCGCGCTCGGCCCGCCGCACAATCGCGCCGCGCGTGGTGAACGGCGCGGCCATTTTCCAGAAGCCATAGCTGGCTGGCACGTCATACACGCCGATGAGCGTGCCCTCGTGTTGCATGACCTGCGCGAAGGGATTTTCGCCGTAGGCAAATTTGTTTTTCTCATCCTGCTGCGGGCGCATCCGGTTTTCCTGGAGCACGGTGAAAGAACTTTCAGGCTTGTCCGAAATCCACTTGAGCATCGTGCGCCGCGATTCCTTGTAAAGATAACTTTTCTCCGACGTGCCGTCGTCACGCTCGCTGGCCAACCCGTAGCCGGTGGTGAACCACGCCATTTTGCGAACGAAAATTCCGTGCGACGGAATTTGCACGCTGCCCGTGACGAGCCGCGTTTCCGGCAAGGCCGCCGACCACGCCGAGAGCCAGTCCAACGGCAGGCATTTGCCGGGATGCGCCAGCCAGTAACCGGCCGGCACACCCGCCAGCCGCGCCGGCCGGTCGCCGCCGAACAGCAGAAACGCCATCGCCGTCGTCGGGCCGGGATTGTCGGGACTCAAATCGTTCGAACCCCAGTATTTTGCGCGGCCCGCCGATGAAATGTAATAGCCGTGATGCCAATACGCCGCCGTCTGGATGAGCATCCACTCCAAAGTAAGCTGCGCGGCGCGCTGCATTTCGGGGTCGTGGGCGAACTCCGCCAGCATCCGCACCGCCATCAAATCTGTGCCGTAATACAATGGCGCCTCGTATTCCGGCGAATTTTCGGCGGTGATTTGCGCAAAGGTCATCAACAATCTTTTCCCGCACAGCGACTGGATTTGTTTCGCATTGTGGCCGGCGTGGTCTTTCAAATCCGGCCATTCCTGCGCCGCGAGCCAGCCGCCGCCGTCCTGCATGAATTCATAGTTCAACGAAACGCCCGGCCCTTTCGTGAAATCGTAGCGCGCCGCGAAAGCGCGGAATTTGGCGGCCAGCTCCGGCGGCCATTGATCCCGGCACACACAGAAGCCATGGACAATGGCGTGCAGGGAAAACGGATCAAGCGCGTGGGTTCCGTGATTTTCCAAAACCGCATCCATCATCTTGTCCACCGCCTGAAGGGAGGCGGCCACATCCGTGCCGGCCTGGATGCGGGCGTCATAAAGCGGCAGCACGTCCCTTGGTTCACCACCGTGCGGCGGCGTCTGCGCATAAACACGGCAGGCGTTCGCCGCGCGTTCGGAATAATTGGTTCCCTCAACAAAACCCGGCTGCGCCCGCAACGGCACAAGGATGATCGCGAATGCAAAAAAACATGTTAATGGGAAAAATCTTTTCACGATTCGGATGTTCAAGTGATGGTCAGGATTTATTTTGGAAACGGCGCGGTTAGATGGAAGGTTTGATAAACCGTCTCCGCCGGTTTGACGCCGCCGGTTTGTTTGAAGAGGCCGACTTGATAAGCACCAACGGTGACTTCAATCGGCTTCGTCACACCGACGGGAACTTCTGTTGGAATGAACGCGCCGTCCCTGATAACGCCCGGACCTTTCAACACAAAATAATCCACCGGCAAACCGGCGGAACTTTTCGCCTTGAGCTCGATTTTGGCCGAGGTCGCGGGCGCATCCGGCACGGGCGGGAAAGTTATCGTTTGATTCGTCGCGGTTTTCAGGATGGCGGCGTCCGGCGGCGACAGCGAAATCTGGCAGGTGCGCCCGGCGGCGGAAAATTCCGAATCGCCCTCGTGGAAAACGCGGACGAAAGACATATTGAAGCCCGACCCCGCAGCGAGGCGATGGCGCGTGAGGCGCAGCGTGAGGCGCGTCTCCGTCACGCCGCGTTCGTCCCTGAACTGCTCGCTGCGCACGAGATCGAACACGCCGCTGTGGGCATTGAATTGCACCGGGATCTGGCTCACCGGCAGGGTGGTCTGGCCGGGGAACAACAGGTTGGTGTAGGTCAAAGGAATCTCCGGATGCAGTTTGTGATCCTTCTCGCTTATCGTGCAGATGTCGGGCGGCGCGATAAAACGATAAGTCGTCAGCGTGAGCAAACCGTCGTCGTGCAGCAGCAATTGCGGGTCGGGCATCGGCGCCATCACGCCGTGCGCGAGGCTGATGGGTTTCCCCGCCGGGTCAAGCAGCGTGAACATCTCGATTTTTTTGCGCGGCTCGGAAACGCCGAGTTCAAACTGCGTGCGCGCCAGTTTTTCATTCGGAAACCACAGCGCCTCGCTGCGATGGCCTTTGTATGCGAGATACGGCGCGGGCATCGGGTAATCCTTCGGCAAATCGCCGGTCGCGGGAATTTTCGGACTCATCAGCCAGCCGTCGCGCAGCGTGAGATTCTTCATCGGCTCGCCAACTTTTTCCGGCAGTCGCGCCGTCGCGATGGCGTCCAGCCAGTCGGCGACGAACTGATAATTGCGCGGCGACATGTCGAAATGCCCGCTCGTCATTTCCCAACAGGAACTGAAAAGCTCGGCGTGGGGCGCATAGTTTGTGCCCGGGTTGTCGTCGCGATCGCCGCGGCGGTAACTGCTCAAATACGTCCCGTATGCGTGCGGATACGCGCTCCAGCTCACCGTTTCCTGGCTGCCAGAAGTGACAAACAAAATCGGCACATTGCGCAGCGCCATGTCCGGATTGGGGTGCATCGCCTTGCCACCGGTTCCAAAGAAGTTATAGACGTCCGGCAACCCCGCCTTGATCGGGATGGCGCCGAGGCATTGCTCGGGCTTCCAGATCGCCGCTTCAAACGGAAACCCGCAGAATGCCGAGTGCCCCAGCGGCACGATCGGCGCGGTGACCAGCTCGGGATATCCCGACACGTCCGCGAGCCGCTTCAAGTAGCTATCGTAAACCGCCGTCCGCGCCGGATCGGTCACGTCGAACGTATTATCCTTCATCATCACGCCGCCGATGTCCTTCGCCCACGGCGTGAACAGGATTTGCGCGATGCCCTGCTTGCGGCACACGGCGCGCACCGGCGCACTTTGCAGGATGTTGATCGGCAGGGCGTTGTTGATCCCCACCATCACCGCGCGAATTTTCGGCGTGTGCGGCGGAATCCACAAATAAAAGCCGAGGCCCGTCCGATTCTTCGACGCTTCGGATTGGACGAAGAACTGGTAAATGTGGTCCGAATCTGCGCACGCGGGAACCGGGGTTGCGGCGGGAAGGCCGGCGAGGCTGCCCAAGAGCAATCCGAGCGCGAGGATTTTTTTCACGGTCAGATTGCGGGCTGTAAATTTTTGGAAATTATTTTTCATCCGGCTCGACATCGGTGCGGAACGGTGACGCCGGCAATTCGGCGGAGTTGTAGAGATTGCCTTCGGCCACGCTTGCCCAGTTGTAACGCGCCGCCACCGGCGCGGCAACCGTCGGGCTGCTGACCACGACCGTTTCGCCTACGATGACCGCTTGGGCGGGAACAAATTTGTTATCCACGCCGGCAATGACGAAGCCCGTCAGCGCGCCGCCTTTGGCCGCCAATCCGTTCGCATGGCTGAAATGCAGGATGACTTTGCCATCCTTGATTTCCGACGACTCGAAGAGCGGCCCGGAAAATTCAATTTTTTCGCCGTAGGCAATCGCGCGCGCCGCGCGCGCGAGGCGTTCGCCGACCGGTTTTTTTCGCGTCGGATGGATATCGTTGGCATCGCCGACGTCGGTGGTCACGGCCATCGCCGTGTTCGGCACGCGGGCGAGCGTGAGCAGTTGCGCCTCGCGAACCATCGGGTCACACGCGCGGTAGGTGGCGAGCTGCACGAAGCAAAACGGAAAATCGCCCTGCTGCCAGCGGCTGCGCCAGTCCCGGATCATCAGCGGAAACAGCGTGCGATACTGCTTGCCGCGGCCGCCGTTGGATTCGCCCTGATACCAGATGGCGCCGCGAATGGCATAGGGCATCAGCGGCACGACCATGCCGTTGAACAGGCAACCGGGACGGTTGGCGGACGGGTCGTGCGGCGCGGCCGGCGGATGCGGTTCGGGCTTGCCGGCGGCTTTCGCGGCGGCGAGGTCGTTTGTGAATTTAATCAGCAGCGCCGGTTCTTCGGCCTTGAACTTCGCCAGTTTTTCGGAAAACTCGCGGATATCCTGCTCGTTTTTTTGCAGCAATTCTTTGCCGGCAGGAACGATGGTCATGGCTTCCGGGCTGGTCCACAGCTCGACCGCCGTGCCGCCGACCGAGGTGAAAATCATCCCGACCGGCACTTTCAAGTCCACCTGCAACGCCCGCGCGAAAAAGTAACCGACCGCGCTGAAATCCTTCGCCGTCTGCGGCGAACAGACGACCCATTTGCCGTGCGCGTCCGCGAACGGCTCTGCCGACTTGTCGCGATGAACAAAAAACATGCGAATCTGCGGGAGATCGGCGGACGCGGCTTCCTGCTCCCAATTTTCAATCGGCTTTTGAGGCGGGCGCGGGCCGAGCTGCCGTTCCATGTTGGACTGGCCGCTGCAAACCCAAACCTCGCCGACCAACACGTTGGTGACCGTGAGCGTGCCGTCGCCGGTCACGGTGAGCGTGTAAGGTCCGCCCGCCGGCAGCGCGTCCAGCCGCACACTCCATTTGCCGCCGCTGACCGTGGTCGTGGCCGAATGTTCGCCAAGTTTGACGGCAATTTTCTCACCGTCCCTGCCCGTGCCCCAGACCGGCAGCGGCTTGTTTTGCTGAAGGACGACGTTGTCGGAAAACAAACTGTTAAGCTGCACGGCGCGCGAAGTGGCGCAGACAAGAGACAACACGGTGAACAGGCAAACAAATTTGCCGGTGTGAACTTGGAGTTTTTTCTTCATGGAATTTTATTTGTTAAACTTGATCTTGAAAACGACGGCGTGCTGGCAGGGCCATGCTTTCACGGGCTGGATGGTCAGGCCTTCCCACTCGAGCTTGTATTGCACCTTCTCGGGGCTGCCGAGCAGTTCGATGGACGAGAAGCCGGGACCGAGCCGGCCCAGCGACTTGATCTGCAGCGGGCCTTGCGGCACGCCGCACACGATGGCATAGAGAAAATCTCCTTTGGTGGTGAAACGCACATCCTGCCAGGTGAGCGGCTGCTTCAGCTCGTTCATGTATTTGGCCTCGGGCCGCTGCGTCGGCCCTTCGCCAAACAGCAGCCACGGGCGCGTGCCGAAAATGGCCTCGCCGTTGATCGGCATCCATTTTGCGAGTTCGTCGAGGACGGATTCACATTCGGGAAACAGGCTGCCGTCGCCGCGCTGCGGAAAGTTGAGCAGGAAATTCCCGTTCTTGCTCACGATGTCGGCGAGCATGTGAATCACGATGTCCGCGCTCTTCGTCACCGAGGCGCCGTCCACGTGCGGGCCGCCGAGATAAAACCAGCCGCCCAGCGAGGTCTCGCCCTGCCAGGGCCGGTCCATGATCATCGTAGCCATGCCGCGCTCGTAGTCAGGCACGAACGTCCCGGACTTCACGTTCACCACCGCCTCCACCTTGCCGCCGTGCGCCCGGGTGTTTTCCTCGAGGTAATGCGCGATCAAATCTTTTCCATACTGACCGTGCGGAATGCCGCCGTCAAAATAAAGCAGGTCGGGCTGGTATTTGTCCACGAGATCGGTGTGGCGCTTGAGCCAAAGATCCTTCCATGCCACCGGAGGCGAATCCTTGGCGCTGGTCGGATGATTGTAAAGTTCCACCGGATCCAGTCCGTCCCACCACTGCCCCTTGCCGCCGGCCTTGGTCAAATGCCCGTCGTAAGGCACGCCGGCCTTCGGCCCGGCCTGGTCAGCGCCCTGGGCGCCAAACATATAATTCCAGCCGCGCTCGTCCGCGTGGCTCGACACGCCGAAGCGCAGGCCGGCCTTCAGCGTCGCGTCGCGCCACAGCCCGACGATGTCCTTGTGCGGCCCGACCTTGACCGAGTTCCACTCGTGATACTTGGAATCCCAGTTGTCAAAGTTGTCATGATGCGTCGCCAAGGCGACGAAATACTTCGCCCCGGCCGCCTTGTATTTGGCCATGAGCGCGTCGGGGTCAAACTTCTCCGCCTTCCACGAATTGATGACGTCCTTGTAGCCGAACTGCGACGGATGGCCGTAGTGCTCCAAGTGCCACTGATATTCCGGCGAGCCCTGAGTGTAGAGATCGTGGGCGTAGTTGTTGAAAATTCCCGGCACCGAGTCCGGCCCCCAATGCGACCAGATGCCAAACTTCGCGTCGCGGAACCATTCGGGACACTGGTAGGAATCGAAAGAATTGGTCGTTTGCGCGGTTGAAACCGAGGCTGTAAAAAATGACGACGCGAGAAGTACACCCAGTAAATGTTTTGGCCGCACAACACGAAGCTGCCGCCCAATGGCGGAACAGTATTTTTTGAGGTGCAAGGCGTTGTCCATAGTCGCGTTTCAGTATGAATTCTGCCCGCCGATTTTCCAGTTGATGAATTCGTAGATCCGCACCGCTTTCCCGCCGGTCAGCTCGAGCGGGCCATCGGGAAGTTTCTGGGAAGTCCAGGGACTTTCCGAGACCGGCCACGCCGGGTAGTCAACCGGTTTCCCGTTGACCGCATCCGGCCCGTCAAAGACACATTCCAGCGTGTCGCCGAGCCGGTTCTGGTAGCGGGCCGACGCGGGCTTATCGCCGGTGAGTTTGATGGAACTTTTCGTGAGCAGCCGTTCGCGGAATTTTCCCAACTGCTCCGCCGGAGTCGCGCCGGGAAAATCGGCGGGCGGCGCCGTCTCGATGGCGAGCGCGCAGGCCGGTGCCTTCACGCGGAATTCCGAGTCGCCGGCGCGCGGCTTCGAGGCCGGAGCCAGGATTCCACCGGCCGGGTTCCATTTGAAATTTTCGGAAGCGGTCACGGCCACCAGCACGCTGCCGTAATGAAGTAAAATCCGCCCGGACGATTCGCTGTCGTTGATCATTGCCCGGTAACCGCCGGGGACATAGCCCAGCGCGTAGGGAAATTGGTTCTCGGCTCCGATTTGAAAAACAAAGAGCAGGCTGTCGCGACCCAAAATTTCCTGCTCGAACTGGCGCACGCCGTGGGTGTGGTTGCCCATCTTGCCGGGCTCGTCTTCGGATGGATTGGTGATCCAGAGATGGCTTCCATGCGACGGATCCGGATCCTCCCACATCACGCCACACGGATAGCTCTGCCCCTGCCACGGTCTTCCGCCAACTTTTGCCGAGCGGGAAAAAAGCGCGTAGGTGCGGTTGACGTAATGGTTCAGTGCCCAGCCGTTGATGAGTGCGCGGTAGGCATACGGGGCGGAACGGTTGGTGGCCGCGTTCACGATGATTTCCGGAATCCTGTAATCGCTCACCGCCGCCGAGGCGGCCGCCTTGGCATGGGCCAGTTCCGGCGTGACGCCGCCAAAGTAGAGCCACGGAAGCGTGGCGACGCCCCACGGCTGCTGGCACTCGGTGTCGGGATAGGAGCGCGGCGCGAAGGTGGCGAGATGCCCGCTCAGCCAAGCCGGCGCGAGTTGCACGAGGCAGACCTCATACGCAATGCGCGCCTGCGCGGCCATCGCAGAATCCTTGGCGCAGTCGGCCAGCGTGAGCAGCGGCAAAACATTCTGCGCGCCGTAAGGCCGCGAGGCGAACTCGCCCGGCCCGCCCCGCACGGTGGCGGCAATAATCTGATGCAAATATTTTTCCCCGGTCGGGTCGCCGCCGGTGAAAATGGTGCCCCAGACGAAACCCGGCTTGTTGGACTTTTCCGTCATCCCGATGATATAGGGATCCTTGGCCATGAAATAAGGATCCGCGTGAAAGGCGTCGGCACCCCAGACCTGGGTCGCCAGATAGCGCGTCATGGCGGCCATGATCTTGTGGTTGCTCGTGGAAAGTTTTGCGTAGAAAACTCCGCCGGTGTAAATCTTGCGGTAGCGTTCCTTGGTCGCCGCATCAAGAAACTTTTCGAAGCGGATGTAACAATCAATGCCGGGCCACGCGATAAAACCGGTGTTCCCGCCGTGCATCCAGCGGTTGATCTTGTTTCCGGGAACCAGCGGATCGAGCGCCTTGTTGACCTCGGCCAATCCTTCCGCCGTGCGCCCCAGCGCGAAGAGGCATTCGGCCCGCATGAATTTGTCGCTGCCCTCGCCGGCAAATGTCTCAAGCAAAATCCGCCGCCGGCCGTCAAAGGTCGCCAACGCGGCCGGGTCTGAAATTTCGGATTTCTGGCCTGCCGACACCGCCTCGGGCGATGAATCCCCGGTGGAATTTGTTTCGGACTGGTTCTCACCGGCCGCAAAGAGCGGCGGAACGAGCAGCAGGGCGGCGAGAATTTTGACTGCGCGCTTCATCGAATATTTTTCGGCAACGAATCCCCGCCTTATTTCGGCCAGTCGTCCGTGCGGAACGGCGACGCGGGCAATCCTTCTTGGTTGTAAAGATTGCAGCGCGGCGAATTGGCCCAGCCGTAGCGCACCGCCACCGGCTGCGGAACCTGCGCGCTCGACACGACCACGCTGTCGCCGTCAATACTCGCGTCGGCTACAACCCATTTTTTGTCGGCACCGGCGACGAAGAATCCGATCAGCCTGTCCTTGGGAAAAGGCTGCACGCCCGGCGCGCACCACGGCTGCACGCCGCTGGTCAGGCCGCTGCCGGTCTCGGTGAAATGCAGGCGGATTTTCCCGCCTTCGACTTTGAAATCTTGGAACAGCGGCCCGGAGGCGACGGCGTTTTCGCCATAGACCGTTTTTTTTGCCACCAGCGCCAGCCGCAGGCCAACATCCAGCTTGTCCGCCGGATGCACGTTGTTCGGGTCGCCGACATCAATCGTGATGGCCATGCCGGTGCGCGACACTTTGAGCGTCAACAGTTGCGCCTCGCGCAGCCACGGCCAGCCGCTTTCAGCAACCGGCGTCGCGTCCGCGCCGTTGGCGGGAAGCTGCACAAAGAGAAACGGAAAATCCGCGTCCGCCGCGCCGCCGGCTTTTTCCCAGTGGTTCCGCCAGTCTTCAATCAAACGTGGAAACAAGTCGCGATACTCCAAGCCGCGGCTGCCGTTGTTTTCACCCTGATACCAGATGGCCCCGCGCATCGCGAAGGGCGCAAGCGGCGCAATCATGCCGTTGAAGTTCACCGTCGGCGTGCTCGGCCGGCGCGACGGGCCGGGCACGGCCATCGGGTCGGGATTCGTCGGCTCCGGGCGCGCCGGCTGCGGCTTCGGGCCGACCGCCTTGCCGGCGGCCTTGTCGGCGTTGTATTTTTTCGTGGCCGCGTCGTAGGCCGGCGCGACTTCCTTCTGCCATTGCTTCAAATCATTTTCGTAGCCGGGGACGAGATTCGGCTGTGCCTGAACCTTTTGGTGGTCCGCCACCGCCTGATTCCAGCGGCCCAAGGTTTTTTGCAGCGGCGGATTTTGTTTCAGCCCGTCGAGGCTGATCCACGTCTCGATGTCCGTGCCGCCCCACGAGCCGTGAACCACGGCGACGGGACATTTCCGGTCGCGGCGAATTTCCCGCGCAAAAAAATACGCGACGGCGGAAAATCCCTTGGCCGTCAGCGGCGTGGCCGCCTCCCATTTTCCAACCGCATCGCCCTGCGGCGCGGCGGCGGTCCGCTTGGTGACGGTGAAGAAACGCAGTTGCGGATCCCCGGCCTGCGCGAGCACCGCGTCGGCGTCGTGCAGCGAACTGACCGGCGAACCCATGTTCGACTGGCCGGAGGCGAGCCACACTTCGCCGACCAGCACATCGGAAACTTTCACGCTGGAATTTTTTCCGGTCACCATCAGCTCGCGCGGCTCGGCGCTGGCCGGCAGCGCGTCGAGCTTCACCTGCCACCGGCCGGCGGCGCCGGCGACCACAGATTTTTTCTGGCCGGCGAACTCCACCGTCACCGGCTCGCCCGGATCGGCCGTGCCCCAGATGGGCGCGGGCATTTCGCATTGCAGCACTAGGCCGTCGGCGAAGAGGCCGTTGAGCTTGATCTCGGCGTGAACCGGACTAGCAAATGTCGCCAATAAAAGAAAGAGGCAGCTTGATTTTTTCATAATGGAACGAGGCTCTTTTCACCGTTATAAATTCCCGCCAAAAATGTTTTGGCGGCTTTCATTTTGTCGCCGTTACCAGTTTGGCGAAGGTTCCGTCCGCGTTGACCAACACCACGTCGCCGCGCCGCTCTGCTGGTGTGACGGCCAGCGATTCCAGCCTGCCGCCGCGCACTTTGCCTTCCACGACGGTTTGCAACGGAGCGTGCAGCTTGAAATCCGCGTCCCAGTTTTTCGGCCACGCCGGCAGCAAAATTATTTTTTGTCCCTCGGCCTGCAGCAGCATCGACTGCAAGATGTTCAGGCCGTTGCCGCCGTTGTCCTCGTCCGGCGCATAGTCATGGCCGGGATCCCAAAACGCCGGGAAGCGCAGTTGCCTGTCCTGGCGCGTGAGATTGAAGACGACATTCTTCCGTGCCACCTCGGCGTCGCCGAGCAACGCGGCCTGAATGCCGTCCTGGCTCCAGCAACCGGGGCTCTTAAACCGGCGAACAGCAAAGGTGTCGCGCGCCAGTTGCAACTCCGGCTTGCCGAGGCCAAAAATCCGGAACGGATAAATCGCGTAAAGCTCCGGGTTCTCCGAGTTGTGCGGCGGGCCGAAAACTTCCGCCGGCAGCAGCAGCTTGACGCCGTTGGTTTCGCCGATGGGCAGTTCAGGAATTTCGCCGAGGAACCGTTGCCAGCGCGAACGCTGTTCAGCGCCCGTCAAATCCGGCGGCAACGCGAGCAGGCCTTGCAGCACCCAGTGCAGCCCGGCGATGTCCGGCGCAGGATTGCGCGCCTTCCAAAACATCTCGATGGCATTGTCGGGATCGAGCAGCAATTTTCCATTTTCATGTTTCCAGTGCTGGTCGAAAAATTTCACGCCCGCATCGGCGATGGGCAGCAAAGTTTCGCGCACAAAGTTTTTGTCGCCGGTGTAGGCGTGGTAATCGAGCATCATCGCGGAGAGTTCGAGAATCGGCGTGTAATAAAAATCCGTGTATTTGCCCGGCGCTTCGGGCGCGAGCTTGTTGATGCCGCCGTAAAACGCCTTCGTCTCGCAGAAGTAAGCGCCGTCGTGATGATAGAACTCGCGCACTTCCGCCTCGTTGCGCGGCAGCATCGCACGGAACATCTTGAACAACGGCTGCATCGTGTCGAAGTCGCCCGCCGCCAGCATCGGCCAATACATTGGCCGCGTGTTTTGAAACCAATACTGCCCGCCCCACGCCCGCGCGTCGGCGCTCATCACATAATTCGTCACGACGCCTTTGTTGTTTTCCTGCTTGTGATAATCCACCGTAAAAATCGAGCCGTTGAATTTAATCGGTGCCCCGCCGCGACCGGCGCACGCGCTGACGAACCGCTGGAGCGCGTAGCCCTGCGTGACCTTCGCCGCCGCCTCGTCGCCGGAAACAAAAATCCAACTGCGATTCCAAAACTCGTGCCACCAGTCGGCGTGTTCGCGGCGCGCGGTTTCCAAATCCACGGCGGCGGCCTGCGCGGCGACTTGGTTCAACTGCGCCAGCCAAGCTTCCGGCGTCGGCGCGTGCGCCGTGAGCGCGCAAATGGAAATCGCCTGCCGCTTCGCCGGCTTGGCCGATTTCAAAACCGCGCTGCCGGCGGAAAC
>Ga0316224_1003129_pt1 | contig 14055 bp, 15 predicted proteins | sample TBH18013metaG_FD_206254 | JGI IMG/M metagenome (GOLD analysis project Ga0316224, IMG submission 206254) | Freshwater microbial communities from Trout Bog Lake, Wisconsin, USA - TBH18013 | ecosystem: Environmental > Aquatic > Freshwater > Lake > Hypolimnion/Profundal zone | place: USA: Wisconsin... | reverse complement strand
CTATGACATGACCACCATTCGCGCGGCCGGGTTGTCAGAGTGTTACGTCTAACGCTGTGTCAGGAAATTCTCTCTGGCTTTATCCCGAGTCTATTTCGAGTCTTTGCTATACCGTCATCAGAAGTAGCTTGGGACGGCCCGCAAATGAAATAGGCCGGTACTCCGTTGTATTGTGTGAAGTAACAACACATTCACAACCAACCGAGACCAGCCTATGAACAGGATTTTAGGGGCCATCACGACCCTTGGGCAACACTTTGCTGAAGTTGCAAATGGCGGCGAAGCTTATCGCCCACTGAATTGCCCGCACTGCCAAGCTGGCAGGCTTTGGCGTCATGGCTTCTATCGCCGTAAGGCTGATCATGAAGCTGCAGGCGGTGTGCCTCGCGAACGCGTGCCCATTGCGCGCTTCCTGTGCAACCCATGCGGCGTAACCTGCTCTCGCTTGCCGGCCTGCGTTGCCCCGCGTCGCTGGTATGGCTGGGAGATTCAACAAATGGTTTTGCTCATGGTTATGGCTGGTGTCTCGCTCTTGCAGTGCTGCCAGCAAACTGGTCGGGCACGTTCAACCGTGCGCCGGTGGCGCGACTGGCTACATGAGCGAGCGCACAGCTTCGCGTTCTTTCTTCGAAGCAGGTTCCCTGAACTGGGGCGGGTCTCAGACTTCACCGCGTTCTGGCGCCAGGTAATGAACGAACTGACCTTGGCGCAGGCAATGGCCTGGCTGGACAAAGAGCTGATCGTCCCGTAATCCACTGCACCTCAGGCAAGGACAAACAGCCTGATCTGTGGTGCTGGGGCAACCCACACAATTTGGTCATTCCGCAAAAGCGATGTTTCCAATCTGATCGAGACCTCAACAACTGGAGGTTATCGATGAAAGAAATTAATCCCGTAGCCCTGTTTCGGCTGTCCGTGCTGGGGGCACTGGTGAGCCCTGAGCAGCTCGCTCGTGGGGATCTGCAAAAGGGCATTCGCGAACTCGCCCAGCGCGAGTACGCCATTCCCAATTCCGGGCGGCGCCTGCTGGGCGAAAAAACCATACAAGCTTGGTATTACGCCTGGCGCAAAGGCGGCATTGACGCCCTGGTGCCCAAGGTCAGGGTGGACCGCGGCCAGTCCAAGATGTCAGCTGCAGTGCAGGAGGCTATTCTTGCGGCCAAGCGGGAGAACCCGCGTCGCTCGATCAACCAGATTGAGCGCTTGATGGTGGCCGCCGGAGTGGCGCCCGAACAGAGCCTGGCGCGCTCCAGCGTGCACCGACTGCTACAGCAAAACGGTTTGTCGCAGATGAGAGGATCGGCCAGCCTGCCCGAGGAGAAACGCAGCTTCACGGCCGAGTTCGCCGGCACCATCTGGTACGGCGATGTGATGCACGGCCCCCGGGTTGCCGTCAAGGGCCAACTGCGCAAGACCTACTTGGTCTCATTGATTGATGACGCCTCACGCCTGGTGGCCCATAGTGCCTTCTGCCTGGGCGAGACCGCTCTGGACATTGAAGGAGTGCTCAAGCAGGCACTGCTGCGTCGTGGTTGCCCCATAAAAATCATTGTTGACAATGGCGCTGCTTACCGTGCAGCCACCCTGCAGGGCGTGTGCGCACGCCTGAGCATTCACCTGATCTTTTGCAGACCCTATGCACCTGAAGGCAAGGGCAAGTTGGAGCGCTGGCACCGCACGTTTCGCGACCAGTTCCTGAGCGAGCTCGACGCGCGGCGTATTGCCGATCTGGGCGACCTCAACGCCCGGCTGTGGGCCTGGATTGAGCAGGTCTACCACCAGACCCCGCATGCCGGTCTCAATGGGCTGACACCACTGGCGCGCTACCAACGTGATTTACCCAGAATCCGTACCCTGGGCGCCAAGGCAGTCCAGCTCGACGCATTGTTTCTTCACCGCATCGCGCGCTTTGTGAGGAAGGACGCCACGGTGGCCTACTTGGGTCAGCGCTTTGAAGTGCCCTACGAGTTGTCGGGCAAGACCGTGCGCCTGGTGGTCGATCCGCACGCCGCTCGTGTCGTGGGTGTGGAGGATGCAGCTGGCGTCTCTTTGGGAGCGGCCACCCCGCTGGACCTGTTGGCCAACATCCACCGTACCCGGCGCAAACCAGAACCGGTGACTGACCCCATGTTCGCCGCACGCAACGGACCCAACTTGGTGGAGCTGGCCCATGAGAAGTACCACGGCCTGGGCCATGAGCGGGCACTGCCTACGAGCTCGGAGGGCTGAGATGTACCTGCAACACTTTGGCCTGCGCCACCCACCACTGAGCAAGCAGCTCACCGAGCTCTGGGACGATGGCGTACTGGAGCAACTCAGCCAGCGCTTTAACTGGCTGCTTCAGTCCCCCGGCATCGGGCTGCTCACGGGCGAGCCCGGTGTCGGTAAGACTGCCGCCCTGCGCAGCCTGACCCAGCCACTCAATCCGCATCGCTATCAGGTGCTGTACCAGGCGGAGACCGACTTCGGCCGGGTGGACATTTACCGCAGCCTGGCACGCGAGTTGGGGTTGGAGCCCAGTTACCGGCGGGCACAACTGTGGCGTGACATCAAGCAGCGCGTGCACGAGATGGTCGACAGCAAGCAGCTCACCCCCTTGTGGATCATTGATGAGGCGCAGAACCTGCCAGCCGAATTCTTCCGTGACTTCCCTTCGTTCCTGAACTTCGCCTTCGACTCAAGGGACCTCATGACGGTGTGGCTGGTAGGGCATCCGGTGCTGGCACAGGTCTTGGAGAGGGCCCCGTACGCAGCGCTGTACAGCCGTATCCAGGTCCACGTGCAGCTCAAGCCCGTGTTGGAACGTGAGCGCTTTGCGCTGCTCGTATCCCACGCGCTCAAAAGTGCGGGCAGCCAGCACAACCTGCTGGCCGACACCGGCATGGAGATCCTGCGCCAGGCCTCCAAAGGGCTGCCCCGTCAGGCCGGACGCATCCTGTGCACCGCCATGCGTTTGGCCGTCCCCAAAGGCCTCAACCACCTACCCGACGAAATCTTGCAACAAGCAATCAAGGAACTGCAATGACACGCAACCCTAAACCGACCAACCCACGCCGAAAGAAAATCGTGTTGCCCGCCTTGAGCGACGAGGCGCTCATTCAGATTCAAGACTTCCTGCATCTAGCACTTGATGTCTTCGAGGACCACTACGGCCAGCAACTCGATCTCTTCTATCACACCCTATGGCAGCAAGCGCATGAGTTTGAAACGGAGGAATTCTCCGAGTGAGCAGGCTTTAAGCCCAACACGCCGGCGCCGCCAGATTCAACCCTGGCGGCGTTTCTGTTTGCGCCTTTGCCTACGCCCGTCCCACAATCCGACCGGCGTGTGCACCATCGAAATCAATGCGGGATGCCGCACCGAATTCGGCCTCAAATAGCATGGGACCTTGAGTCGAAATTAAATCGGGACGTAACAACGCCCAAGGCGATAGCAGATGAGGCCGGAAATTTGAGGTTCTTGTTGATCTTATTCACAGACAAGATCTCCTGGTAAGGTAAATACGACTTCCTGCGTAGCAGGAACCTTTAGCAAGAAACTGCAAACATGGGTGTCGGTTTTGATTTCACCGTGGTACTCGCCCGCAGCAATGTTTTCAATATAGAAGTGACCTTCGCGACCCACTTGAAACTCCTGCTGCAATTGCCCGTTTTGGGTAATCGTTACCAACCGGTTGTCGGCGGTGGGTGTTGCATTACCTACGCGCATGCGCAGCACGCCATCAAGCCCTTGCACCCGTCGCAGGCCAAAGTTCACCTCTACTCCGCCGCGGTAAGCAGGGCGCACCTTGTAAATGTCTTTCTGCATCGCGTATTGCATGGGGATGTCCTGTTCATTGACCGAAACCTGGGAGTCGTAGAACGAGGTCACAAAGGGGCTGATGACCTGTCCCTCCGCATTGCTGACACCAATTTTCTGGCTGTTGGACAGTACGCTGACACCTGCTACAGGAGCACCCAATTGGACGATGGCAAAACTGTCATTGATCTGGCGTGAAAAGCCCCAGGCATTGCCGGCGAAAGCGACAGAACCGGCGACCGCAAGCTCACGGTAATCGGCACTGCTGCCCTGTGCCGGCAAGGTGTTGGCGTCCACGGAAAGACTGGCTGCCGGAAGGTTCCACTGGGCGTAGCCGCTAAACCGGTCGCTGTTTTGTGGTTGCGTACCGGTCCAGCCGACACGATAGCCAAGGCCCTCACCTTGCGGAACGTCGCGCGCGAACTGCGTGAACAGGGTTTGCTGACCATTCTGATCTCTGGTGGCGGTGGCAGAGGCCGTGTACTTGTCGCCGAAGCGGTAGATCCAACCTATGAATAACGAGGTAGTGGCTGGGGCCACGCTGTCGCTATCCGTGCGCTGAAGCGTTCCGTATAAAAAGTTGCCAGAACTCAGGCTGTGGGTGTAGCTCAGGCTGGTGATATGGGTATCACCCTGGGTGCGCGTTTCGGTCAAGGTATGGCTGAAATTGACACTGTGGCCGGGAGCCGGGTACCAGGACAGGCTGGCGCCGTATTCCCCGTTGAGGTTAAAGCCGTTGACCAAGGTCTCCAGCGGCGCGTAGTTGGCGCTGTAGTGGCGCGCTATGGTGCTGAGCGCAAAAGTGGGGCGTTGGTAGTTGTAGGAAAGCATGGTGGCGTCGCCAATGCTTCCCTGGAAATTGCTGGTCGAGACGGCAGCAGCCAGCGCACCGAACTGGTCGTTGCGCCAGGTGGCCTCCAGGCCCAGGTTGTTCAGGTCCTGCGCCGCCTCGGCGCGTGCGCCCAGGGTCAGCGAATCGCTATAGCCGTAGCGATGGAATGCGGAGAATGCGGTGGGCCCATAGTTGTCGTTGGCCTGGCCCGCATTAGAGCGAATTTTGCCCAACGAATAGCTGTATTCCTGCAGACCTTCACGCAGGGACTGGTCGCTGTAGTAGAAAGGGAAACCATAGGTTTGTTCCCGTCCCAGTGCATCGCGCACCACTACCTGTACATTATTGGCGCCGCCATAGCGAAGCAGGTTCTGCAGCTCAAAGGGTCCCGCACCCACTTGCGAATAGGCCACCGGCACTCCATCCACGCGCACCTCCACCTGGGACGCGGAAGTGGCCACTCCGGTAAATCCAGCCATGGGTTGGCGGATGAAATCGGGAGTCATTGTGTACACCTTGGAGAGGTTCAGTCCACCCATCAACAAGACCGAGCCCAAGCTACTCGAAGTGGCGGTGTAGTCGCCGGCGATAAAGCGCTGCTGCAGCTCCGGGCGGTCATACACCAACTGAGTCAGGTAGCGAGAGGTACTGCCGTCATCGCGGAATTGGCTCTGGTTAAGCAGGAGCACGCCGCCATAGCGCAGCCCCAGCTCCGTGCTCAGGCTGCGCGTGGAAGTGCTTGTGCCGTAGGTGGTGTCAGCAAGCCGGTAGTTGACAAATCCGCTGTTCCGATCGGATGCCAATGTGTACCGGGTGTCCTGGGTTGACGCATCGTAGGTGGTTTTCTCGAACACCTCAGGGGGGAGTTCCACGGCCAGGCTCATCTTGGCGCTGTCGAGCAGCAGGCTGGTGGCACCGAGCTCGCGAAGCGACACAAAGCTGCCTGATTCGCCGTCTATGCGCACGCGGGGCAGGGTGATGTCGCGCTTTAAGCCCAACTGCTGGAAGTCCGCCAATCGGATAAAGAAATCACCGTCCGCTGAGCGATAGGCTGCAAACTCCCCACGGTCGGCCTGATTGACCTTCAGGTCAAGGAACATGCCCACCTCATCGGCCGCAAGCGCTGGCCTCGTCACCTGCAGCAAGGATGCGGCAAGCACCAGCCCCGCGCTAACAGTTCCCAGACGACGCCGATGGACACGTTTTTTCATGTCAAGTCCCGCACATGGCCGGATTGATATCCAGGCCGGAAGTAAAGTCCTGATCGCCCACCTTGACAACCAGATTGAGGTGCTTTGAAGCGCGGCATGCTTCGTTCGGAATGTTCAGGGAGTATTCCCTTTGGGCCCCGGCCAACAGATACCAGCCACTTACCTTTTGGGAAAAACCATCTTCACCCTTGACTTCCACGTTTTCAATGCGGAACTGGGACTTGCCCGCGTTCATCACCGTGGCGTTCAGCAGCCCATCATGCATTTCCAGGGGGGCGACCAGCGCTTTGGGCTTCGCTTCGGTGGCTCCAATAAACACGGGGATAGCGAAGGAAATCCCAAAATTGATGACGGACTCCGTGCCAACCTGGCTTGCTTCGGGTAATTCCTCAATCCGAAGTCGATAGGTTTTCTCGGGGCCGGAAAGATTGCCCTTTGGGCCCACGCGGACGATGGCCTTGTCTCCGGATTCAACGCTAAGCTGACGTGGAAAGAAAATCAAATCATCGCTGGGGGTATAAATGTCCTCGCCATTGGCATCCTGCGTCCATTCGACCAGCCTTAACTGGAATCGGATGGCGTGCTTGTCCGTATTGCGAACCGTAATCGTTCCGGAACGCATGGCGGATTCAAACTGTATTCTGATGGGCGACACGGAGAAGTCAGCCGCCGATGCCGGCATCGCCTGTAGAAAAGCCCACCACACCAAGGCGACCCCAAGTGGGGCCGCCTTGGCGAGTGCCTTCATCGATTGAATGGTTAGGCACTGCATAACACGCTTAAGGCAGCAGATCGATGTTGTAAATCGCCGTGTAGGAACCAGCCGTCGCGGTGTTGATCGCCCCAGCGGCAATGGTTCCGACGATGTCCATCGTAATACTTGCCAGCGATGAGCCAATGCCAACACCCTTGGCTGTCGGTACGGTCCAAGCAAGCCCAACAGACAGCGTCGTGGCATCCAAGGTGTTCGCCATGGTCACCGCCGACGGACTGGCGGCGCTGTTCACCTTGATGGAGCTAGCGGCGGTACCGTTGGTGCACTGATAGGCTATGGTGGTAGTGTGCGTTGCATCAGTGGTGCCACCAGGGGTCAAGGTTCCAAAGGGCATGGAATACGGACCACTGGTGAAAACGCAAGTCGCAGGCACATTGCCGGTGGGGGTCAAGGTCTGTGTACCACTCGCGAATGCGCTACCAGCGAATACCAGCGTACCGACACAGGCGGCGGCGAGAACTGTTTTCTTTAGAATTTTCATGAAATACTCCTAGAGATTGATAAATAAAACACCTTTGCGTCCGATCTCATTAATTAATTTCAACCGGACCGCAAAGATAGTTTCGTTTTTTGGTGTCGGACTTTCTATATGGTGTTTGCCATATTTTTATAATGACTTTTAATATGAAAAATATGAGTAACTCTTGATATTTCTTGAATTCAGTTTTTTAGGCTGAAGAAGCGAATATTCGGGTTTTTGTTTTTGTTGGTCGGAGTATGTTTGGTGAGGAGGTTCAGTTGTTGATATTTCGTAAACTTGGTGTCGATTTTTTTTGAGTTCTATTTGTTTGCAAATATCAAATTCATATATACATGGCGTTGACGATTCTCAATTTCCTGTAGGAAATTGCATGCGTTCCCTGGCTGTGGTGGCTTGCGGCGCCCGGCGGGAGGCGAAAACCATTTAAGCTATCCCCATGAGCACCAAAGTCACCAAAAAAGCATCCCCCTCCAGCAAACCCAAACGCGTGTTCAAGCCGCGTGCCGCCCAAACCCATGAAGTCCGCATCATTGGCGGGCTGTGGAAGCGCACCAAACTCAAGGTGTCCGACAAACCCGGCCTGCGCCCCACACCGGACCGGGTCCGCGAAACGCTGTTCAATTGGCTGGGTCAGGACCTGAGCGGCTGGCGCTGTATCGATGCCTTTGCCGGCACCGGTGTGCTAGGCTTTGAAGCGGCCTCGCGTGGCGCGACCAATGTGGTTTTGGTGGAGTCAGATTCCGCCCTGGTGGCGCAGCTGCAGAAGACCAAGGACCAGCTTGCTGCCACAGCGGTACAGTTGCAGCGTGGCGACGGCGTGGTGTCGATCCGGCAGGCTGCACCCGCCAGTTGTGACCTGATTTTTCTGGACCCGCCCTTTGATGCGCCGCTGCTGGAGCCCGCGCTCAACGCCTGCGCAAAGGCGATTGCGCCCACCGGCTGGATTTATCTCGAGTCGCCCACCAAGTGGACCGACGAGCTGCTGGCGCCCATGGGCTTGGTGGTGCACAAGTACCTCAAGGCCGGTGCCGTACATGCGCACCTGTTGCGCCTGGCCTGAGAGGCCTTGTTGTTTCTGTGGAGCCCATATGTCCAATGCAGTGATTGCAGTTTTTCCCGGCACGTTTGACCCCATTACGCTGGGCCATCAGGATCTGATACGTCGCAGTGCCAAGCTATTCTCTTCCATCATCGTGGCGGTGGCGGCGGCGCACCACAAAAAGACCCTGTTTACGCTGGACGAGCGGCTGGAGACCGTGCGCGAAGTGTTTGCGTCGCTGCAGAATGTGCGTGTGGAATCGTTCAGTGGGCTGGTGCGGGACTTTGCCGTGGCGCAATCTGCCACGGTCATGGTGCGCGGTGTGCGCTCGGTGACCGACTTTGATTACGAGGCACAACTGGCCGGTATGAACCGCGCGCTGGCGCCCGAAGTGGACACCCTCTTCCTGACGCCGGATTCGCGCTACCAGTTCATCAGCAGCACCCTGGTGCGCGAAATTGCCACGCTCCAGGGAGATGTGCGGCAGTTTGTGGATCCGCTGGTGCACCAGCGCCTGATGGACCGGCTTAAGGCTTAGGCGGTTCGGGCCAGGGCCTTTGAGGCCCGCGCAGAAGTTCAAACGCGCGACAGAGCTGCAGCACACCCAGATCATCAAAGCGCCTGCCGGCAATCTGCAGGCCTATGGGCAGGCCAGCATGGGTATGGCCGCAAGGGATGCTGGCGGCCGGTTGCTCCGACATATTGAAGGGCACGGTAAAGGCGATGTGTTCCAGCGGGCGCAGTGGGTCGTTGGTGGGGGAGGGCAGTTCGGCGGCAAAGGCGGGAATCGGTGCCGTGGGCGAAATCACATAGTCAAAGGCATTGCAGGCCTTGACCGTGGCCACGCGGGTGGCGTGGAACTGGCTCATGGCCTTGAACATGGCCGTGCCGCTCAGGCCTGCTGCACTGTCGGCCCAGGCACGGATGTAGGGCAACACCGTTGCGCGGCGTTCCTCGGGCAGTGCTGCCAGATCCAGATGCGAACGCATGCGCCAGGCGTGGTCCATTCCGTCCAGCATCTCCCGCGTCAGAAATGGCTGCATGGGCGTCACGATGGCGCCTGCGCCTTCGAACCATAGGGCGGCGCGATGCACCGCCAACTGCACCTCGGGGTCTACCGGCAGTCCGCAGCCGGCATCCATCAGCAGGCCTATGCGCACGCCGTCCAGGTGGCTGAGCGGCGTGTCCCAGTTGTTCCAGTCTATGGCCTCGAAGGGCAGGCTCATGCTGTCGCGCTCGTCGGGCCAGCTCAAGGCCTGCATCATCAAAGCGGCGTCCCCCACGGTGCGGGTCATGGGGCCCGCCGCGCGGCCGGTGTAGGCGGGGTCTATCGGTATGCGGCCCAGGCTGGGCTTGAGGCTGAAGATGCCGCACCAGCTGGCGGGCAGGCGCAGCGAGCCGCCAATGTCGGTGCCCACATGCAATGGTGCGTATCCGGCTGCTGCCGCTGCTGCTGCACCGGCGCTGGAGCCGCCCGGGGTCTTGCTCAGGTCCCAGGGGTTGCGCGCCAGCGGATGAAAGCTGGAGACGCCGGAGGACAGCATGCCGTAGTCGGGCATGGTGGTTTTGCACAGCAGCACGGTGCCGGCCTCACGCAGGCGCGCGGCCGGGGGGGAATCCAGCCGGATAGGCGCGTGGTCGCTGGCCCTTGTACCCAGCGGCATGGGATCGCCCCGGGTGGCGATGTTGTCCTTCAGGGTCAGCGGCACGCCATCCAGCGCGCTCAGGGGGCTTTTGTGCAACCAGCGCATTTCGGAGGCACGGGCACTTTCCAGGGCCTGCTCCGGATTTAGCAGGTAGCTGGCATGGATATGCGGCTCCCACTGCGCCATGTGGCGCAGCGCGGCAAGCGTAACGTCCACCGGAGACAGGGCGCGGCAGCGGTATGCATCCACCAGGGCGGCCGCGCTCCATTCATGCAGGGGCAGGGATTGCTCGGTGGCGGTGGTCATGGGCTTGGCAGGTGATTGATATTCGTTTCGGTTCATTATCGGCCAGCTGGCGATAATCGGGGCATGAAACCGAGAACCCCATGGCACTGATCATTACCGACGAGTGCATCAATTGCGATGTGTGCGAGCCCGAGTGCCCGAATGAGGCCATTTTTCTGGGCCCCGAGATCTATCAGATCGACCCGAAACTATGCACCGAGTGCGTGGGCCATTTCGATGAACCGCAGTGCGTGCAGGTCTGTCCGGTGGCCTGCATACCGGTCGACCCGCAGCATGTGGAGGACCGGGAAACCCTGTGGCAAAAATACCGCCGCCTGCAAATAGCCGTGGTGCCAGCAAAGGCCGATTGAGACCTCGCGGCGGCGCGGCCTCAGGGCTTGCTGGACTTGCCCGACGGGGTGCTGGACTTTTTCTTTACGGTGGTAGTGAAATACTCGTCCTGTTTTGCCCTGCGTTTCTTGCTGTCCTTCTTGCTGGGCGGTTTTTTGACTTCTTGTTTGTGCGCGGCCTCGGCTCTGGCCAGCGCCAGTTTGTCGGCTGCCAGGGCCTGAGCCTCGTCCTTGCGGCGGCTGGCCTCCATGTCTTTTGCCAAGGCCTTGTCGCTGCGCAGACCCTGCTTGGCTTGCGCACGCTGCTCGTCGGTGCGCGGATCATCGATGGGTACCTCGGCGGCACCCGCACAGGGCGTCTGGCTGTAGCTATTGCCACAGCGATAGACCGGCGGGGCCGCATTGCAGACGCCGAGCGACAGCAGGGCGGGGATGACAAGGTGTTTAAAACTCTTCATGGTTTTTTCCTTTTGGAGGTGGAGGGAAAACGGTTGTTTAGGGTGGGGCCTCGGCAATTGCGTCTGGCCGGGCAGCAGGCGGCACTGGCTCGGTCAGCTCGGTGGCGATGATGGGTGCAGGGGCCGGTTTGGGCAACTTGGGGCGGGGCGGCTTGCTGGTGTGAATCAGCATGGTGGCCTTGTCCATTTCACCGGCCAGCAAATGCGGCAAGGCCTTGATGGAGCGGTCTATGGCCTGCTCAATGGCGATGCGGTGGTCGGCCGATGGTTTTTTCAAGACCCAGTTCACCACCTCGGCCTTGTCGCCGGGATGACCCACGCCCAGGCGCAGGCGCCAATAGTCGGACGAGCCCAGTTGCGCGTGAATGTCGCGCAGGCCGTTGTGGCCGGCATGGCTGCCGCCGAGTTTGAGTTTGGCTTCGCCGGGCACCACATCGAGTTCGTCGTGGGCCACCAGAATTTCATTGGGAAGGATTTTGAAAAAGCGCGCCAGGGCGGCCACCGACTTGCCCGACAGATTCATAAAGGTCTGCGGTTGCAGCAGCCAGACAGTTTGTCCGCCGACCGTGGTGCGGGCCACAAAGCCGTGGTAGCTGCGGTCCATCACCAGCTGCAGCTTGAGTTGCTGCGCCAGCGCGTCTATCCACCAGGCCCCGGCATTGTGCCGCGTGGCTTCGTATTCCGGGCCGGGATTGCCCAGGCCGACAAACAGTTTGATCATGCGGGAATGGTAGTGGAAAACGTTTTGCCCAGAAAAAAGGCCTGGCTAAGCAGGCTTTTCGAGAAGCAAAAAGGCCCACCGAGGTGGGCCTTTGGGGCAGCGCAGAAGTGGATTACTTCTTGGCAGCTGGCTTGGCGGCAGGTGCAGCCTTGGCAGCGGGAGCTGCCTTGCCTGCGGGCTTGCCACCCTTGGCTGGTGCAGCAGCTGCGTCGGCAGCAGGAGCCTCGACCACGGCGCCGGCGATCAGCACCACGGATACCACCACGGGGTTGTTGCTGCCGTGCTTCACGGCGGTCACACCCTTGGGCAGGACGACGTCGGTGACGTGCAGGGACTTGCCCTTCTTCAGGCCGCTCAGGTCCACCTTGATGAACTCGGGCAGATCGGTGGGCAGGCACAGCACTTCGATTTCGGTCAGGACGTGGTTGGCAACGCAACCGTCGTTCTTGACTGCGGGCGACAGTTCGTCGCCGAAGAAGTGCAATGGCACCTTCATGTGCAGCTTGGTGCTCGCGTCCACGCGCTGGAAGTCGATGTGCAGAATCAGTTGCTTGAAGGGGTGCATTTGCACGTCACGCAAAAGTACCTTGTGCTCAACGCCATTGAGCTCCATGTCCAGGACGGAAGCGTGGAAGGCTTCTTTCTTGATGGTGTGCCACAGGGCGTTGTGATCAAGTTCGATCAGGGTCGTGTCCACATTGCTACCGTAAACGATGCCAGGTGTGCGACCAGAATTGCGGAGACGGCGGCTCGCACCCGTGCCCTGCTTAGCGCGCTCAAAAGCGACAAATTTCATACATACTCCTGAAGGAATCCACCGCGACCAGTGCGACTCCGGTTTAATAAAAACGCCTGCTACAGAATGAAGCGGCGTTTGCTTTTTAGAATAAGTTCTCTTGATCAGAGAACAAACTCATCACCGACTCACCCTTGGCAATGCGCTGAATCGTTTCGGCGATCAACGGAGCCACGGTGAGCTGGCGAATCTTGGTGCACTGCTTCGCCGCAGCGCTCAGGGGGATGGTGTCGGTCACCACCACCTCGTCAAGCGCGCTGCCATTGGCGAGGCGCTCTATGGCCGGACCCGAAAAGATCGGGTGCGTGCAATAGGCATACACTTTTTTGGCGCCGCGTGCCTTGAGCACCTCGGCGGCCTTGACCAGGGTACCGGCGGTGTCAATCATGTCGTCCATGATGACGCAGTTGCGGCCGTCGATCTCGCCGATCACGTGCATCACTTCTGACACATTGGCGCGCGGACGGCGCTTGTCGATGATGGCCAGATCGCAGTTGAGCTGCTTGGCCAGCGCACGGGCACGCACCACACCACCGACGTCGGGCGAAACCACAATCAGGTCTTCGTAATTCTTCTGGCGCAGATCGCCCAGCAGTACCGGCGACGCGTAAATATTGTCCACCGGGATGTCGAAAAAGCCCTGGATCTGGTCCGCGTGCAGGTCCATGGTCAGCACGCGCGCCACACCGACAGCCTGCAACATATTGGCTACCACCTTGGCCGTGATCGGCACGCGGGTGGAGCGTGGGCGGCGGTCCTGACGGGCATAACCAAAATACGGAATTACAGCGCTGATGCGTTCGGCAGAGGCGCGCTTAAGCGCATCCACCATGATCAGCAGTTCCATCAGGTTTTCGTTGGTCGGAGCACAGGTGCTTTGCACCACAAACACATCGCGTGCACGCACGTTTTGGTTGATCTCTACCGTGACCTCTCCATCCGAGAAGCGGCCCACGGTGGCGGAGCCCAGGGAAATGCCAAGGTGTCCGGCAATCGAAGCGGCCATGCCAGGATTGGCATTGCCGGTAAAGACCATGAAATCGGGAGGAGTGGGTGCCTGCATTCGGGTTCCAGCAAAGGATAGGTTTACGTCGTAACTTTGCGCATCCTGTTGCGGACACGCGTCCGACAACAGATTTGGCAGGGGAGGAAGGATTCGAACCTTCGCATGCTGGAATCAAAATCCAGTGCCTTAACCAACTTGGCGACTCCCCTACACAGGTTGCTGACTAACGCCAACAACCGCTAAACCATCATTTTGCCATCGCTCACTGCCCAACCCAGAAGAGGGTGAACATCCAAGCAACTGCATAACTTGACTTGCATCGCGACCGGCGCGTTCTGCAAATCTATCGCATGCAACAAGTGCGCAAACACTGCGCTCCCTGAACCCGTCATCCTGCCATCAAGTCCCTGTGTTGCAAGCCACGCAAGGGCTTGATTCACACCGGGGCACAACTTCTGGGCTACGGCTTGCAAGTCATTTTGACCGAAGGTCAGAGTGTTTGCAGCGAAGCCTGAAATTATAGCAGTCTCTGAATCGCGTTTGAGCGCCGGATCAGAAAAAATCAATTTGGTGTCCAATCCGGCTTCCGGCTTCACGACTACAAATTGCGCATGGGGCAATTCTAACGGAGTAATTTGCTCGCCAATGCCTTCGACC
>Ga0316224_1003124_pt1 | contig 14074 bp, 14 predicted proteins | sample TBH18013metaG_FD_206254 | JGI IMG/M metagenome (GOLD analysis project Ga0316224, IMG submission 206254) | Freshwater microbial communities from Trout Bog Lake, Wisconsin, USA - TBH18013 | ecosystem: Environmental > Aquatic > Freshwater > Lake > Hypolimnion/Profundal zone | place: USA: Wisconsin... | reverse complement strand
ACTCATAGGCTGTTTAAGGTAAGCTCCAAGCGACGCGTCCCTTTTTTTAGATTTTATTATAGGGGTCAAATAATGGAGTATATTGAAATTCGAATAGTTCGAACGACCAGAAATAACAAATATCAATTTTGTGATGTTTGTTGTTTGTGGGTGTTGTGCCGAGCGTATAATCGTCACAAAACAAAGAATAAAATACATTTGCAAGCGTTAGTATAAATGATTCCACACGGTGGTGCGGGACAGGCTATTGAATCGAGACCGATTCCACGCGGGTCGGAAGATAGTATAACGGCGGAAGAGATAGAAAACAATGATTTGATGCGTGATATTAATAATGAGTCATACATACACGGGCGATATTATAAGAATGAAACTGCGAATACTTTAATTACGACTACTCGATTGGACCCTTTTACGCGAAAGCCGATAGTTGAGTCTACGCGCTATACTGCTGATTTAATAGACCCTCCACCGCTTCCGGCGGGTTGGGTGAGTCAGTGGAGTGCGAGACGCAAAGCGTTTTTCTTTGCTCGTGAGGGGTCGATGGTAACGCAGTGGGAGCTTCCAGTCGCAGTTCCAATAGTTCCAGTAGTGAATATTGAAGATATCCCAGTTCCTCCTGGTTGGACGGTTCACAAAAGCGATACACACAATGAAATTTATTTTAAGCGTCATGGTGTTTCGCAGTGGGAGTATCCGTTAGAGGCGCGTGATGAGTTTTTGGAACACAACCAAGAGCGATACCACACTTGGTTGTTATCAACAGAAGGTGAAGAACACCCGCACCGGCCCGAATATATTAAAACATTTGAACGGTTAGAAATTTTCGACCCTACGCCCTACCTCTACGCATAAGGATATAGGACGAGAAGAAGAAGCACTCAGTTTTCCTTCTCATTATACTCTCGCCAATATAATAAAATGGAGGTTTGGAAAGCTATACCAGAATTTCCTATGTATCAAGTATCGAACATAGGTAGGGTGAAGAGCTTAAAATGTAACAAGGAGCGAATCTTGAAAACAATTATTACAAGAAATAAGCATTACACTTATTCTAATGTGTTCCTATACAACTCGCAGAATGGAGAGCGAAAGATTCATACCAAGACTATTCATTTCTTGGTAGCATCGGCATTTGTTCCCAATCCAAACAATTACGAACAAGTTACGCATATTGATGGTGACCGTTCGAATAATACAACAGATAATTTAAAATGGATACCTAAGAAGAACAAATTTGTATTTCAAGGTGTTAAGTTCGGTAATTTTAAGGTGATATGGTAATGGACTCATATACACTTGCTGGCTCAACGGCTGGCCTTGTAACTGTTATCGGCGCGCTCGCATACTGGTTAATCAAAATTTTTCACCATTCGAGTTGCCGTTCAAAATGTTGCGGTCAGAACTCGTCCCTTCAAATTTTACTGGATACGCCAACAGAAGATGGCTTCATAACTTTATCAGCATAATGTAAACGAATTTGTTTTTCTTTCCATCGTCGCATTTCATTTTCCCATCCTATTCTATTCCACTCCTTCCAGTTCATTTATACATTGAGCGAACAATTTTTAAATTCTCACTCAATGACCGCCTATTCGTCCGCGAAGTAATCAAGCTAATCAATACACATATTTCCGTGCTATTCAGTCGAATCCCACGAAGCATGATTTCAAGCGACAAAATTTTTCAGTGAGTGGGCGTTATATATTTGATACAGCTTAGCATAGGAAGGAATAACACTTACAAGTTTTTCCCACCAGCTCGTATTTCCACGAACGACTCGCGCTCCGTCAACATACTGTCCCATCAGAATATACAGTGGGTCGGCATACTTATAGATTCGGAAATGGCGCAAATGGGAATGAATATCGCCAAGCTGGACGGCTGGATTAAAGGACAGCCCCTCAATTATCAGACCGTTCTTCAAGAACTCGTCGATAACCACGCCTCCTAACGAATGACCTACGGCAAAATATTTGAAATCATCCAGTGCGTGGTCGCTTTTAAAGTCTACCATTTCGCGCGCGTCTTCAATGTATCTGCTTGAATGTTTAAAAGTATTCAAACCTACTGACGGCCATGAAGCAACATCGCGCCTATCCGCCGTTCCACGCACACCCACAATAATCTCATTTCCAGCTCTGTAAAATTTCAGTGTTGGAGATGACCGAACCAGCTGAAAGGGACCGATGAATTCGGGAGGATTGTGTGAATAGGACGCTTGGGCTATCCGCTCCACAACGCCTTCACTCAAAGTCCACGAAGGAACATCGATGTCTCGGATTAAAGAACGAGGCGCAGAAGGTATATAGTGTTTTCGTTTCGCAAACCAACTCATTATCCTAATTTCACAAAAGATGCTTTTGGCGTGATATTATTTAAATACCAAGTTGCCTCAGCACCGTATGGCGTATATGCACGGAAACAGTAAGGTGTTCCGGCGGTTAGATAACTTACAACAGCACTGCTGGTAGGATATGTCCGCACCGTATCCTGACCCGATAATACTTGGTAACTAATTACATTCACCATATTTCCGAGTCGTTGCTGGGGCATAATACCTGCACCCGTTACAAGTTCTACTACGGTCGAATACAGTTTGTCCGTCAATACGCCATCCGCAGAAGATACATATACATTATATCCAATATCCAGCACAATCTGGTATGCACCACTCGCAGACACGGTAAAAGTATCCAATATCAGTCCGCCAGTAGAAGAAGACCAAGTAATGAACGGCACGCCAGTCGTATTAAATAGCTGTGTCGGCGATGTTCCAGTAGAATCAAAAATCAGATATTCGAGATTCACGGTCTGGGAAGTATTCGTTCCGATAAACGAGCAAGCGGGAACATATCCCTTATATGCGGTTGACTGCGTGGTTCCGTCCGAAAAAGTTATGAGTCCGCCACTGCCTGACGGAATTGTTACATCTGGCGTATTGATAGAATAGCTCACGATTGGACCCGTCACATTCAATTCAGTGGAAACATTCACAACATCCGATACCAGATTAATTGTATCTGTCGATAATCCCGAATTGGCTGTAACAGTTACAACTGCTGGTGTAGTATCTGCAAGCGTTACACTTGCATACCCGTTTCCGCCTGCGATAGTTGTAGTTGAATTGACTGGCGTTGTAATTCCCGTAACACCCGTAAGATTCCCAACTGCCGTAATGTTCTTGTTATTCGCGTTCAATGAAGTAGTCATCGGATTCTGGACGAAACCAGCGACGGGAGGAGGGTAGGATGCGCCGTTAATAGTATTCACCCCAGTAATTGCACCGCCCGTCATAGCCATCGAAATAACGCCCGTTAAAGAACTTGTAGCAACTGAACCAGAAGTCAAAGAAGTCACGCCAGTCAGACGATGTCCGTTCATATCCAAATCAATCGTAGACGGAGAAGTAATGATTTGATTGACCGATACTCCGCCAACAAGTGAAACATTCGTTAGTGCATTTCCTCCGCAATCCAAATCTGAAATCATCGGGTTCCGAACTAAACTGGAAAAAGGCACGGTATTAATGGTTCCTAAATTTGTAATTGAACCCTCTACTCCCGAAGCCCCAGTAAAAGTCAAAACGGGAATTGTGACATGTGTAGCACTGCCAACCGTTAGAGTATCGACAACATTTAGGTCAACAAAAACTCCTCCAACTCCATTAACAAATGCTACATTGGTAAGCTGATTATTTCCGCAATCTACATCTGCCTGCACTGGACTGGTTACAAACCGATTGGTATAAGGCGGAATAATAGTAGTAGGAACCTCAATGCCGTTAATATCATTCACCAATGAAACAGATGCGCCAGTTCCCGCAGTATTTGGAATTAATACGACAGCGGGTGGAATAACATTATACGGGTCACCGACGCGCAAACTATCACGCATACTTACACCAGCACAATTCGTAATGCTATACCTATTTCCGTCCAGATTCTCAACCATTGGCGTAATTACATAATCGCCCGAAGCGTCAGAAGGAACGACAACTCCATTGATTTTACCAACGCCAGCCATATTCAAAGAATTTGCATTCAAGTCAGCGCTCATAGGATTAGTAACATAAGTTTCTCCACTCCCAGCCTGAATTGCGGGAATACCGTTAATAGTGGCTACCCCGTTAAGCGCACCACCGCTATTCATATTGATTTGGTCGGGATTGTTAATAGCTAATGGCGATGACCCAGCCATATTGATTTGCGATGCCTGAACTATCCCCGTAGTTAGCCCGCCTGGATTCAGAGTAGCGCCCAATGTTATCGTGCCTGGCTCCACGCTACCGGCCAGCGCGATGGTCGAAGTAATCACGCCGTTATTCAGAGTCAGAGACCCAGTGGTTTCCGTTATGGATGTAACAGCTCCCAGAGTAGTGCTTCCGCCTACCGTCAAATTATAAGACCCAACGGCAACATCATGGTCTGCGGGATACTGCGCCCAAGTTGAAATATCTGCGGGAGCTGGTGATGGTGCTGGTGCTGGGTATACAGTTCCGCTTCCGGTTCCTGGATACAAGCTCATCTTTACAATACCTCAATATAAAAACCACGAGCCTCCCTGAAATGTAAGTGCTACATCCGTAGAAATAATCTGACCGCCAACTCCCAGAGCGCCCGGTGGAACAGTTCCCAGAGTTACGAGTCCAGCGCCACTATCCATCTTTACGGTTACTGTATCGGTGGTGCTGTTGTTACGAATATTCACATATCCCGTATCCAGAAATGATGTCTTGCCCGTATTCACAAAGTCCAGCTCTGTGACTCCACTGCCGTTTGCGGTAACAAATACAGAAGCCGATGAGTAAGTCCCGATATCAATTGGAGTTGGTGTAGCATTATATACCGTCATGAATGGAAAGGCGGGAAATCCATTAATTGTGGATGTCGTGGTATTGGCTACATTATTCAGATTGTATCCTCCACAATCCAAATCCATCGTCATGGGATTTGTTACAGCACCGCCAAATGGCGTAGCAAAATCATACGCAACTTCATTCGTCAGATAATTATAGCCAAGCATCGAAAAGCCAGTAGTAACCGTAGCCAAATCGCGCACGGGCGCTACAAAAGTTCCACCCGTGCTTCCACCGTTCAGAGGATTTCCTGTGGCGTTCAGAATTATTGTGTTTCCAACTGTTCCGTTCACACCGGCATTATGTCCGATGGCGATACTCTCTTCTCCCAGATTTGAGCTACCAGCGAAATAGCCGAGCGCAACGGAGTTATTGCCCTGACCCGTAGAGCCAGCAAATCCGCCCAGCGTAATATTGTTATCGCCAGCGTTATACTGTGTGCCGTCCCAATATAGATAGTCTCCATAATTAAGACCTACGACAAAAGGAGATGGGCCGACTGGACCCTGCGGACCCGTAGCACCATTCGGTCCCTGCGGACCCGTAGGACCTCCTGGACTTCCAGCGGGACCCATAGGACCTTCAAGCCCAGCGGGAATGTAGGGATAGAGTGAACCACCGCCGATACCGTATAGAGACATTTGTTAATACGAACTATTATTTCTTAGCTCCTATTACCCCAAGTTTTTGAGGATTTTTATGGTTTGTATTTACTTTACGATTTCACTATTGTTTACTTCAAGAACTCAACGGCACCACCGCGAATCGCCAGCACACCAGCGTGGTGGAGGATTACGCCATAAGTGACTGACTGCGCCGTGACCGTCGCGGCCGACGCACCCGTCCACTGCGCCAGCGCGGGAGCATTCGTGACGCGCACCTCGCATAGCGAACCAGCTGACTCGGCAAGGTTAATGCCGTCAAGGTCGCAATCACGGCTCGTGAGGAAGGTTTCGAGGTTCGTGGCGAGAACGAAACGGGAGTCATCGGAAGGCGCAGAACCCCACCAAGTTCCGTCACGGGAAGGACCCACCGTCGCAACTGAGGCAACGCCATACGGTCCGAGCCACTCCGTTGAGCCAGCCACCGCATCGCCAGCAAGGTGACCCAGAGAGTTCTGGGACTTCTTGGCCTCATTGTAGGCATCCCAGCACTTAGAAATGGGAATCTGGGGGTAAGACATACCGTTGACGAGCAGACGGAACTGCGCGAACTGGTGATTGCCGAAGGTGGACTTGGAGCAAGAGAGCGAGTTGAGAACAGCCGTCGGGCGAGTAATCAGCATCACATTTTTGAGGAAACGCACACTCTGCGCCGTTTGTAGCGCGCGCTCACCGGGTGTCGTGGAGCTGTTGTTGAGTGAGAAGGGAATGTGCGTGTGGAGGTCGAAGGTCATTGAGACACCCGAGCCTTCCAGAATCTCGCGGTCCATTAGGGCATAGAGGTCGGGAGAGCAACGCACCATATCGCAACGCAGTTCAGCCTCCGCAATGTTTAGCTGAGCGGGAGGAGTAGCTGGCGCCGCGCCTGGCGCACCCGCCGCGACTGCAACGGGGACAGCGGGCGCAACGCACGCACCAATAGAGGATTGTAGGAGAAACTCAATCTCAATATTGGATACATTGCGAAGAGGGAAGTAGGTGGAGAAGCCAGAGAATAGGAACCCGAGAGGGACGGAGTAGAACTTACCACCGCTCTGCTGGAACCACGCGTTCGCCGTAGCACGCGCACCCGAGTGGAGCGTATCGTCATACGCCGCCGAGCCGGCCGCGTAAGCATAGCCAACCTGCGTCACACCCTGACCCCAGAGGCGACCGCTGGACTTGTAGAGACCCTGCGCCGGACCATCCTGGTCGTATACGGCCTTCGGCATTGAGAGGGATACGAGGGCATTGTATACAGCGGGGAAGTCCGTAATCGTGTAGAGCTGGACTCCGCCAATACGGAGAGTTACCTGCTGGATGCAAGATAGGATGGACTCCTCCACAATGTAGTTGGCGGAGGCGACATCGGGCGCTACATTCCAAGACAGAACTATCGTGGAGGCATCGAGGTAGTCGGAACCCGTGAGCTTGAAAGTCATTAGCTTCGTGCCTGAACCACCCGCAGAGTAGCCGGACTGACCCGTAATGGGCGTGAAAAGTGCATTGTAGCGGGACTGTCCGATGGACGCGCCGTGCGACAGCTTATCTTTTAGAGAAAGCGCGCCTGGAACTACCTGCTCGATGATGGGGGTGAGAAAGGGGTTCGTCGTCGCCATTTGGTTTGTTGATTACCTTAGGTTTTTTATTTGATGCTTTTAATGTTTTTTAGCACCCCTACGCTTCTGCTTCTTACGGGGCGCGTTAATGTTCGGAGGAATGGCGTGAATATCCAAAGTTCCGGAATCATAAAATTGAGGTGAGGCTGGGGCGACCAATTCCTGCATTTTGGAAAACCGAGTAGTTGGAGCGGACATAACTTCGGCTTCTATTTTCGGAGCGCTAACAAGGGGTGCGACTTGCTGGACGGGTTCACCATAAAACTTCGAAGGAGGGTGGGTAATTGGGTTTTGGGAATCATATTCATTACGCGCCAAACTAATAGCGGAACCAACGCCTTCGGGCAGTAACGCAATTCCTGTTTCAATTACCAGATTACCGAGCCGGTCATATCCAGCTCCGGCCGCGAGCTGTGACCCTGCTTGAATTCCCGCCGTAATGGCCGAAGATGCTGGGAGAATCTCATACGCTTTCTGGACTACATCACCAGCTGTATGAATAAGGTTCAGTGTTTCGGGATTGATTTGCTGGTTTGGGTCTGCGCCCGTATTGAGAGCATTTGAAATCCGCACAATGTTTTCCAGCCCCTGACCGATAGATGAGGGATAATCTTGGGGATTCTCTATAATATCGTAAAGCTTCTTTGCCGTCTTCTCCGCATTACCTGGCTTGAACCAGAAAGATGCTCCCGTGATAATATCGTCCCAGAAGCCCATTTACTTATCCTCAACAAAATCTACTGGACGAAGATATGACTGAAATTCTCGACGAAACATTTTGGCTTCCGGTGAGCGAATGTGAACCACCATAAAATTCCAGTTGTTTTCGCCCACAGAATCCCACAGCTTCATAAAAGTGTTCTCATCTGTAAAGGCTCCTACTTCGCGGGCAATCGCTTCCCGTTCCAGTTCATTCTTCATAGCCGTCTTGAATAGAACCCAATACTGAACTTGTGTTCGGAAAGCTACGGGCAGACGATTGAATTTCTGGGTCGTAATCCAGCAAGTAACTTTGTAGTGGCGCAGACGCATGGAAAGAGAATTGAGGGCAGATTTCTCTTTGGGGATTTGGTCGATAACATCGTCAAGAATTAGGAGAACGCGCGGAACATCTTTGCGCTCTTCCTTTCGCAGTGCTTCTTTCTGGTCTTCAATGAGTTTCTGTAAAATACGGTCATCATACTCCTCATACGCTTCGTCAATACCTTTCGCGTTCTCCCACATCGGGTCAATGAGATAGGTAGACGATATCAGAATAATCTTATCAAACTTCTTTCGGTAAAAAGGTCTCCGATTCAGAATGTTGATAATCAAATTGGTCTTACCGGAATTCGTAGGTGCTACAAATCCAGTAATGGTATAGAACTTCATTAGGAACGGGTCAAGTTCGGGCAACTTCTCCGCTTCAAGTTGCGTCTTTACTTTCTTCACCTTGTAGGGTTCTCGCGTCATTATGTTTCAGAAAGAAATTAGAATTTAGATAGGTCTTCTTATATCGGCGGATATTTTCTTTGATATCTTGGGAGTCACCCCAGAGAATTTCGTAGGACAGAATGCCCGGTGACGCAAGGTATAGCTCATCATTATATTTTTTGGCGAGTTCTTGGGGCTTTACACAGTCATGCGCGTGTCTACGACGGTATGCTTCACGCTGAAACTCTGTCGCGCCCCGTGTATAATCAGTATATTCCGTTCCGTCGGCGTGCTTGCCCCCAAAGTATCGGATGAACTCACGGCCATTCTCATCTTGGAAAAACGCCTTCCACTTCTTGTATGGAACATGCGCCGTCTCAATACGGATGAATTTAATTTTGCGCCCTTCGCGAGGAGTGACCGACATTTATTATGTATATAGAATAAAAGAATGGACCGCCTACCTCTTCCCAACTCTGTCCGTTGCCCCGCTCTTGATTTGTTCCGGAAATACAATTATCCCGACGACCATACGGTAAAGCAGTTCAAGGAAGCTGTTGTCGTAGAAGCCATCGAGAAAATAATAGCGGTTAGTAAAAATGAAGCAGGGTCAGTTCAACAAGCTACGGGAGGAGAAGTTATCAAACATCAGGGCGCGAATGAGTAATACGATAGTTACGATGTGTATGACCGCGCGTAGCGGTGATGCCGTCCACTCGTGTATGGAGAATCTACTATATTGGATAAATGACTACGCAAACTTCTTAGACGAAAATAGTATTGAGGAGGATACAAATGAGTGTGAGTGGAAGCGAGACGGAGAGCGAGACGGAATTTGTGACGGAGGATGTCCCAGTAACGAAGACAATGAAGGGTCTGCAAGCGCGAAAGAACAGTCTGGCACTGGCGCGGGAGAAGAAGGTTCGTCAGCAGAAGGTGGTGCGGAACACGAAGGAGGTTCACGATGATTTGAATAAGGCCCGTGCTTTGACGGAGAAGGCACAATCGTCGTTGGCGAAGGCCAAACTAAAATCGGAGGAAATAGGAATCACAGTGCCGACGATGGAAGCTCCAAAAATTGACCCAATGTTCGAAATGATGAAGATGATGCGCGATGAAATTAATAGCTTGAAGACGAAGGCTGAGCCAAAGCATTATGAGCCGAAGGCAGAGCCGAAGCCAAAGGTAAGGGTCGAGCCAAAGCCAAAAGTGGTGAAACCCGAACTACCAGCGCCCGTTCCAGTGACTCTGGCTCCCGTTCCGCCCAAACTCAATCCTTACGAGCAGAAGCGATTGGACCAGAATAATCGTCTGGAAATATTAAAGAAGGCACTGGGGAGAAAATAGATACTACTTATAAATGGCGTTTACCGTAGCTGATTACTTTAAGGCACATGATTTGGGTGGGGCGCACGCACACGCAGTTCACGGAGTTCATGGTTCTGCTCCTCGCGGTGCTACAATGCCTACAACGGTAACGATTGGAAATGTGATGGTGAAGGGGTATATGCCTATCATTCCAGCGCCCGGTGGTATTTATGATATCAAAAGCGCACATAAGCCCGGTGCTTATTTCACCGTTCAGGGCGTTCGTCAGCACAAGGACCATCACCACCCAGCTCCTTCGAATGGTGGAATTGGACTCCCGATGATGAAGTGCAAGTATGACCCGTATGAGAATATGCTGAAAAAGCAAGAGGACGACCGCGAGACCGAGTTTCTCGAACGCTATGTGGATATTAGCAGTGAGGCATCCTCTCTACTTTCGGAGAAGTATGCGCGCCGTAATGAACTGCGTGAGGCGGAGTCCAAAGAGACGCTGATGCTGGAAGGGCTTACGGAGGCAGAGGCAGACGATGTATTGCGTAAGCGCCACATTGAGCGCGTGACGAATAAGAAGACGCATCACTTTGCCACGTATTCCCAGCAACAAAAAAACATTATTCATAAGCTTGCGGAGGGACGCGGTATTCATATCGGTCTGCCCCAAAGCACTGCTACTTTTACGGGCAAGAGCGCTCCTCGTCTAAACTTTTCTCGTAGCGAAGTATCTGGCGTTCGTCGCGTTATTGACCGGCTGGTTCATAACGAGCAGGCACTCGAAGAGCATGAGGCAATGATAGGCCAAGTATACCCCAAAGAAAACGAGAGCGGAATGAGCCATCTGGACCGGCTCCGTGCTATGCGTAATGCGGGTCCGGGTGGTGTTACATCGGTTATTCAGCCTCTCCTTCGCAGTTCTCTTCCTCCTTCCCAGACTGGACTAACGCGTAACGCAGAGGGCGTGATTAGTCGCAAGCACGATTTTGCTACACAGTCACTTGCGGGAGCCGAAGTTCGCCCAATGTCTCGTAGTCGCGAGTTTACTGCGAGTTCAATTGGAGGTGCGGAAGTTCGCCCGCTCGGACGGAGTCGTAATCTGGGTATTCAGTCACTTGTAGGACCCGAAGTTGCGCCAGTAATGCGTGCTGAGGCTCAGCGTATCCGTGAACCACCCGGAACTCCGCCAGCCGAGCTGGTATATGACCGTTCTTCTCTACAATCGCATCTTCGTGAACTTCGCGAGCCTACTACTGGAACAACGGCGGAACTGCGCGCACGACTGGAAGAGGCGCTGAAAGGTTCGGCTTCGGCAACTCCTCCCGGACCTCCTCCTTCTCGCAAGTTGAAGAAGTAAGAAAGATGGCTGTGAAATTAAATCAGCGAAGAGTTACAAATGGACTCTACCTTTACTGGACGCACCGTTAACAAGATGTTGCTACTTAACTCGTGGCAAATCGGTAGTGGAACGCCAACCGATTTCACCCAGTCACTACAAAATCCTATCGTGAATGCCCGTGCCGTTCATTTTCTGGGGTTTGTAATGCCTAACTTTATGCGTCCCTTTACGACGCAGGATAATACTTTTCAGTTTTATCTGGATGGAAGCGCAACGGCTACGGTCATTACTCTGCCGACGAATATTTGCTTTCTGTCTATTGGCGGATTTGTAACCTATATGAATGCACTGTTAGTGAGCGCTTCGGTGCCTATTGTTTGCTCGCAGACAATTGACCCAGCCTCAACTGGATATTCTCCTCTGACGCTGACCTTTACGGCATCGACGGGTCATACATTTGCGCCAGTAGGCTATGATGGCACGCAGGCACTGGAAGGCAATTTCAAGATTGGCTTTGGTCTGCCTTCGTATACGCAGGCGTTGAGCTGGACGACCGATGGGTTCCCCAATGTAATTCAGCGCACGAACACGATTCGTCTACAAACGAATTTGACTGGAACGACCCATTCGGCGAACCGCGATTTCAACACGACCTTCGTTGTCCCCGTAGGTGTAACGCCAGGCAATATGATTATCTTTAACAATCCTTACCGTATTGAATTCCCCACAATTATTCCCAACATCGCATCGGTCACGATGAAGATGGTGGATGATGATGGTATTGAGTTGAATATTCCAGATAATTGTTATATGTCGTGCCAACTTGCTATCGAGTGCGATGCTTGATGGCGTGGATATTCAGAGCGGTGAGCTGGCGCTTGGCTACTTCCAGCGGTAGCGGTAGCTTGCTGTGCTTGTGGTGTGTGGCCTTTGTAATTACCCAGAACTTCTTGTCGCCGTCACGGAGAAGTCCAAACGGCATTTTAATAATAGTGAGTGAATATAAATAATGGAGTTTCCTAAAATTATCCCAGCCTCGATTGTTGTAGGAAAGTCGTGCGTCAAGTGTTCGGTCGTATGTCCGTATTGTGCGGAAAAGCATACGCACGGTCTCGGTGAGCTTGGTGGTCCAGTATTATGGGGTCATCGTGGCGCAGATTGTGGGCGCGGAGGTTACATCATCGTGAAGTCATTAGACGACTGATAATAGTATAAGCCTCGCGTGGCTTGGTGAAGAAGTCAATATCTTCTGGTGCAATGTAGTAGGATTTCACTTGGTCGCCTTGTAGATTGTATAGTGTGCGGGCATAGGCCGGTCGGAAATGTTTCAGCATATCGAATTCCGGGTCAGTAATTTTTGCTCGTATCTCAGTCGTCGTGAATTGGTATTGGTTATAGATGTTTTGGTCGCGCAGTTTATTGGTGATACAAATCATCGGGATATTATCGGTATTATGCGTATCAAAGTAATACTGGATATATGCTTCATTTGGACTTTTCTCTTTGGTCGTTTTCAAGAATTTCGTATACTCATCCATACGATTATTGAGGTATGCTATCATATACGCGTTGTAGCGGTGAACCGTCGTATTGCGATAGGCGAAGATAACTTCGGCATCCTCTGGGTTCTTCGTAGTATATTTTAGGATTTCGTGTTTGAGGTAGGATTGGTCTTTGGAATTAATTAGGGAATCATAATATTCAACCGTAAATGAATTACGCCAATTCGTATTCATTTGTGTTTGAGTGGCGAACATCCAATCCAGAAAGGCAGGGGAATTGAACGGATGGGATTCTCCAACAGGAAGTAGTTGTTGGAAATCGCCGAATACCGTGAGTTTCTTGCCGAGCAGACGGCACTTGAAGATAATATCCCATTCATGTCGCGATAGAATACCGCATTCCTCAACGATAATATGATGTTCCTTTGGGACATTCCTACCCCACGCATACGCTTGGATTACATCCGCATTGAGATTTTTATTTCGGTGCTGTGTTAGTGCTGAATGTTTGGAAGAGAGAATAATAGAATCGGTTAAGTCCATGTTCTGAATATAGTAGGACTTGCCGTTACCGGCATATCCCGTAATGATAGTATTATTGTTTGGAAGAGTTTGTTTCATAGTAATGGTCGGCGGGTCATAATCATAAATGTTGGCGGTTGACGGCTTGTAATTTTCCAGCTTCCAGTCATTAATTGTTTTGCCGAGTTTCAAAGGAGTCGAGTTCGTATAGAAGGTAATGGAATCCGTTTTGATTTGGACGATGTCGTCATCTTTCAGATTGAGTTCTACCATTTTATTGTAGATAGTTTGTGCGGTTCGGTCTTTGATTTGAATGGCGATTGGGCGACGATTGTAAATATTTGAAACATGCTCTTCGCTGGAAGTTTCGAGGAAATAATTGCCGTAAGGGATATGGAAATTATTGGGGTTGAGGTCATCTTCGGTCAGTAGATTCGCTTTGGAACTGATTTGTTTGCGAGGAGAGCGCGCATAGGAACCGATAGTCTTATTCATAAGAAGCTTGAATAGGTGTTCGGGGATACGGTCATGGAGGTCTTGGATAATTTCACGATAAATGTTTTCGTGATGTTTACATTTGATTTGCTCTTGAATCGTGAAGGAGAACTTTGACTTACAGAAGATAAGGTGTTGACCGCTATAAATATCTTGCTTCGGCATCAGAAGATTGGGGATTTTAGGGGTAGCGATATATAGCGAATATTCTTCGATAATAGGATTTGTAATAATTGGAGTCGTGCGGTAATCGGTGGAAAGGAGGTAGGGCAGATTTTGATACGCGTGCGAATAGGCCTTGTTCTTATCAATAGTCGTCAGAGGGCGCGTAATATCCGGCTTGCTGTTGTAAGTCATGGGCGTTT
>Ga0316224_1003116_pt1 | contig 14109 bp, 12 predicted proteins | sample TBH18013metaG_FD_206254 | JGI IMG/M metagenome (GOLD analysis project Ga0316224, IMG submission 206254) | Freshwater microbial communities from Trout Bog Lake, Wisconsin, USA - TBH18013 | ecosystem: Environmental > Aquatic > Freshwater > Lake > Hypolimnion/Profundal zone | place: USA: Wisconsin... | reverse complement strand
CAATTGTTTGTTTACAGCGGCAATACATTGTTAGGTAACAATGGTTGGATCTTAATAGGTCCAGATAATGCTGTAGGTTCGGGAGCAATAGTAGATTCTAACTTTAAAGATTCTACAGGTACTCCTCATACTGTAATCAAGTTCCTAGTTAACTTTAATGTCATTGGTATTATTAGTTATGATCCTCAATTTACTCCTCAATCATCTGTGGCAGGATTTACAGCAATCAATCCCGGCTTTAATCTAAGTAGCTCATTTAATCTAACAGGTACATCAACTAATTCTTTAGCGTTAAGCGGTATAACTGCTGGACAGTTCTTACGTAGTGATTATAGTACTGCTACACAATATCAATTGGGTGTTGGTGGACTTCAAGTTGTTAACGATTTAACATTAAATTTAGATACATCTAATAATAGAGTTAGAATTGGCGGATTAACGAATAATAGAGATTTAATTATCTCAGCGAATGTCAATGGAGTTACTACAACTTTAATTGGAATTAAAACTAGCACTAGCACGCTTACATTGGGCAATACAACCGGTACTGTCAATATAAATGGTACAACCACTGCTAATGGTGCGTTCACAGCGGCATCCACAACTACCTTACAAGGTGTAACCACTTTACAAAATACTTTCCTTCCATATACTAACGGAAATGTTGATCTAGGAGCCACTGCTACTAGATTTGCGAATGTCTGGGCCACAACCTTATACGGAAACTTAACATCTGTTACAGCAACACTCAGTGGGCAACTAACCGCAGGAGCAGTTAATAGTCCGTTTATTGGTAATTCCGGAGCACAACTAACTGGAGCTATACAAACACCAAGTCAAACAAATATTACCAGTGTTGGTACATTGGCTAATTTAACCGTTAGTGGAACATTAACTCAAAACGGTGTTACTGGTGGTATTGTACCAATTGGCGGAGTTATCATGTGGACTGGTGCTGTAAACAGTGTACCATCAGGTTGGTTATTATGTAATGGCCAAACTGTAAATTCTTATACAACTCCTAACTTAGAAGATAAATTTATTGTGGGAGCAGGTAATGTATATCCAGTAGGATCTACTGTATTGAGTGCTAACACATCGGGTTCGGGGTCTACAATTTATGCTTTAGCCTATATTGTTAGAGTGAGCTAATTTTAAGATAAATATAATATTATTAACGGATACACAACATGCCATATTCAGTAACGACAACAGCCGGCGCAGCCATAACAACAGTAGCAGATGGTACAGTAGATACTACTAGTACTAGTTTAACGCTTATCGGTAAAAACTATGCTGGCTACGGTATTTTCTTAAATGAAAATTTTATCAAAACATTAGAAAATTTCAGTAATAACACTCCACCAACTAATCCATTAACTGGTCAATTGTGGTATGATAATTTTAACGATATCTTAAAAGTTTATAACAGTGCTACAAATATTTGGAAACCTATTTCAAGTTCCATTGCTCAAGCATCGGCTCCTTCGGCAGCAGTTAGTGTCACTGGTGACATTTGGTGGGACACAACTAATAGTCAATTAAAAGTATGGGGCGGAAGTGCGTGGATCACAATCGGGCCATCATATACTAGTACGTCAGGTACTTCAGGTCCGATTACACAGACAGTTTTAGATAACGCAAGTAATCAACACGTTGTGGTTGTATTCTATATCAGCAACCAAGCTATTGCTATTATTGCTAATGCTACATTTACATTGCCCGTTGCTACATCATTCACTGGATTCTCAACTATCAATCCAGGTATGAACTTAATCAGTCCAGCAGCGTTAAGCGGATCTCAGTATACTGGTACAGTTCCTGGAACAACTACATTGAATGGTTATGCTGCTAGTTATTATATGAGTAATATTGCTGATTTTACTACAAATCACAATTTAACAGTTAACAGCAATCTTTCAGCAAATGATTTGGTAATAAATGCTGGGGGATCATATGCTTACATTTATGAATCGGGCAACAATAAAGATATACAGCTTCAAGTTAAATCACAAGGTAGTCAAACTTCTATATTAACATTAGGATCTGCTACATTAACAGCAACATTCGCTAATGCTGTAACAGTAGCAAACACTATGACAGCAGGCACTGTGGTAGCTGGTAGTATAATGCCAACAGCCAATGCTACTGTGAACTTAGGTAGTCCAAGCATGATATTTGCTAATGTGTATGCGAAATACCTAGTAGGTACAAGTATTCAAGCTAACTATGCTGACTTGGCCGAGCGATTCGAAGCAGACGCTCCTATGTTACCAGGTACTGTAGTTGAAATTGGCGGACTAAAAGAAATTACAGCCGCTGTTCAAGAATTAAGCGAAAAAGTATTTGGCGTTATAAGTACAGCAGCAGGTTTCTTAATGAACGGTAATGCTGGTGATGACACATCTCATCCCCCAGTAGCAGTACAAGGGCGTGTACCTGTTCGTGTAATAGGTCAAGTTGCTAAAGGTGATCGATTGGTATCAGCTGGTAATGGCTTAGCACGTGCTGCAGCACCTGGCGAAGCAACAGCATTTAATGTTGTTGGCCGCGCATTGGAAGATAAACTAACAGATAGTGAAGGGTTAGTTGAAGCTACTGTTAAGATAAATAGTTAAAAGGTAACATAAAGAATGGCATATTCACAAGGTGGACAAATTGCGGCTGCTGACTATTGGAACTTAGTCGGTGTTAGTCCTAGTTCAACAGCTAACCAATTAAATACTGTTTGGGCAGTGGGCAATGGTAATGCCGGTTACGGACAAACAGCTATATCTAACACCGCTTCAACTGGATCTACAGTAACAGCTACACAATGGGCATCTTTAATTAATACATTGAACAGCACATTAAACCATCAACAGGGTAGCGGTAGCGGATTAAGTGCTCCTACAGCAGGTGGTACTATTACATATCTTAGCTCACTAACATCGAGCATTACTACTGCTTATAGTAACAGATTAAACTATGCTACACAAGGTAGTACTACAACTGGATCTGTGTTTAATCAAAACGTAAACGTAAGTCCAGGCGCATCTGCTTATACTTGGACATTTAGTCGCACTATCACATTTAATGCTGGCGGTGATGCAGCACGTTATTTCTTTAATGCTGGCGGACAATTTAACTTTGTAACGACAGGCACTACAAACGGCGCCGGTAATAATCGTAGTGGTGATATTACTACACTAGTTGGTACATATCTGGCAAATATTAACAATATTCGCCAAGCATCAAACGGTGGTCGTAGTGGCTCAGGCGGCACATTAAATACCAACAATACAGGTTTAGGTTACTACAGTTTAACAACAAGTGATCAAACTATTGTACAGATTACAAGTACTACCTATCCATATAACGGTGATTATGTTATTGTTGCGATTCGTTCCAATGGTGCGCAGGGAACTAATGCTGATCACGGAAACATTATATATTTAGACTTTACAGTGTATTCAAATGCTACAAAAGATGCTTCGGGTAGTAAAACCCTTAACGTTACATGGAGTCATCGTATCGACACTGTAGTTCCAGAAACAACAAACTTATCTAATACTTGGGGTACTATTACCATAGCTTAAATTAACACTTGACAAATAAGGTATAGTTTAGTATAATTAAATTAACTAACTATACCTTTTTTATTTTATGAGCGATCTAGACAATTTAACTGCTGAAATTCGACGAGCTACCGATTATCAAACAAATAAACGTATTCTCAGAGAAAAAATCCAAACAGACCTACACTTTCCTTATAATGGTGGATTATTTAAGGCCACCCAAGAATTGATTGGATTTTTAAATGCCTGGGATAGTGAAGAAATATTCTTAGAAGATACGTATCAAAATCCAATTAAAGTTAATAGACCTGAATTATTAACACTATGTAAGCAACATTATCAAATGGCTATGAATGCCTGGCATATTCAACATGAAGAACTCAAACGAATTCGCAAAGTCTAGGGGTGTAGTACTATTTGCCTTTAATAGCTCAGTAGATTATGTTGCCATTGCTGATCAAACAAGTCGCTTAATCACACACAATTTAAAGTTACCCGTTACTTTAATCACTGATCAAACCAGTAATCCTAAATTTGCCTATGATCAAATTATAAGAATAGAGCAAACAGACATCGATAACTACCGTCGTACCCGCGATGATCAAATTATATCTTGGCGCAATGCTGACCGTTACCTAGTATACAAACTAAGTCCATATGATGAAACAATCTTAATGGATACAGATTATCTAGTGTTCAATGATAACCTGAATAAACTGTTTGATATTGAGTTTGATTACTTACTCACACATCATAATCAAAATCTACAAGGACCCACAGTTGACGTTATGGGTAATCATAGCTTGCCTTTCGTATGGGCCACTGTGGTTTTATTTAGAAAAACATTAAAAACGCAACTGTTTTTTGATTTAATTGCTCGCATACAAAATAACTATACATACTATATACAGCTATATAATATTCGTACAGATGATTTTAGAAACGACTATGCTTTTGCTATTGCTAATATTATATTAAATGGCTACAGCATAGATAGTTTTAAAACTATACCGGGTCATATGTTGAGTATTAACGAAAAGATTGATCATATAAAACTAGATGGCAATTTTTTAAAGATTGCGCACGAACAAACTGCTACCGTGGTAGCTCTACAGAATATACATGTATTGGATAAGATGTACTTGCTTACAGATAACTTTAAAAAACTAGTGGACACAGCTTGTGAATCATAAAGAACAACAAGGTTATGTTACCATCGCACAAAACTCTAATGAAGTTGACTACTTAGAGCTAGCGTACCTACAGGCTCTAAACATCAAGGCCACTCAACAACATAATCGTTATGCTGTGCTAGTAGATCAAGAAACACGTAAACAAGTACAGCCCAAACATGAACAAGTATTTGACTATATTATTGACATACCCACTGACCTAGCACAAGGTCACGAGTGGAAATTAGCCAATGAATACCAAGTGTTTTGGCTTACACCGTTCAAAGAAACTATTAAATTAGAAAGTGATCTACTGTTTACTCGTAGCATAGACCATTGGTGGTCGGCGTTTAGACTAAAGAACGTTTGCCTAAGCACAGGGGCTAAGAACTACAAACAAGAGTTATCCGCAGTTAGACGTTATAGAAAAGTATTCGATGACAATACCTTGCCTGACATTTATAATGGGCTAATGTATTTTAGATTCTCACAAGAAGCATACAATTTTTTTACTACAGCCAAGTCTTTATATGAGAATTGGGAAGAAGTTAGAACTAAATTGCTAATTAACTGTCATGAAACAATACCTAGTACAGATGTACTATATGCTTTAACAGCAAAGATCATTGGTGTCGAAGAATGTACTGCTCCAAGTTTAGATTTTATTAACTTTGTACATATGAAATCTGGATTTAACGGATGGGCTGACACATATACTTGGACTGAAACTGTAATAAACGAACGTGACGGCGATATTATTCGTATTAACAATCTTAACCAATATGATGCTGTACACTATCACGATAAAGAATACGCTAATGGAGATTTAATCAAGTATTATGAATCAAGACGAAATTGATTTTTGGGCAGAAGTAGAAGCATTGCTCAATGCTCCGAAAGAAAACAATGTAGAATATCGCTTGTACTACAATGACCTGGGCAAGATTTACTACTGTGCTATGCTAGAACAAGACTATATAGAAGGCACCTACTTAGTAGTAGATCAAGCAACATATGAAAATTACAATCAATATTATGTTGTAAAAGGCGCATTAAAAGTACTTGACATCTCCACCGGAAATCGTGTACAATTAATAAAGAGTGATCATGGTTATCGTGTAGTATCTGGACATGCTAGCATAGTATTAGATGATAATGAAATATATTCGGAAACAGAATTTTATGAGCGAATTAATTGATATAGCTGACTTGGACGTAATTTACCTAACATATGACGAACCTAAACGTGAAGAATTTTGGATTAAGATACAAAACATGGTACCGTGGGCGAAAAGGGTTGACGGGGTTAAAGGATCTGACGCCGCACACAAAGCGTGTGCTGATATCAGTGACACAGATCGTTTTGTGGTTATTGATGGTGACAATATTCCCGATCCAGGATTTTTCAACCTTCAGCTTGCTCTTACTGACGCTAATAGCGATAAAGTATTTCGTTGGCGTGCTCGCAACCATATTAATGGGCTACAGTACGGAAACGGAGGACTAAGTTGCTGGACTAAAGAGTTCATATATGCTATGCGAACACATGAAGCCAGTGATGGAGACACCAAGAACGATGTAGAGTTTTGCTTCTACCCTAACTATTGGGCCATGGCAGATTGTTACTCAACAACGTATCCTAATCAAACACCATTTCAAGCATGGCGAGCAGGTTTCCGTGAAGGAGTTAAGATGTGTCTAGACCGCGGAGCAAAGCCAAGTTTAGAAGATTTTGAGAGTAAAGTACATCATCGTAACTATGACCATTTGTGTATTTGGCAAAGTGTAGGAGCAGATGTAGACAACGGGCAGTGGGCTATATATGGCGCACGCTTAGGAACATACTTAACAATGCTATGCGATTGGGAATATCGTTGGGTACAAGACTTTGACACACTCGAAGATCTTTGGAATGACTATAAAGACATTGATCCTAAAACAGGCGCAAGAGAAATTGGCGACACGTTACGCACACGATTAGGCTTGCCTATTGTGGACATGGACGCAGAACAAAGTAAATTTTTTAAACATCATTACAAGAGTAATTTTGTCAACCGAGGAATAATGAACCGTGAGTAAATCAGTATTCATGTCAAGCGCAGAAGAAATGAAAGACAAACTAGGTCCTAGTCTTTGCTTGGCCAAATGGCAACAGGTAAGCCTACATTTACCTACAGGATTAAACAATAGCTGTTACCATCCTCCCTTACACGAGATCGATGCGGCACCTTTAGTGTTTCATCCTAGTGCCTTACATAACACAGCATATAAGAAAGAACAACGTAAGAAAATGCTAGAGGGTACTCGCCCTAAAGAGTGTAACTACTGCTGGACTATGGAAGATGCTGGACATCTAAGTGATCGTCACTATCGTAGTGGTGAGCCTTGGGCGGCAGAACATTATGACACAATTAAAGACCTACCATGGGACGCAGATGTTACTCCTAGCTATGTAGAAGTAAACTTTAGCCACGGCTGTAATCTAGCTTGCTCTTACTGTAGCCCACAGTTTAGTACAGAATGGCAGAAAGATATTGATCGTTGGGGTGCTTATCCTACCAGCAAGCCGCATAATGCTCCAGAACACTTCCAAGGTCGACGCAAACCTATTCCAGTTAAAGATGATAATCCTTATGTAGATGCGTTTTGGTCTTGGTGGCCTGAACTGTATCCTAAACTAAAACATTTCCGTATGACAGGTGGTGAACCTCTAATGGACAAGAACACGCATCGTGTGTTCGACTATATCCTAGCGGCACCTAAGAGCGACCTACACGTAGATGTTACCAGTAACTTTAGCGTAGAGCCAGAACTGTTTAACAAGTATATAGACAAAGTTAAGCAGTTATGTGAAGGCACACGCATTGAACACTTTATGCAGTATGTGAGCCTAGACACAGGCATCCCAGAACATGCTAGTTATATTCGCCGTGGCTTAAATCCTAGTAGGGTAGTTGATTATACTACTCGTTTCTTAGAAGAAATTCCAGGACGCAATAGCCTAACGTTTATTATTACCATGAACAATCTTAGCATTTTAGGCCTAAAACGCTTGTTAGAAGAAATCTTGTTTTTGCGTAAACAATATAGTTCAACTTATCAACGTGTTTGGTTCGATACTCCTGTGCTACGTACACCTAGTTGGCAAAGTCTACAAATCCTTCCTGAAAGTTACACTGTGATATTGGCTGATGTAGTCAAGTATATGAAGCAACATCAACTTAAAGAAGGTGAAAATCGTTTTGATGGATTTAAAGATTATGAAATCCAACGCCTAGAACGTGACTTAGATTGGATGAAGAAAGGCAAAAAGCTCAGTGACAAGTATCTACATGAACAACGTGCTGACTTTTATCGTTTCTTTAATGAATATGATAAACGTCGAGGTGCTACAACAAAGGATGCTCGCGATGAAACCTTTGTAGATGTGTTCCCAGAAATGAAAGAGTTTTGGCAGGAGTGTAAGTATCATGCCGAAAATACCTAACGAAACAGACGCACAATATAAGCGTAGAGTAATTGACATTAAGTCAGAGAGTTTCTGTGCGGCCAAATGGTACAATGCTACTATATGGTTAGGATCTGGGCAGACTACTAGCTGTCATCACCCTTTACCACATCAAATTGATGTTAATGCGGCTTTGATTAATCCTAGTGCTATTCATAATACACCACAAAAGAAAGAACAGCGTCGCCAGATGCAGATAGGCGAACGTCCTAGTGGTTGCGAATACTGCTGGAAGATTGAAGACATAGCCAAAGAACCAGATCATGTGTTAAACGGTGATGAGATCATCAGTGATCGTGTGTACAAAACAGTAATATATAGTGATGAGGATTTAGATCTTGCCTATAATACCCCCGCAGAACATGATGTCAACTTACAGACTCTCGAAATTGCTTTTGATCGCACTTGTCAGTTTGCCTGTAGCTACTGTAATCCTGCTTTCAGCACAGCTTGGGTACGTGACATTAAGCAAAACGGACCTTATGTCGATCTTGTCAGTGATGGTAGGAATCACTTTACCCACGTTCATGACAGTAGCCAATTATATAAGCCCACAGAAGTAAATCCCTATGTAGAAGCGTTCTTTAAGTGGTGGGAAACAGACCTACATCGAACACTTAAAGAACTACGCATCACCGGCGGCGAGCCATTAATGTCTGGCTATACATGGAAGTTAATTGATTGGTTTAAAGAAAATCGTGGTAAGAGTACAACACGTCTTGCTATTAACAGTAACCTAGGATTTGAACAAGATAAGTTGGAGAGATTATTAGATGCTACAGAAGGTATTGAACTTGATTTGTACACCAGCAATGAAAGTATTGGTAGGCATGCGGTATATATTCGTGATGGCTTGGATTGGAATCAATGGGCTAGCAATCTTAGCTATCTATTGGATAGTAAAAAGTTGCGAGGTCTCCATGTCATGTGTACCATTAACGCCCTTTGCCTATTAAGTCTGACCGAGTTCCTGTGGAGCATAGTAAAACTTAAACAGAAGTATGGCAAGGATAGTATTAACTTTAGCCTAAACATCTTACGCTTTCCTAGTTTCCAAAGTCCATTGATATTGCCTTTAGAGGTTAGACAACAGGCCGCAGGAGAATTGACTAGATTCCATATGGCCAATAGTCATGTAATACATGAATTCGAAGGCAATCAAGTAAGTAGATTAGTTGATTATCTTGAAACTGTAGATAGTCCACACAGCGGCGCATTAAGTCGAGAAATCTTACAGCGCGATTTTAAAAACTTTTATCAACAATATGATCAGCGTCGTGGTAAGAATTTTGAAGAAACATTTCCACAACTAGCGGATTGGTACAACACACTTTGAGTAAAGAAGAAGAATATTATAAGAACCACAACTACCACACACGCAAACCCGTACACATTAGTGAAGAAGAGCTACGACCAGATCAGCTTGATCGACTAGTTAGCAGTGAGGTATTTTGTATAATACCTTGGGTACACATGCATGCTTTCCCTGATGGTCGTGCTTATCCTTGCTGTTTGGGAGTTGACAGCCATCCGATCGGAAATCTCAAACAAGATACCATGGAAACAGTGTGGAACCAAGAAGCATATCGAACCATGCGTACTAATATGCTAGCCGAAAAACCATGTAAAGAATGTACTAAGTGCTACGAACAAGAAGACAGTGGTTTCTTAAGTATGCGTAACAGCTCTAATAAGAACTTTGGCCATCATATTGGCCTAGTGGATGCTACTCTGCCAGACGGTACTGTAGAAGATTTTAAACTGCGCTACTATGATGTACGTTTTAGTAACCTATGTAATTTTACCTGCCGTACCTGCGGTGGATGGTTTAGTTCAAGTTGGTATAAAGAGGAAACAGACATATACGGACCTCGTAATTATCCTAGTGTACTGTTTGCTGGGCGTGATGAGATGGACATGTGGGAGCAGATGCAGCCGCATATTCCCCACTTAGAACAGGTATACTTTGCTGGCGGCGAGCCTATGATGATGGAAGAACATTATCGTATACTAAAAGAACTAGTAGCTCGTGAAATGTTTGATGTTAAGTTAATCTATAACACAAACTTTAGTCGACTAACACTTAAAGATGATAATGTTCTAGACCTATGGCGCTTGTTTAAAAATGTCAGTGTAGGTGCTAGTCTAGATGGTATGGATGCCCACGGTGAATATATACGCAAAGGCACTAAATGGGATCAAATTGTACGCAATCGTGAGCAGATGATTGAGCGTTGCCCTGACGTAGACTTTTACGTTAGCTCAACAGTTAGTTTATATAATGCTCTACATGTAACTGACTTTCATAGACGCTGGGCAGAACTAGGATATATTAAACCACAAGATTGGAATGTAAATATTCTCCAAGGTCCTGACCGTGATCGTATTGATGTATTACCGCAGGTATATAAAGATCAAGTAACTGCCAAAGTACAAGAGCATATCGAATGGCTACGTCCGCAGGATCATTTACAACGTGCTACTAGTGGTTACGAAGGTATGTTAAACTTTATGAACAGCACGGATAATAGTCAGTTGCTTAAAGAGTTTTTCCGTGTTAATACCATACATGATAGATATAGAAAAGAACATTTTGAGAACACATTCCCAGAATACAAGGACCTAAGATCATATGTCTTTGCCTGAGAAAATATGTATGCTACCTTGGGTTAGTATTGAAACTAGCCCGATTGGTACAGCACGCCCTTGTTGCTTGGCCAAAGATGAAATTCCTGGATATAATCTTAAACAGCATACCCTAGAAGAAATTTATCACAGTGACTATATGAAGGACCTACGTCAACAATTCTTAAATGGCAATAAACCAGAAACCTGTCAACGCTGTTGGGATGAAGAAACCGCTGGTCGTACTAGCAAACGTATGAATAGTCGTGTTAGACTAAAAGAATACTACGATCAAGTTGATTGGAATAATTTAAATCCTGATCAACTTTGGTTTATTGATCTTAAACTAGGTAACATCTGTAATCTCAAATGTCGTATATGCGGTAGTTGGTCAAGCAGTAAATGGGCACAAGAAGAAGTAGCTTATGAAGTTAAAAAATACGGCCATATTCCAGAATATAACAAAAAAGAACACTTAGCCTACAAATTCCTACAAGACGGAGCATGGCCTCGTGAGACTGGAGTGTTCTGGGATAACTTACGTAGTCTATTACCTAATATTAAATACTTTGAATTTACAGGTGGCGAGCCATTCTTAATTCAACAACATTTTGATCTATTACAATATGCTGTAGATCACGACTATGCTAAAAATATTGAAATACACTACAACACTAATGGCACTGTGTTTCCTGATAGCCATAAATTGTGGCAACATTTTAAACATGTCGAAGTAGCATTTAGTATTGACAATACAGAAGAGCGATTTGAGTACGAGCGTTATGGCGCCAAGTGGCTTGAAGTACAGGATAATATAGCTAAATTTAATTCAATGCGTAGTGCTAAATTCAGTACACAGTTATGTTTAACGGCAAACATTCAGAATGTATATTATCTGCCAGAACTATGCGATTGGATTAACAGTCAGACATTTGACTATGTATATTTTAACATGTTACACGATCCCTGGCACATGTGTATTACCCGCATGACCAAGGCCGCTCGAGACCTTGTAATAACCAGACTGACGTCTCATACATTTAGTCCTAAACATCAGTTAGAAGTCATGCGTATTGTTAAGTTTATCGAAAACGGCGAAGGCAGTGATGGTAGTGAATTCTTAATTAAAATGCGACAGGCTGACGACTATCGTAATCAAAGTTTTATAACAACACATAAAGAAATAGCAGTGGCCATGGGATATGATGAAACTTAGTATTGTTTCGTTTGGCACTACTGATTTTTATTATGGCCCTGTATTTGAAATCTTAAAAGAACATTTTAACTTTGAACTATTTCAGTCAGATAAGCTATATGATAAATCTAACACTGTATTTGCTATTACCCGTGCTGAAAATCTAAGACCTGAAGTATTTTCATATTTAGAGCAAGGATATACTTTGCTAGTAGTAAACCTTTGGGAAGCCCGGCCTTACTTTCCTGTCGGCACATTTGCTCCTTATTTAGATAATGTCAGTCTGATGCTGGGCTGTGTTAATCCTTATGATTATGGCTGGACTAATTGTATAGCAGTAGCACGTTGGTTCTGGTATCACGAAGCAACATTGTATTACAATAATCCAGAATATCGATATACTCCTAATAGAACAGGTGAGAAGTTATTTCTTATGCCAATGAAGCGTAAGAAGTCTTTTAGAGATCAAATCAAAATCAAATTTGATCCATTCTTAGATCGAGCCCTATGGAGTAGCACAGAGTCTTGGGGTATTACATTGCCTACGACAAAACAAGGGCGAGTGTTAGATAGGATATTTGATCCAAATTGGTATGATCAAACCTTATTTTCTATTGCGGTAGAATCAGCAGTGGATAGACAAACACGTTTAGAATTAGAACGCGATAATCTACGTGATGAGTCTTTGCCATGTGATGCGTTTATAACAGAAAAAACATTTAAGCCCATAGCATTCGGACATCCATTTATGCTGTGTGCTATGAAGGATACATTAAAATATCTGAAGTCATTTGGGTTTGAATCGTATGATAATATTTTTGATGAGAGCTATGATTCTTTAAATACTTTTAATGAACGATTAGATTTATTATATAATAACATTGAACAATTTGACATTACACTGTATCATAGTAAGTTAACACAAGAAAAGATTCAGCACAATCAAGATCTTTTTTATAATATAAGTTACATTACTCAATCTATAGAACTAGATATAGTAAGACCAATTTTGGAGTTTCATGGAAAGATTCATTAACATAGTTGACTATCATCAACGAGCCAATAATAATCAAGTATTGTTTGACAAGCAAGTACACGGAGATAAATGTTATGCTCCTAGCCAACAAATGGTAATCAATCAAAATGGTCTTGCTTATATTTGTCATAGCCCTGCTTGGTTACCTAAAAGTATAGGATCAGTATTAGACTATACAGATTTCTTTGAATTATTAAACAGCTATGAAGCTCGACAAATACGCAGTGAAATTGACCTAGGTAGATACAGCTATTGTAATCATAAAATATGTACTTTTTTTAATCAACGTAAGACTAAAGTTGAAGAATCTACAATACCGGTTGAATTATTATCAGCAGAACAGTTCACCTCTACTAGTTTAGTTACGACACTTCCGCATGCAATATGCTTTGATTTTGATTATACTTGTAATTTCAAGTGTCCTAGTTGTAGAACTGATATTATTAATAATAATGCTGGACCAGTAAAACAGATCAATGATCAACTAGTAGAAAAAATTAAACATGTAATCTTTGACAAGTACATAGAAACTAATAGTCATTTATCTGTTAGATGGGCAGGTGGCGAGCCATTTGTCAGTCATGTTTATTCGGATCTCTGGGAATATATTGCCAACAAAGAAAACAGATTTAAACATACAATACAAACTAATGGAAGTTATCTTATCAAACGTAAAGATATCTTAACTAAGATGTTACCGTCAATTGCTACGCTGCGTATTAGTTTTGATGCTGGTACAAAAGCTACCTATGAAAAAATTAGATTGAATGGCATATGGGAAGACCTATTAGAAAATTGTAAATTTATTAGACAATTGATATATGATACTAATTCCAGTACTACCTTAGCCTGTGATTTTATTATTCAACTTGATAATTTTGAAGAGATACCGCAGTATGTTGAATTAGCTAAATCATTGGGATTTGATCAAATTAATCTAGGAAGAATGTGGAACTGGGGCACATGGTCAGATGTTGATTTTGAAGAAAAGAATGTTACAGATCCGAATCACTACT
>Ga0316224_1003100_pt1 | contig 14153 bp, 12 predicted proteins | sample TBH18013metaG_FD_206254 | JGI IMG/M metagenome (GOLD analysis project Ga0316224, IMG submission 206254) | Freshwater microbial communities from Trout Bog Lake, Wisconsin, USA - TBH18013 | ecosystem: Environmental > Aquatic > Freshwater > Lake > Hypolimnion/Profundal zone | place: USA: Wisconsin... | reverse complement strand
GAACCCGATGCACATGTACATCTTAATAACAAGGAACAAATCATCAAAGCTTTCGAGCCGTACAAAGGAAATAGACAGATAGTCATAACAACGCATTCGCCTACAATTACTCAAGCCATCAGCGATGAAAATGTGTATATGCTCACTGCAGGTAAGATTGAAGATCGTAACCGTCAAGAAATTATTTCAGAACTAACGGGCGAATTTTGGAGCAAACACCAGCAAAATAGCTTTCTGGCATCTAAGAAACCTATTGTGCTCTTAGTAGAAGGAAAATTAGATAAGGAACATATTTTACAAGCTTTTTCCAAGCTAAAAGATGAATATCCGGAATTAACGTTTGATATATTTTACATGAACTCAGCTAACAATGTGCCCCCGATGATGTTGGGTCTACGCACATCAGAAATTGAGTATGATAAATTATGTATTGGCATTTTCGATGATGATGAAACCGGAAGAAAAGAGCTCAGTTTAACCACCTGTCTGTTTCCGGCGCCGCAGAATAAGAAGAGACATGAGTTAGGCTTCTACTCTTTCGCTTATCCAAAACACGCTAACCATAAAAGTGGAGACTTTACGGTAGAATGCTTCTATGAAACAAAATACATATTGGAAGCATATTCAGAAGCTTTTAAGACGATTGGGCATTCTGTACAAGGGAGGTCAATGTCCACAATTAATGAAAAGCTTGAAGACTTAACAAAAAATAATCTGTTGGCGAAAGCTAAGACGTTTACCGACAAAGAAGAGTTTAAAAATTTTCGATTACTATTTGATGTATTAAAGACTATCAAAGCAGACTATGATGCTTGCAAAAAAGGACCAATTGTGTCAGGTACATTGAAACCTATCACGCCTCCCATAGCCGCACACATAGTTGAGCCCGCCATAAAGGTGGCAACAGCTATTCCGGTTGATATGCCCATCCCGCCAGTACCTGCTGATAAAAAAGCTGTATCTCCAGACGCTAAATATTTACGTGACAAGGGCAAGCTAATGAAGCAACTCTATAACAAGGTTAAACAAGGAATACTTGATCTGGACGCGAGTATAGACATTGTTCCTCAGCAGGAATATGTTGCATTCAAGAGGAATAAGAGAAATATTGTAGATATCAGAATACAAACTAAGGATTTAAAGCTATGGATTAATACGAGAAAAGGCACTTTAACTGATCCGAAAAATATTACCGAAGACGTTAGTCAAAAAGGACATTTAGGAAATGGTGATTATCAAATTTCGATTAGTGATGATGAAAACCTGGATTACATTTTTGGGTTGATAAAACAAACAATTGGGTAGAATTGCAATTACTCGCCGTAGGTAACCGAAGCGAAACTTGTGGAAGTAAAATACTCTTTGCCTGATACTGATACCCGAGCCGAAATATTGCAAAAATGTAAAAGCAGAAGACGCAACTGTTTGCAAACAAAAATGAGCGAGAAGCGCGTTGCTTGAAGCACGGCAAAATTTAAGAAAACTATATTTAACTGCAATGAGAATAATATCGCTAAATATTGACGGATATAAGATGTTTAACCCAAGTCCCAAAATTAAGTTGGGTAAAGAGGTGCAGCTTTTTATTGGTGTAAACGGTTCTGGCAAGTCGTCGGTAGTTGAAGCAATTGCATATATATTTTCACAGGTCAAAAAGTATTGCACTGATGGCAAAGAAAGGGAGCGAAAATTCAATTTCACGATAGAATATTCTTTTACAAAAAGGACAGTCACGGAGGCTACATCCACAACTCAGAGTGTTGTTGCATCAATCCATCACATATTACTAACAAGTTCGAGAGACTCTGGTCTAGTATATACTATGGTTGTCGACGAGGAAATTATTACCACTTGGCAGGAAATGTATTCTTACCTACCTGATAATTTAATATTTTATTATGCAGGTTTTTGCGAGACATTGGAATCTATAGTTAGAGAGAACGAGCGACAAATATCAATTAGCTTGTTGAATTTAAAAATGCAAGACGATAATGATAACGTTTTAACTCTGCTTGCGAAAAACATCATGTATGTAAAAAAGGAGCATTTCCCTCTGCTTTTCATTTTAAACTATATTGATAGTCGAATGGTATTGCCGCTCATCAATAAAGAGTTCTCCCTCTACAATATCACTTTTGAATTCGAGAGGCCACGTAGTTTTGGGAATGACGAATTCGCGAAATTTTATAACATGCAAGGTCTACTTAAAGATTTTTTAATAAATCTCACACAACACTCACAAGACATTCAAGAAGTAAAGGATCGCAGGAGACACGTAGGTTTTAATTTAACAGTTGAATACCATAGAGGCATCCTCGATGCGGTTGAGGATTTGCCAAACATGCCTGAAGAAATGCTTACCGAAAATACGAGATACCTCGCATTTCATTTAATAAATCTTCTATTTTACGTAGGCATTTTAAAACAAATCCATGTCTCCATTCGCGACAATAGTGGAAAAATATATTCTATTACTGAATTCAGTGAAGGTGAACAGCAATTGGTAACAATAGAGGCTATTAATAAGATTCTTTGTAAAGACAACACTGTTTTATTCTTTGATGAACCCGATGCTTTTCTTCATCCTCAAAGGCAAAGAGAGATTTTGCCGCATCTCATTGAGCAGTTTCAAAATCGCTTTTCTGAGGAATACTCGCAACTGATAATTACAACCCATAGCCCGTTCGTTGCTCAGTCTATTTCTTTAGATCACATTCTTATTTTCGATACTGAAGGTGAAAATCCAACTATTCCAGAAAGAAACTTACTAAGTTACCCGGCAATTACAAAGGGAATTTTCAATTTGGATAGTATGTACAGTACTTCAATAGAACAGAAATTGGATATTTTTAGGCAGTATCGTGATAAGATTCTGGCTGGCATGAAATACGATCAGAGTGATTTCATAAAAACAACAAAGGAACTTGCAGGTCAAGGCGAAGAAATGGAAGTTATTATTGCCCGTGAATTAAAGCAGATTGAGCGGTTGACAAAGAAAAAAATTGAAATATGAACCCAATTATAAGAGTGGCTGCTCCACTTTGTTTATCTCATAATGCAAGATATATAACGAAAGGGCAAAAATGGGCAACCAGATTAGCTGCAAATCCAAATTCTCAGTTTTCATGGGGTAAATTTCAAAAACAGAAAGTTAGTTCACTTCTAATTCAGGCTCTAAGACCAATGACTCAAAGCCACTGTGCTTTTTGTGACATCAATAAAGTAATGAAAGGTGGCGTTAGACCGACTGTTGAACATTATAATCCCAAAACATCACAACCATTATTGGCCTATTTTTGGAGTAATTTATTTTTATGCTGCGACCAATGCCAGGAGTATAAAAATAGCCTATTTCACATAGACCTTATTAAACCTGATAGACCTGCTTATTTGTTCGATGAGTACTTTATCTTAGATTTTGCATCAGGAGATATACTCCCCAACCCTGCCTTTCCTCAAAACTTAATTGCCGCTCAGCAAACGATTATCTTATATGGCTTAAACAAGGATAGTAGACCCCAGTTAAGGTTAGATGAAGTCATCGCATATAATAACACGATACCCGCAGGTCAAGTATTGGATAATTTTTCTTTTAGATTTTTTATTACACGATCGTAACCATTTAGGTACTAGCTAAATTTTAGTTTACTTTCGACACAATGTCGACTAGGATGGTTGTCTGCAAACAGAATCCGATTTACTTTTCTCAAAAACGGTTTGCCGACATGCTAGAATTGGCATAGATTTTCATGTCGTTTTTATGATTTCCATTTAGATTTCTCTTAGATTTGAACTGAAAACAATTGAAAACAATACGGTTGCTTATCATTTCAGATTGAAGAATATGGCAAAAACACAGGAAAACATCGATAAAAACGCTCAAAATCCGGTTGAAAAGTTGCAAAAAGAGAACCTGCAACTTAGAGAATTACTTAAAGAAGCATTATTTGAGATAAATAATCTGAAAGAACGGCTAAGAAATTACGAAAAACCGGATGATGGTTATAATAAAAGCTGGAGTGTGGTTACTAAAATCGTATTCCTGATAACCAAAGCCGATAAACCATTACGCTCATCCGAAATAATACCCTTGCTTCAGGCAAGGGAACCAGCAATAATAAATAAACAGGTAAGCCTTGAAAAATATGTTTCGGCATTTTTGAATACCGCAATGAAACATAAGCGGTTAATTCCTTACAAATTGAAGGGTGTTCGTGGAAATTACTATTGCCTGCCGGAATGGATAAATGAAGATGCTGAATTAATACCGGAAATGAGAAAGAAGATTTATTGATAAAACTGTCTTGTTTTTGTTCGGCGTTAATTATGTAAGAATTAAGTTCCAATTAACCATAGTGAAAGATAATTAAAGGAAATTAATGCGGAAATTAAGACAGTATCAAAATAGGGATCAAAAAGGGATGAGATACAATTACAGACAAGGCTGCAATCCAGAAAATTCCTGTTACTTTACACTTTATAGAACAGCAAAAGTTCAAAAATGGGCTTACCAATAAATATTACCGACCTTGTCAACGGACAATCCGTTGAATGGGATAGGATTGAGTTTAAAGAAGGTTGGAATCCAGAAACAATACTGCATACTATTGTAGCATTTGCAAATGATATAAACAATTGGGGCGGTGGTTATATTGTAGTTGGCATTGAGGAAAGGGATGGAGTGGCTATTTTACCGCCAAAGGGATTACCCCAAGGTCAAATTGATAAAATTCAGAAAGACGTAATCAATATTTGCCATAAGGTACTGCCAAATTATATGCCGGTTACTCAACCCTATGTGCTTTCCGGCAAGCATATTTTCATTATTTGGGTTCCCGGCGGCGATAATCGTCCGTATAAAGCACCTGTTTCACTTGCCGCAGCTAAGGAGCAGCGCAAGATTTATGTCCGCAGAGGTTCCGCAACCGTTTCAGCAAGTGACAAAGAAGAGAGGCTACTGATGGAAATGGCAAAGCGCATCCCATTCGATGATAGAGTTAATCACCATGCATCAATTGCCGATTTTGATAAATCACTTATCAAGTCTTTCTTAAAGGACATCAAAAGTGATCTGTATGCCGAAGTTGATAAAATAAGGATTAATGACCTCGTCAGGCAAATGCATATCGCATCGGGCGCAGATGAACACCTTTTACCTATCAATGTAGGGTTATTGTTCTTCAATGCTCAACCTACTAAATTTTTCAAGGGTGCAAGAACCGAAGTTATATTATACAAGAATGATGAATCTTTTACTGAGAAGGAGTTTAAAGGAGCCTTACATGAGCAGGTAAGGGCAGTATTGGAATATATTTCCACAATGGTGATTGCAAGGAAGATCATAAAACAAGTGGGCATTGCGGAAGCCTTGCATATTATGAACTATCCCTTTGAAGCGGTGGAAGAAGCGGTAGTAAATGCGTTCTACCACAGAAGCTACGAATTGGATAACCCGATTGAAATAAATATATGGCCGGATAAAATTGAGATACTAAGTTTCCCCGGCCCACTACCGCCTGTGGATAAAATAACGTTGCAGAAAAAACGGGTAATAGCCCGTGATTATCGGAACAGGCGCATTGGAGATTTTTTGAAGGAATTAAGACTTACGGAAGGACGTGGTACAGGTATTCCCAAAATCCACAAGGCTATGAGCGAGAATGGCTCCCCGTTGCCGACTTTTGAAACGGATAATGATCACAACTACTTTCTTGTGATTTTGCCTGTGCATTCAGCTTTTGGGGAACCAGAAACTCCACTAAGTAAAACCGAACTACAGATTCTCAAATTTTGCGAACATCCAAAAAGCAGGGGTGAACTATTTGAAATGATTGGCTTCGCAAACCACACTATTAATTACAGGAAGTACATTAGCCCGTTGGTGGAAAAGGAACTAATAGCCTTGACGATGCCAGATAAACCAACAAGCCCTCGACAAATGTATTACACGACAGAAAAGGGTAAAAAGTATTTTAAAACAGCTTAGTCATTTTTTAGTGACTAAGCTGTGTCTAAGCCACAATTATTAACAAGGGTAAACCGCTACAGTAAAGGAGTTGGGTTAATTTCAGCTTAGTCATTTTTTAGTGACTAAGCTGTGTCTAAGATGCAATTATAAGCAAGGGAAAACTGCTACTGTAAAGGAATTGGATTGATTTCAGCTTAGTCATTTTTTTGTGTCTAAGCTGTAACTATAAGCAAGTAAAAATCGCTACTGTAAAGGAGTTGGATTAATTTTAGCTTAGTCATTTTTTAGTGACTAAGCTGAGTCTAAGCTGCAATTATATGCAAGTGAAAACCGCCACTGTAAAGGGTTTTGGTTAATTTCAGCTTAGTCATTTTTTGTGTCTAAGCTTTGTCTAAGCTGCGAGTATAGCCAGTGAAAGCCTCTACTGTAAAGGAATTGGGTTAATTTCAGCTTAGTCATTTTTTTGTATCTAAGCAGAAGTTCTGCGACTTTCCGGGCTTCTCGGCTAAGTGAGACTAAAAGAAGGGTGCTGCCGTATTATCATATTATGGAAGTGCTGTTTGACGGTACGGACGGAATACGAATCATTGCAATTAAAAAAAATTAAGATAACCGGCAGGAATTTGGGATTATTATTTGACGACCTGGTGGTGTTTAGGGTGCGGTATATAAAGATGCATAGTGGGAGTGATTTTGGGGTGGATGATGGGATTTGTCTGTGAGGGAGATTTTGATTGATGAGAGTTGAAGTATGTAATTTATCCTGTAAAATGAATGTCGAGCCAAAGTGATTCTGGTAAAGGTGCATATAAATGCACTATTCTATCCAAATGCCCCACTTCTTATCCATTTTAGTTTTCAATTCCGGATATTCTACAATAACGCTGCTAAAGAATTTTGGAATACCCCAGTCCTTTTTCCAATTTGCTCTATACCATGAAATTAAAAGTTCCGCATATTTTTTTCCTATCATTTTATCTTGAGAAATGTTTTTAAATAAAATGTCTCCCGAAAGGCTTCCTAGATGATCGGAAAAAACTTTTTTTCTGGCTGTGTTATCCAATGCCATTAATACTTTTGCAATAAGTTCATATGATTGGTTTGGTTGTAAAAAAGCCGAAAATATTTTTTGATTTCCTCTTGGTTGTGATTCGCAATATGAATAACATATTACTTCAATTCGGTGAACGTCAAACCTGGTATAATTTAGTTTTGATAATTTTGAGAATAAACCATTGCTAAGTATTTGCTTTGATGTTTCGTCAAATCTTCCATATATGAATTCATCAATACTATTATCAAGAGGTGTTTGCCCGACGCTTATATCATACTTCTCCCAATAATACTTTGCAGCAAATGCAGAATATGGTTCTCCAAATGCAATTAATGAAGCACCCGATATGTCATGTTTTAATTCACAATCGCTTGTTTTGTTTATTATAGCTGAGATTTCGTAAAATAATGCATTGCTTTTAGAAGGATTGTGAGCGAGTTCTTCTCTTTTATATATATAATTATAATAATTAATTAATGAATGTATTCTATTAGGTGATCTATAATTTGCAGAAATAAGAAATTTGTAAAAGGCTTCAATTAGCAATCTTTTGCTAAGAAAATCAAATAAATAAGATTTTGTTTCTGTTGAATATTCAACAAAAGGAGTTAAATATTTCCATGATCCTTCTTTAAAAGTTCTTAACAAAACTTCCAGAGCGTTTGGATTGTCTGGCAATTCCGCTATCGCTATATTAAAACTCGTTTCTGGTGGTAACGCCGGTGCAATTACTGTTTTAGCTTGATGTGTCAAGTCAGGATTGCTAGTTGAAATATCTTGAAGAAGTTTTACAAAGGACAAGCTGGCAGTAATTTGGGCGATAGTTTTGTCAGATTCGTTTTTGTTTTTTGAAACCTCCAATTGAGTGAGGGCAATTTGTTTGTCAGTTTCATTTTTCTGTTTTGAAATGTCAAATTGAGTTTGGGCTAACTCTTTATCTGCTAAATTTTTGTCAATAGCAATATCAAGCTGTGTCTGTGCTATTTTTAGTTGAGTTTGAGCAACAGAAGAGTCAGAAAAATTCTTCCTTTTTATATTTTCAAGTTGGGCGGAATTATAATTACTTGTCAGTATGCTACCCCAAATACCAATGATCAGAGTAACGCCCACGGGAATGATAGGTTTGACGTAATTTTCCCATATTTTTATTTTTTTTTGGTCGGTAATCCTTCCTTTAAGCTCTTCAATATCAAGACGTGCTTTTTCAGTCAGCAGTTCGTCCGGAACCTTAGTTTCATTATGTTTGTCGCCGTGGCTCATATCTAATTGCGCAAGATAAAATATTTTGCAATTAAAATGATATTTTTGAATTGTTCTTGTTATGTGAGAATTATTGCAAGCTATAAAGCAGTAATAATACACGGTGTAATCAAGTGTTGCAGCAATCCCACCATGCAGTATTTTCATAATGCCGTAACTACTGCAAAACATAGCAATGGCTTGCAGTAACTCCCAAGTATAAGCTTCGCCTCTGAGTTTTGTATTTGCCTTGTCTATTCTTTGGGCTTGATAACTGGTCGATACGCTGATACACGAGGTTTTCTTGGTGGGTCAAGTGGTGGTAACGCCAATGGTTGAAATAGTAGTTTATCAATGGGCAGTTTGAGTTGTACCAAGTCCTGCGTTGTTACTTGAACGCAAATATCATTTATACTTCCAATATCCAAAGTCAAAGATTTTCGTTCAATTTCCGTATCGACCTTACCACCTTGGTTTAAGAACATAATCCGAGCAAAATCGGTCATATTCTCCCATGTAACTATATCTATTTTTCCTTCACTTAAGTCAATTGCAATTCTGTTGTAACTGGCAAATAACACTGCAGAGTTTTTAGCAAATAAGAATACACAACTTTTGGCAACAAGGAATGCAGAACTTTTCCTATTGTTCCAGGGGGCATGCCCCCTGGAACAATAGGAAAAGGAAAATATGTTATATATACCGTAATTTTTTTTTATTGCGGGAATGACTGCATACCAAACCAAATTGATGATGTATTACGAAATACACAGAATGAACCGGGAGGGTTTTACCATATCCCGGATTAGCCACCTGGTTCAGCTGAACTGGCGTACGATCAGGCATTACCTTTCGATGAGCGAAGCCGATTATGAACGCTTCCTGGAAAAACGCTCTGAAAGGGCCAAAACATTGCAGCCCTATGAGGTTTTTGTGCAAACCAGGCTGCAAAAACATCCGGATACTCCTGCCGCCCAGATGCACGACTGGCTCAAAGAAAAATACGGAGACCGCCTGGGCGATGTTTCTGCCCGGACAGTGTTCAACTTTGTGGCCTGGGTAAGACAGAAGTACAACCTGCCTAAAATCAGGGAACAGCGGGTTTATGAAATAGTGGACGAACTGCCTTATGGCCAGCAGGCCCAGGTAGACTTTGGCTGTTACAATATGCGTGACAACGGGGGCAAAAGAGTGAAGGTTTTCTTTTTCACCAGCGTCCTTTCCCGGTCACGCTATAAATATATCTGGTTTAGTGACAAGCATTTTACCGCCGAACTGGCTATTATTGCCCATGAACTGGCTTTTACGTTTTTCGCAGGTATCCCCTGTGAAATTGTTTATGATCAGGACAGGGTATTTATCAGCGATGAGAACCAGGGCGATATTATCCTTACCGGGGAGTTCACAGCCTATACGCGCGAACGGTCGTTTTCACTCCATTTCTGCCGAAAGGCAGACCCTGAAAGCAAAGGGAAGGTGGAAAATGTAGTTAAGTATGTTAAGCAGAACTTTCTGTTCAACCGACCTTTTGAAGATATACAAACCCTCAATGCTGCAGCCCTTGCATGGCTGGCGCGCACCGCCAACGCAATGCCTCACGGGGTCACCCAAAAACCTCCGGCCACCGAATGGGAAATCGAAAAAACATTCCTCAATCCCTGCATAGCTTATACACCCAAACCGCAACAACTGGCATACACGCTGCGCAAGGATAACACACTATCGTGGAAAAGCAATTTTTATACGGTTCCATCAGGCACCTATAAAGGCCGTGGGAGCAAAGTAATGGTAGCTGAAGATAACGGGCAAATCATTGTATCAGACCAGGCTGGTAAAGAAATCTGCCGTCATTGCATAGCCGCCGGTAAAGGGCAAAAAATAAAGAATACCGACCATACCAGGGATAAAGCAGCCGCAATAACAGAGCTTATAGACCAGGTCTGCAAGCTGCTTGATGACCCCATAAAAGGGCAATTATTGTTCAGCGTTATCCGCAATGACAAGCCGCGTTATATCAGGGACCAGGTAATGATCATGCGCCAGTGTATTGAACAGAACCAAAAGCATTATATCAATTTAGCCCTGGATTATTGCTGCAAAAACGGGGTCAAAAGCGCACGTGATTTTAAAGCCGTTGTACAGGAATACAACAGGCAGCAACCAGTGGAAAAACAACAACCAGCTCTGACAATCAACCCGTTAACAGGAGCTGTGAATACCGTAAAATTAAGCGAACCTGCTAAAAGCAATATCCAGGATTACGAAACATTATTACAAAACCAACCTGCCTGCCGGTAAGCAGAACATAAATTTATGGACAACAAACAAATCATCAAACAGTATTGCCGTCAGTTTAGGATGGCAGGAGTGGCAATAGCCATTGACCAACTGGTGGCCGATGCCCAAACCAATAGCCTGGGCTATTTGGATTTTACCCAAAAACTACTGGCTGCCGAAGCTATGCACAGGGAGCAAAACGATGTCTTAAAGCGGCTTAAAGCAGCCAGATTGCCCAGGTCAAACAACCTGGGCACCTATGATCATGGAGTTGAAAATGCACTGCCTAAAACGCGTTTAAATCAGCTCCGCGAGCTAAACTGGCTTGACCAGGTTTACAACATCATGCTCATGGGCCCGTCCGGAACAGGCAAGACATTTTTGGCCGCAGGGCTTTGCGCTGATGCTGTAAAAAAGGGATATAAAGCTTACTTCCGTACTATGGAAGAACTGATGAATATGCTCAAAATGAAGGATTTTACCCGTTCTTCAATGGCTGATTATAAACGGCTGTCCAAAGCCAGTCTAATTGTCATTGATGATATTATGCTCTTTCCTGTTGAAAAAAACCAGGCCGTAGCACTCTTCAACTTCATCAACAGCCTCTATGAAAAAACCTCATTCATTATCACCACCAATAAAAAACCGACCGATTGGGCCCTTATGCTCCAGGACGAGGTGTTAGCAACTGCTTTATTGGATAGGCTATTATATCAATGTGAAGTCATAAATCTGACTGGCAAAAGCTATCGGTTACAAAACAGAAAAACTATATTTTGACAATATTAAAAACTAAACTAATTTTACATGCTCTGCACTCCTTGTTGCCAAAAGTTCTGCATTCCTAATTGCCAAAAGTTCTGCATTGTTGTTTTCCGGCTACATTCGCGAATCAACTAATGAAAAAGTGACCGGAATCTGCCATAATTCTACAATGATTTTACCTCTGAAAATGTATAGCCAATCACTTCCCATAGTGTTTTGTCGAAGAGTCTGGTTGCACGATTGATAACGTGATTACTATCAGATACAGCCGACAAACCAAAAAGGTCATTTGACCTTTTTCGTGGACCAAGAATAAACTCCCTTCTAGTATGAAGATATGATCTAAAAATACGAAACTATTGAAATAGAGGTAAATTAGTAGCCTTGAAAACGCTATCAAAAGACTATGCGGCCATTCTTTCTGCAGGAGTTATTCTAAATTCCCTTTTTAGGTTATTTCGTATTACACCAACATATTGAAACATCGCTGTTCAATAATTTGAATAATTGGTCAGTCGTTTCAATCATCTGATCATTGAAAGAATAGAGAATATCTCCGCTTAGTATGCCCGACTTTTCAGCGGGACTATTTACTTCCACATTTGTAATGAAAAGAGCGCTGTGGTTAGGGACCTCAGCTACTGACCTTAATTTGGGGACTAGCTCTATCTGTTGCATTTGAAAACCTAAAAAAGCCCTTTTTACTTTTCCAAATCTCATTAGTTGAGAAGCCACTTCTTTGGCGGTATTAATACTCACAGCAAAACACAAACCCTGCGCACCATTTATCATTGCAGTATTAACTCCTACAACCTCCCCATCGGCATTTACTAGAGGACCTCCCGAGTTACCGGGATTCAAAGCTGCATCTGTCTGGATCATAGAATCTACCATGTTGCCGCTGAAACTTTGCATTGTCCTACCTAGTGCACTCACAATTCCGGATGTAACTGTATGCTGGAATCCAAGTGGGTTTCCGATAGCAATTACTAATTGTCCGACCTTTAGTTTGTCAGAATCTCCCAAGATAGTGGGCGCGAACTCACTAGCTGAAATCTTGAGAATAGCCAAATCAGTCATGGTGTCTTCCCCGACAAGTTCTGCGTTGCATATTGTTCCATCATGCAGAGCCACTTTAATCGCTTTGGCTTTATTTACTACATGGCTATTGGTAAATAGAAAGCCATCAGATGATATTAGAAAACCAGAGCCGCTGCCCTCCGATGTGTTTTTATTGTTTTTGTTTATTATACGATCAATCTTAACCACAGCACTTTTTACCGTATCCACTGCATTTATTATTGTCTGCGAATAGTTATCCATTTGGATTGTATTTCAAAATCTAGACCACCTTATCAACAACGGACTTTATAGCAGAATAGTAATATTAAAAGTGAAAAATTGGCAGAACCACACAACAATTCCCGTCGCTGACAGGTTGTGTTGCATTTGTTTGATGAGTAGAGGCTCTGCTCAATTTGTCCCGGTTTTTGTAACGCCTTTGCAACTAAATTTTGGGAGGCGTTAATTTTTGAAAAGTAAAATACTCTGCAAGCTGGTTTACGGCATTCGCACCATCACCTATTGCAGCCGCCATTCTTTTGGCCGTATTGGCTCTTACATCTCCGATGGCAAAAATGCCAGGAAAATTTGTTTCTAATGAAAGAGGGCGTCTGTCTATTGTCCACTCTGATAAAAACCTTTCGTGTTTTTCAAGATCAGAACCAGTAACAATAAAACCGTTCTTGTCTCTCAAAAGACAAGATGCCAGGCCATCTACATTTGGTTGTCCGCCAATTAGCAGAAACAAGTTGTGCGGCATAGACTTTCGCGTTTCTATAACTGGCAAACATTACAAACTTGCAATTCAAATCACAATAAATGCCGGTTAGAATGTATCTACGACAGTTTCCGTATTTCAAAAAATATAGAAACGCCGATTTTTTACAATTACAAAATCAAAAAACACCGTTGATGATATTCAAAAGGTCAAATGACCTTTTGAGCGAACGGAATGAATGGGCCCAACCATTCTCTTTTGCCTGAATGGCAGCACACGTGCTACTAAAATAAATATACGAAACGCCATCAAATAATTTAAACACACGCCCAGTAATATTTTTAGCAGAAATCGGTATTGATTGATATGTGTTGATATATGAAGTCGTTAACGGAAACTGCCACCTTTCTGCCACCTAATAAAATTAATCTTGATATCAACCATTAAAAGAAATCCAACTTTTAGTAGTAAACCTTCGTTCTTACTGTTCTAAGAAATTCACGAGTATCTGGTGTGATTCCTGCTCACTTAATTTATCAAAATCAATATTGCTATCAGCTATATATTTTTCAACTTCTAAAGCCGTTTTGAATAGTACAGCCTCCTTGTAGTAGCATTTTTTGGATTGCCTTTAATTTCTTGATTACCCACATTGAAATGAAATATAATATCACAGCTGTTATATGTTGAGCCTGCTCGTGGAACAATATCTACGACAGTAGCTGTGACAGCTATACGATTATTTTTAATTCTTTTGAATATTAATAAAGTGCTTATCGCCAGAAAGAGAGGCAATGCGCTGACTATTGGAATCAAAATAAATACAAAAATGTTAGTCATAAACCCATGATTACTTTCAATGATGAACCCGTAAAACTAAAAAAGGGAGGCCGTCTCAAAAGTCAAATTTTGAGACGGCTTCTTTTATATTTTATGCATTATATATGTGATGGTTTTGTGTGCTGGTACTGTATATGGAGGTAGCCAGCCAATAAAAATAAAAAATGGCGGTTTTCAGGCCTTTTTTTCCTTAAATTCTGTGCAATCTCCAATATCCTTTTCATAGAACA
>Ga0316224_1003097_pt1 | contig 14159 bp, 20 predicted proteins | sample TBH18013metaG_FD_206254 | JGI IMG/M metagenome (GOLD analysis project Ga0316224, IMG submission 206254) | Freshwater microbial communities from Trout Bog Lake, Wisconsin, USA - TBH18013 | ecosystem: Environmental > Aquatic > Freshwater > Lake > Hypolimnion/Profundal zone | place: USA: Wisconsin... | reverse complement strand
ACGTTCTTAGCTTTATATATTAAAGGTAAGTTTAATATTACTTTATAATCTCTATCAAACTTTTGATTTAATAAAGAGTCTAAATTACGTTTAAGAACGTCCCAGATTATTAATCTTTCTGGTACTGTTGTTAGGGAAATGTATATACTCATTTGGTGTAAAAATATCTATTAAAGTCAGGGTTGTTTCTCAAGTTGTTTTCATCAACTATTTGAAATATCTTTTGCTGAACCCAATTGTCCTCTGATAATACTGGGCCAGGTGTGCCAGGCAATGTTATCTTACCCCATCTTATTACCTCTATATAAGCAATAATGAACTGCTGATTGGCCTGTGGAAAGTAATCAAATATCATATACTTGCTGCACAATGTTTTAAAATTGTATTTATCTTCTTCTGTCCATCCTATATACTCTTGGTAACCTTTAGAGATATCTATCTCTCTATACTTACCAGTTTTACCTTTGATATGAGAAGTATCTAAATGATGCAAACCTAGGTTAGGGTTATATTTTAATAACTCTAACATAGATGTTCTTCTCCATAAACAGGGCTGTACACTATACTCATATAAAAAGCCATTTCTAATATAATATAGCTCATCATCTTGGAAGCCATATTCTACACTCTTTTCATACTTTGGAAAGTTATTAGGTATTGGCTGATTAGATGCAAAAGAGAAGTTATCTATCTTCTCCCCATCCATTAACTTAACTAATTTGTTTAAAGTATCAAAATCAATATTAGCAGTTAACATATAATCTTCACAAAAGAAAAATACATAATCTTCTGTGATAGTATTATATGCATTAGTCATTGTCGGACCAAAATGATATCCACCATCATTAAAGTCTACATTACCGCTAATGTAATTAACTTTATCTTTGTAAGGTAAGTTGTCAGTTAAGAACTTATTACTTACAACTGATATGTTAATATTATCTAAACCTACATACTTGTCAAAATAAGATAAAGACAACCCCACAATAGGAGTTGTCTTTTCGTTAGAATGAATTACAAAATGTACGTTTGGTACTTTATTATTTGGCTTAGAAATCATTTAGAAAATCTAGATTCAAATCATCTGTATTTGCATTGTTAGGTAGATCTAATCCAGGTACTGGGAATTTACCATTATCTGGAATCATTACATCTACATATCTCTTATTTACAAATGTGATCTCAATTACGTTAGGTACAACGTAACCTGTAAACTTTGAATCATGAACTCTTTCAATAAAATCAAACTTACCACCCCAATTGTTAGCATGTACGTGGTTAACAACAAAGTAAGGTTTAAACTTATTCATCATTGAAATAAACTTCTCACGAATCTCAGGTCTATATAGTTCATGAATTTCTAATATAACACCTGTTGTAACGTGAGCTATTTCTTTCATGTTAGCTGCATTGAAGTAATCATATTCAGCTCCTTCAATATCAACCTTTAACAATACATCACCAACAATCTTATTCTCTGCATAATGAGCTAAAAAGTCTTTACAATTAACAACATTAATACCTAAACCTTCTGCTTTAAATGTAAGATTAGGTGCTGGGTTAACTGGGTGATTAACTGTATGATCGTAAAGATAAGCAGGTTTACCGTATTTACCAGCATACTCTGTTTCATATCTAATATCACCAGCAACGCCGTAAGTGAATAAAGCTACGCTCTTCTCTAATATATTAGCTGGAGCAATGTACCCACCATCTCCGTGGTTATCACGCCCAGGTGTTTTAGGTCCTAGGCGTACCTTTTCTTGTTTAATATCGTATGGTTTTAATAATTGTAACATAAATTTTTATTTATTAAGGACATGTTCTATACGTTCAGCCCAGCCTTTTGATTTACTATGAGCCCAAATAACCCACTTATGCGGTTTCTTATCTGTTAAGAAGAACCTTTCAAAGTTAGTCCACTGATCTTTACGGTCCATAATTTCTTTTACTTGAACCTCATTTAAATCTTCTCTTTGTACTGCATTACCATTTTCATCATCAAATGCTACAACCCAGAAATCGTAGTCATCTAATTTAAAGTTAGTCTTGTCAAAGTTAACCAAACAATAGAATGATTCAGCAAATGACTTATCCCAATCATCAACAGGGGGGTTAGGTGGTAAGCCGTTGTTAATTGTATACATTTGCACAGCTTTACGTTTAAAGTTAACACCTGCATACTTTTCATAATCATTTAAAGCTCTTACAGTACCTAAATCATAACCCGTTAAATCAACATCATCATCTTTTTGTGTGCGCAATAAGTTACGGATACGTTTCCAAGCATGTTGTTGATACTTGTACCAATCATCACCTCTCTTATGCTGATCATCCCATACTAATTTACCAGCTCTTTCTTCTCTCATTGTAGCATGCCAGATGACAATCTTATGAGGGTGGAATAGATCATAACCATGTGTAAAAGATCTAACTGTTAAGTTAAGTTCTTCACCGCTAAAATAAATTTGTGGGTCATGTTTAATCTCTTTACCCCATTCAGCTCTAGCAAAAGCAAAATGCCCTGATATAAATCTAGAACGAATTGGTTCTGTTCTATTCTGCCAATCAGGTAATAGACCTGGACGAATAAAGATAGTACCGTGTGGGTAAAAACAAGCAAACTGTTGTTGCCATGGTTCAAGACATCTACCTGCCGGATCATTAAACGGACTGTAGTAAGGTAAATAACCTGTTAAAATTGGTTTGAAACCCTTATCCTCCAAACCTTTGTGCATACCTATAAGGGTTTCATCCCAATCTTTAGTGAATCTATGATGGGAATCCAACTGCAGAATATAAGTCTCATCTGTAATGAGTTCATTGATAAGTGCTCTTGCATATGGTAAGCCTTTAGCTTGCTCGTGAGGTATATCAATAATTTTAAAGTTTTTATTATTTCTGTATTCGTCTACATTATCAAAACCGTCTTCAGGTCTAAACTGTCTGCAAATACCAAATACAATTCTACTAGGATCTTTAGCTTGAGCTAAACAATCTTTAATAGTTGGTACTAACTCTGGTTCTCTATAAGCAGGTAAGTGAACAAATATTGTTTCTTTTTTGCCTAAGTTTAATACTTTTTCAATTAATTTTTTCATGCGTAAGGTATATTGTTTTCTAAAATTTTACATTCCCAACCCTTTGACTTACTATGTGGCCATACGGTCCATTTCATAGGTCTTACTGTTGTATGGAACTCTCTCCAAATATGAATAAACTTGTCATTTGGATCTTGTTTCATTAAAGAGTCAATTTCTTGTGGGTCTAAATCTCTTCTATAAATGTCTTTACCATCTGCATCTTTAAATACGCAGCACCAGAAATCATAATCATTTTCTGTTAAGTCTGGTTTGTAGATATCAATACAATGCTTTGTCCAATTGCATAACCCAGCTTCAAACTCTTCTTCTGACTTAACTGGTACTGGAGGTGTTTCTTCATTTATACTATGTTGATGAAAACGTCTTGATCTGAATTCTACTCCAGCAAATAGTTCAAACTCACGCAATGTTCTTTTTGTGCCTAATCCATAAGCACCAAAGTTAATCTGTTCTGGGTCTTCACCATCTACACCTAATAATATTTTTACTCTCTTATAAGATAGAGAATTTAAATTAGGCCAGTTGTTATGATCATCCCAATGCTTCTTTGCGCCTTCTCTTGTATATTGATGCCATATAACCACTTTATGTGGGTTAAACAAATCATAGCCTTTAGTCCACGATCTAATAGCTAATGATATTTCTTCACCGTGAAAATATAAATCAGGATCGTATGGTACATCTAAGCACCATCTACCTTGAGTAAAGATAAAATGAGCACTAAAGCCTCTTGCTGGTGCTGGAGATGTTAATGTTTGCCAATTACGTAATGTTGAAGGTCTAAAAAAGATAACACCTTCAGGTAAAAATCTGTCGTAATTTACTTGCCAGCATTCTTCTAATCTACCTTCTGGTTCTAATTTAGGTTGATAACTTGGTAAGTAAGATGATAAAATAGGTTTAGCAACACCAGATGTTTTTAAACCTTCGTACATATCAATTAAGGTTTGATCCCAATCTTGTTTAAATCTATGATGAGAATCTAACTGTAAAGTATATGTTTCATCATCGTAACGCTGTTGTATCTTGCTTCTAATCCAACAAGCACCTTTAGTCTGAGTATGTAAGACGTCAATTATTTTTACTTGTGGTAAGTTTTTAATTTCATCTATATTCTCATCAGGTGAGTGTTGCCAACCTATACAAATATGTAAACTGTCTGGATACTTTGCTTTTGCAATGCAATCCAAAACGGTTGGAACTAATTCAGGATCTCTATAAGCCGCTATCTGAACAAAAATTGTATGCACCTAATATATTAGTCAATACTATAATAAAATCTACTTAACTTTTTTATTAAATTCTTCAGGTGGTACATAACCTTGCTGTATAATATAATCGTTAAAGGATAATATATAAAACAAGAAATCCTTTACCTTAATGAATAGTTTACGCACGTTATTATTTATTAAAGGTATCAAAGTAAGGAATGCTTTTACCAAACATATCTACCATCTTTTCAAACCCATATCTATCTAACTCACAACCATACCCTTCATACTCTTCCGTAACACCTTCATATGCGTACGTATTAGGTAACCCAATATAAAAGTAATCATCGTCTTTTACAGTAAACTCTTCCATCATATTGACATCTTTTTCACTTATAGATTCAATTATATTACCAGTTTTATCTGTATACTCACCCATCCACACCTTTGAGTAAGCATCAAACGCTTGATCAATAGTACCAGGGAATTCAGGCATTAATATACCGTACTGAAATCCCTTATCGTTATAAATTATTTTACGAATTTTAACTACGTTGTACTCTGTCATTTGAAACCTCTACAACTTGGTAAAGTCTTGTGATTGGGTTTCTAATATCATCTGCAAAATAACTTGCAGCTTCTCTAATGTAATTCTTCTTCAACTTACCTTTATGAACTTTCATATTGTAAGTATTAAACATTTGCATATTACGTTTAATTGTTTTTACATAACCAGGAGATTTGATACGTTTTAAGTATTCAGCCCTTCTCTCTTCTGGAGTTCTTTCTTTCTTTTGTGCCATGTTATATTATATATTAGTTCCTAAGGTAAAATCCCTGCAATTTTGTAACAAACGTCAGCTAACTTACACCAACCTTTATACCAAATATTAAATTGAAATTTACGCCACCATTTTCTATGGAAAAAGTATTTGTTACGCCAAAGATTACGTTCATAGTCTTGTAATAATTTCCACTTTATTTCTTTATTACGTCTTTCTTCATTGCTTTCTTGTCTAAATTCAACAAGCTCTAACCTCTCCAAAACACCGTGATTAAAAATTGCTTTATATTCAATCCACATATCCCACCTATCCATTATATCATTGATACCAGTATAGAAGTTAAAAGTACCATGAAAAGGAATTTCTTCTAAATATGGTTCTTCTTTTGTTTCTGTTTTATAGTTTTCAGCATAAAGCTTTTTATCACGAAGGTAATATGTAACTAAACAACGATTGAAATCTTTAGTTTGAAAATGTCTGCAAAACTCATCTAATTTTTTATCTTTGCATGTAAGTCTTTTTAAGTTAAGACGGGTATCTATATTAAGACGTTTCATATCGTCCGTAATAGGTAAATCCTCTTCAACTATAACTGTATCATACATTCCCATACTCTATTATAATACAGTTCCGTGTTACTTCAACTCTCGGTAAAGGTATTCATTAAAGTAAGCTTTAGCTTTGTCTTCTGCAATACCATAACTTACAAGCATCTTAACTGGGAAGATATTCTGCTTTTGATAATAGCAGTACTTGTTTTGTGCTGCTTTTACTGAGTCAATATTGAAGTCATCTGTATTATTACCAACACCAATAAGGTACTGATCTAAACTCTGTAAACCAATATCTATTACTTTGTTAACTTCTTCCTCAGTATTAACTGCAGTGGCTGCAATCATATTATCTGAAAAGATTTGTTTACCCCAATCCGGTAACTCTCTTTCTTTCTTCCAAGTAACATCTTTAACCCTATCTTTAAACCAATTTATTAAAGGGTGTGTTGGATTAGTAGTGATAGAGAAGTCACAAAATGCAGCTGTGAACTTATTAGGTGTAGCAACTATATCAAAACCAAATATAGGTGCTGTATCATCTACGTGGGGAAATATAGATAAGTGTAATACGTAAACAGAACCCCTATTTAAAATTTGAATAGAAGCTTTTCTAAAACTCCATGAACTAAAAGTTTTATTAGTCCACCACTCATTGTTATAGTCTTCCATTGATATAGGAGTACCATATTTTAATAACTTGGCAATTATTTCATTGCCAAGTGGTTGTAACTTATCTGTAATTAGGTTCATGAAAAGATTCTAGTCTCTTCTAATTGCCTATTAATGGCTATATTAAAATTGAAAGCCATAATAGCGTCATCTAATAATTCATCAGATAATTTACTACGGAACTTCATTACTAATTCTCTTAAGTTTTTAAAGTCATAAAAAGAACCAGAGCCTGGTACTAACTTTTTAATCATTTGTCCGCCCGCCATATCACCCATATAACGAACATACATATGACCTAATATCTTCTTGGGATCTTTTATTTCTCTTAAGTAATCACAATATTCTTTTGTAGCTGGTAGTAATGGGTGTTTAATATTTTCCCCTACAAGCTCCTCATAGTCATGCTTTATATGGTAGTATCTAGGAAGATCTGGCATATCATCCAATACGTTTAAATTTGATGCTACCTCTTCCATTGCTTGATAAAGATGTACCATTTGATAAAGAAACTTAGCATAATCTTCGTTAGAGATTTTACCGCTTAGCATATACTGCGTAAATGGCATCTGCTCTATTTCTTCATGTTTACTCTGAGTTAATTCTCTTAGTGACATAATTGTATTTAATCTAAAATTTATACTATCAATCTTTAGTTACTCTCAGCCATATACGCTCGTGTACGTAATATAGTATTATTTTACCTATAAACTCTAATATAGATATACTAAAAGATAAAGTAACATTTTTAGTAAGTATTAAACTTATTATAAAAGTAGATATGCTACCAAATATACGCCAGCTTATGGCTTTTAGTAATGATATGGTTTTTGAATTCATAAATTGGTGCCCTCGGCGTGACTCAAACACGCGACCCATTGTTTAGAAAACAATTGCTCTATTCAGCTGAGCTACGAGGGCGATATCTTATTATATCACCTTTCCATAAAAAATCCCTTAACTTTCGTTAAGGGATTTATAATAATATTTTCTATATTAGAATTTGAATTTGTAGCCTACATTATAACCAGTCACTTGTGTAGCTGAGCTAGTTAGGTCGGTACGTTGAGCAAATAAGTTTGCTGCAACACCATGCCATTCAAGACCAATTCCTGGTTGCCAATACTTCTTAACGTTCTTAAGAGCAGCAATTGTAGCAGCACCTGGGTCATTAAAACCAACTGCAATAGCTGGAACAACTTTAAGTGCACCAAATGTATTGATTGGTGTATTGACACCGAATTCAAAATTGTTGCTACGATTAAGTGTATCGTTAATAGCACGTCCCTGCCAGTTAAGATGACCACCAAACCAGCTACCACTTAATTTAACAAATGGTAATAAGTTGTGATTAGCTTGTCCAGCTGCTTCTGCTGCATTTACGTGACGTAATTCAGCACCTAATGTTAGGTCAGCAAGAGGTGATGTGAAATTATATCCAGCATCAAAATAAACTCTCTTTAGACCAGATGCATCAGTTACTGATTTGCCAGCTGTTACTGTAGTAGTATCGCTGACTTTGTCAAATGCAGTTACTGCAAGATCAATGCCATAAATGTTTGTATCAACACCAGCTGTTGCATAATTTGTGCCAACTAATAGACCTTGTGAGATTAACTTTGAAGTAAATCCTACGTCTAAGTTGCCGCTTACTGGAGCTGCACTAGCAACACTTGCGATTAATACTAATGTAATAATAGTTAATAGTTTTTTCATACGTACAATTATTTAATCTTTGTTCCTTAAAATTCTATGAAGTTTTAAAAAGGGAACTGGCATTACCGTTAGATAATGCCAGCGAACTAAACCCCCCTAACCAAATATTTTACTTTTTATTCTTTTTATTCTTTTTAAACGGTGCAGCTTGGTCGTCTGTAACAATTTCAGCTTCAATTGGAGCTGTAGATTGTTCTTCTGTTTTTTCTGCAGGCACTGTCCATTCTAACTTGATACCTAATACTTGTGCTAGGACATCCACACAAGCCCGGTTGGTATCGTGCTGATCCAAAGTAAGAGGAGCAGAACGAGACGAATTGTATAATGTAATGAGGGCTTCTTGAGCTGTTAATGCTTTCATAATGTATTAATTTATATGGTTAATTAAAAAAAACAACTATTTTAATATTTCATTTCTAATTTTAGTAGCTGATATATCTTGTAGAGTCTTATCTAAATCAATTTGTTCAATTTTATAGCCTACATCTCTACCATAGAATATATTAGTAATGTTAGGTACTCTTATAATAGTATATCTACCTTCATAACCTTTCATACCGGTTCTAATATTAGCTTCCACTTCATCTAAGTTAAATGGGTTCTTTTCATCCGTACCTTGTGTGTCTCTAATAGCTATACAAACTTGACCCACCCTTTTTAAAGCTTCTAAGATAAGGTTCTTATGCCCATCATGGAAGGGTTGATAGCGTCCAAGCATAAATGCTGTAGGTGCTTTAGAGTTAAAAGTTGGGACCAATATATTTTTAATCTTATTAGCCCAATAAAGAGGTGTACCTTCAGCTTCTACTCTTACATCATATTTCTCAGGTGGTACAAATAATTTATTTGTATCTTCAAATCTACCTGCTTCAATTCTATCTACCCAAACTACAAATGCATCCCCAAAAGCAGCTCGTGTCTCAGGAACTGGACAAACAAAATCAGCCATAGCAAATGAGCCAGAACGAGTAGCAATATCGCAAAGTAATCCCATGCGTCTTGCTTGCTCAATTCTATCTTCAACAGAGAACTTAAGATCTTTATTAATCTCTTTTCGAACTTCATCAGCATTGAACCATACAGCTCCTAATAATTTAGCTAGTTCTTTTGCTAGAGTTGTTTTTCCGGCTCCTGGAAGCCCCATTATCAGTATCTTTTTCATAAATTATTTTGCTTATTGTTGGTCTTATTTCATGTAGTGTAGGTATACCATACACTAAATCGTTTTCTCTATCTGGATCTTCTATATTATTAAGATCGTGTTTAAAGTAAGGTAGTTTAAAAAACTTATAAAAGTCTTTTAATATCTTTTCCGGATTGTTACAAAAGTCATCATACTCAATAAAAAAACAATCATTTGAATGATTCTTTTTTAAATTTTCTAAGCCTATTATTGCTAGATGTAAAACGTGATGAGGTTGATTTAAATGCTTTAAAACATTTTTTTTAAAAGAAAGGTTTGGGTCTATAACCATACCTCTTGTGAATATATTTGTATTTGGATATTGATTTATTAATCTTAACAAAGAATTTAAAACATCATCAATTTTTCTATTAGTAACTAAAAACCTTGGTTTACGATTTAAAACTTTTTCAAGCATCCCATAATTAAGTGGAGCACCCCAGGAAAACCCTTTATCAAATATTATTTTTCTATTATCAAGTTTATCTTTGTAATAAAGAGGTAACATACTTTCCAGTATTCTTTTTAATCCAGGTTCATTAGGAGATGCAGCATATGATACATTATCAGTCAAGAGTTCAGGGAAATTCCACATTGTATTGCATATAGGAGAATTCTTAGATGCATATATGTCGGGGTTTTGGTTTAAAATAGCTTTAACTATTGTGGAACCAGTTCTGGGTAATCCCGTGAAAAAGGCAAATTCTGGTATAGACATACTTTATTATAGTATATGTTTTTATTACTTCCAGCTATCTTTATCGTACCCAAACAAATCAAATTGCTTTTGATGACCTCTCCAAATTAAGTCAGCAAGTTCTTCAGTGTAATATTTCTTCCAATCAACATACCTATCATCATCTTTATTTCTATCCATCATACCTCTATCTGATTCAGCATTATGAAATGAATTTTTTAATATGTAAGTATTATATCTTGTTTTAACCATTGGATCACTCCAATCAACAAATGGAATCTTTTTAATATCTTCTTCTAAGTGTTCATACCTTATGAACAAGTCTGGCTTTTTAAGCTCTACCCCTTTTTCGTAATCGCCTAATATTGTTACACCGTTTTTATATTTTGAAGTTCTTTTCTTTATAAAATCTTCAAATGTAATAAAAAAGCCTTTTTGAGGTGCATTAGGGTCTATATTTCCTGATTCTCTTGAATACCACCACGACACTGCTCTTGAGTATGGGTTACGGACATTCATCATAAGAAAATATTTTTCAGCACCGGGTGGAACACCTATATTGTGAGAATAATCAAATATTTCTTTTGCTCCGGGTACTAAACCAAGAAATGAAACAGAGTGTTGGTATTGAATTGCATGTGAAGGCTGAGTAAAATCATACAACTCTAATATTTTAAAAGTAGCTCTAGAGGCACATCTTGCTGATGCCCACCACAAAGCTTTATTCTTATGGGATATATTCATAGTTCTATTTTATATATTAACCGTATTACATTAATCAAATGGTGAGGTAGGAAGGATTAAAACCTCCACGTCCTTAAGATTGTGCACATCCGCTGGTACAAGGGTTTTCACACCCCCGCGACTAATTCCGCCACTACCTCGTAAATTGGTGTAGGTGGAGGGAATCGAACCCTCGTCCATTAAACCGTACTCACTAACGTCTACAAGTTTAGTATTACAATTTAAGATACATACCCGTAATACTGATATGTAAATTGTTTAGTAGTAATTTCGTCGTACTACTACCATTGTACGATCGCCCTCGCTGATGACGTTATATATGTATAGCGAGTATCTACACTATAACGATAGCAGTAATTAAGCTGCTAATGGGAGTGCTTCAAAAGAAGGGCTAAAGGCTTCAACAACCTTTTGGCTCATCTTTGAGAAGTAGCTCTTGACTTTGTTAGTCTTTGCGTTTATTTGTTTGTTAGTGTTTTAAAGGTCTAACAACCTTACTTGCTGTTAGTGCATCAGATCAAATGTCGAATCCAGTGCACCCACAAAATGTTAAAGAACGAAAATATTTAATACACCTTATTATAACAATGTTCCTTAACTTATTGCACCATTTAAAACATCTCTTATATAGTTGGTATGGTCTATGGCTGTAGTATTTAAATTTGATTTTTTACGTTTTAATTTTTCTGAATACGTTTTAGTTTGAGATATAAGATCTCTCTCATTCAATGTTTGCATTATTCTATCTTTATTAAATTTATTGAGACCGTTAGCTACACAAGTAAAATTTTGATAGCTAAATATGTTTTGAGAGAAAAAATCAAAAGGTGAAAAATAACCAAAATGTTCTAACCTTTCATTTAAACGTTGTATTTCCACTGGAGTGTTATTAGTCATATATCTCCAAAATTCTGAGTCTGTTCTTTTTGTATCATAACAGAAACGAATAAACAAATATATGTTTTCGTACACTGCAATTTGACCATTGTTATATTTTATCCTATCTTGTTCTAAAACTTTAAAATGAAAGTCTCTAAAAAAATGAGTCATTTGAGATATTGTATGCTGAATGTTAGTAGCTTCTAATGGTTCTGCAAAACCGCTTGCTAACCCGGTTACAATACAATTACCTAACCATTGCTCTTTCCAATAACCACTATTGAAAGAAAAACATTTAGGGTTAACAATATCGTGATTATAATTATCTTTTAAAAATTTGGTAAATTTGTCAACAGCTTCTTCATCAGTAGTAAATTGTGAGGAATATAGGTAACCTACTCCCCATCTGTTTTGTAAAGGTACTTGTAATATCCAACCATTATCAGTTGCTTCAGATGTTGTATATGGAGGTATTCTTTTATCTTCCCAGTTAGTAGGCACTGGTTGTGGTATATATTTGTTTAATGGTAACCAACTTGTCTTATCTACCCATTCATTTTTCATTTTACTCATTAATACTCTAGCAAAACCAGAAGCGTCAATATAAAAATCACCTGAAAATGGGCCGTTTTTTTCTAATACTAACCCTTTTATATTATTATTTTCAATTATTACGTCTTTCACAACATCGTCAATTATAGTAATATCGTTTTTAAATTTATCTATTAAAAAATTAGTAAACAATACTGAGTCAATATGAAGTGAATTTGTAAAAGGTTGAGTTAATCTTGGGTTAGGTATAACACAATTTTCATAGAAAACATCAGAATAAGTTTCAGATGAATCATAACTACCTGTAGCAATATCATAAGGAGAAGTAGTATAATGTGGGTCTGGGTCTAATGTTTTAGCTAAAAATCCGTGGTAATAATAATTACCATCATTTAACCAGTTTTTAAACTTCAGCCCCAACTTAATTGTTGAGCTTACTTTTTTAATCATCTCCTTTTCATCTACCCCTATTTTACTTAAAAATGCTTTTATAGTTGGGGTTAAACTTTCACCTACACCTATATTTGGATTCTTATGATCAAAAATAACAGTTACATTTACATTAGATTTATAAAAATATTTTGCTAGGGCAGCAGTAATCATGCCACCTGTACCACCACCCACTATAACAATATTGTACATGTAATTATATATGGTACCATCACGGGGAATCGAACCCCGATTAACGAAATGAAAATCCGCTGTCCTAACCGTTAGACGATGACGGCAACTATACTCTATTATATAGTAGTTCCTTAACCTGAAGCTCAAATTAACATGACTAAATAATAACGATGAAAAAAACTATATTATCATTAATTGCAGTTATTGGAGCTCTCTCAGTAGTAAATGTTGCGATGTCACAAACGGCACCACAACCAGCTCCATCATCTGCAGTTACTACAGGGAATGCAGCAGCTAAAGCACCAGCAGATGCTCCTAAGAAACATAAGAAACATAAAAAGAAGCCAGATACTGATACGCCGCCGGCAGATGCACCTCCTGCAAAATAATAGTTAAAGAAAAAGCTCTATCGAAAGGTAGAGCTTTTTTTTGTATAAATAAAAAAATGGAATATAGATATTATGTTTTTGGAGACTCTCACTCACCATCTTTTGGTATACCTGGTGATATATTAGGTTCACCTACAGGGCCTATTACAATGTATATGATAGGTAATGTAAATGATCCAGTTTACATTGACACTTATAATTTAATGATACGAGAAGGAAAATGTAGTTGGAGTAAGCCTTGGATAATATCAGCAGGTGAAATAGATTGTAGAAGTTTAATTTATAAACAAGTAACTGAAAAAGGTAGAGATGAAGATGAAGTAATTAACTCTTTAGTTACAAATTATATTAGTAGATTATTATCAATAAATCCTAATACTTTAGTTACAACTATATGCCCACCGGTTAAAGAATTTAATTCTGATAATCCATTTCCATTTAGAGGTTCATTAGAAGAGAGAGCAAGATATGTTAAAAAAATGAACGACAAGCTTATTGAAGTTTGTGCAAATAATAATGTTACTCTTATTAACCATTACAAATACTATGCAAATGAAAATGGTTATATGGATTTAAAATACGCTCCAGATAATGTGCATATAAGAGACAATTTTGGAATATTGCAAGCATATAAAGATGTTGGAATATTAACATAAAAAACCCTACCTCTTTCGAAGTAGGGTTTGTGTTTTCTGTTTTAGAAGTGATTACGGTGAGGAAAAGAAATATGTTCAACGAACCATTCCTTTATCCTTTTCCATTTACCACTTTGCACTACCTTACGACTAGTGATCTTATATTCAGATAATGCTATTTGAACAAGACCGCCAATCGCAAGATACGATGTAATAACTACTGCATTCATATATTGTGTTTGTCATGTTTTGTTTAGGCCTCCACCGGTTAGGCTTTGGCGGTTCATTAATACTTATTATAGTAAACGTTAATTATAATGCAGTTCCCTATAGGAGTTACCTATCACTTCTATAAGCTATCTTAATTAAATAAAAATATGCGTAAATCTTTAAAATATGGTTTGTTTGCCGTAGTAT
>Ga0316224_1003092_pt1 | contig 14175 bp, 15 predicted proteins | sample TBH18013metaG_FD_206254 | JGI IMG/M metagenome (GOLD analysis project Ga0316224, IMG submission 206254) | Freshwater microbial communities from Trout Bog Lake, Wisconsin, USA - TBH18013 | ecosystem: Environmental > Aquatic > Freshwater > Lake > Hypolimnion/Profundal zone | place: USA: Wisconsin... | reverse complement strand
AGCGAGAAGCTGCTGCGCGTTGGCTTGTGCGTTGTGGTTTTATTCATCCCCTGCCTTGTGGCAGGTTCACACGCGGCAAGCCAACACTTTTTTACCCCTCAACCATCAAATCCGTGGGACTCCTGTGCATCAAGTATTGAAATCTAACCGCAGTTGAACCAACCGCTTGATAAAAGAAATCTGGAATCGTGAAACCCATTATGAAGCCCAAATATATTGCCATTTGTTTGCTGTCGTTGACCATCAGCCTGACGGTTTCCGCCCAAACCACGGGCTTTACCTATCAAGGGCGGCTTAACGCCGGCGTGAGCGCCGCCAACGGCAGCTATGACATGACGTTTGCCGTATATGACGCGGTCGTGGCCGGCAACCAAATTGCCGGGCCGATCACCAACAGTGCCGTGGCCGTGACCAATGGCTTGTTCACCGTCTCGCTGGATTTTGGTGCGGGCGTGTTCACCGGCACGAACTATTGGGTGCAAATGGCCGTGAGTCCTGCCGGGGCTAACACCTTTACCCCGCTGGTGCCGCGCCAGCAGTTGACGCCCGCGCCCTATGCACTCTCGCTGGTCTCGCCACAGGCCACGGCGCTGAATCCGGCCGGTGCAATTATTGCGTTTGGCGGCACCAATGTTCCGAACGGATATTTGCTGTGTGATGGCAGCTCCGTCAGCCGGGTGACTTACGCCAATCTCTTTGCCGCCATCGGCACGTCTTGGGGTTCCGGGGACGGCTCGACGACGTTTAATCTGCCGATGACGCGCGGGGTATTTTTGCGAGGCGTGGACGGCGGGCAGGGTCAAGACCCGGATACAACAAGCCGAACCGTTCTGAATGCTGGTGGAAATTCGGGCGACGCCGTGGGGAGTTATCAGGCCGATCAGTTTGCAGCGCATAACCATATTGAAGGTTCATCCGAAGGGGTTGGTGACCCACGAGAAATTTACGGCCGGGTTCAAACCGGAGGTTCAATCTGGGGAGACAACCAATATAGCGCAATGAACACGGCTCATGCTTATACCAGCTCAGCCGGTGGCAATGAAACCCGCCCCCGGAACGTGTATGTGAATTACATCATCAAGTATTGAAGGGACTTTCTATGAATAAATTATCCTGCCCCTCATTCGCCGGTTCCAAGCCCGTCAGGGCTGACATCTTTGTAGAGGGACATTCCCAAAACGGTTCAAGCTCCGTCAGGAGCGGCATCGTCAACGGACAAACCGAAGATGTCGCCCCGACGGGGCTGAATTTATTTGCGGGCGGGGTTTCTACATATATGCCGCGCCTACGGCGCTGGCTGCTGCTTGGTATCTGCATCCTACATTCCGCCTTCTGCCTTCGGATATCCGGGCAAACTTATTCCGTGGACTGGTTCAAAGTGGCCGGCGGTGGTGGCACCAGCACCGGTGGCGTTTATACCGTCACCGGCACGTTCGGCCAGCAAGACGCGGGTGGGCCGATGCAGGGCGCTGGCTATTCAGTTGAGGGCGGTTTTTGGAGCCTGTATGCGGTGCAAACCTCCAGCGCCACCGGGAATGCGCCTTTGATTACGAGCCAGCCGCAAAGCGTGATTATTCCCCCCGGCAATCCGGCTTCATTCACCGTCGCGGTTTCCGGCACACCGCCGTTGCTTTACCAATGGCAAAAGAACGGAGCCAATTTAACGGATGGCGGTAACATTTCCGGTTCCACCAATGCCACGCTGACTTTGAGCACCACTTCTTTTACTGACGGAGGTAGTTATTCGGTAACGGTTGAGAATGCCTACGGCAGTGTCAACAGCAGCGCGGCCAAACTGACGCTCCTATTGCCGGCATATTCCATCACGGACTTGGGAACACTCGGCGGCACTGTCAGCTACGCGCAAGGCATCAATAACAGCGGTCAGGTAGTCGGTTACTCTTACATGGCTGGCAATGCGGTGTATCAAGCCTTTTTGTATAGCGGCGGCACGATGACGAATTTGGGGACACTGGGGGGTAATTTAAGCGAGGCGACTGCAATCAATAATAATGGTCAAGTTGTGGGCTGGTCTTATACTGGCGTGATTTATCCAGATCCATTTTATAATTATTACAACCAACTTGTGTATGGAGATATTCCACAAAACCACGCCTTTTTGTATAGCGGCGGCGCGATGACTGATTTAGGCGTGTTTGGCGTGAGCACACGATGGGGGAGTAGTGTCTACGGTGAAAGCTATGCTTATGGCATTAATGATGGCGGCCAGGTGGTCGGCTCTGCCAGTTCGAGCAGCGGTTCCTCCGATTCATTTTTGTATAGCAATGGTGAGTTGAATGATTTGAATTCAATAATTGGTAATCCATCATTTTATTCGTATGGAATTAACAACGGCGGTGTCGTTGTCGGCGAGGCGACTGTTGGAAATGTCAGTGGCCCGGTTTCGTTAAAAAACGGAATAATATCTTATTTGGGCACACTCGGCGGCAATGGTGGATATGCGCAATGCGTCAACAATAGCGGTCAGGTCGCTGGCGGTTCCTCCTTGGCTGGAAATATGGCGTCACATGCGTTTTTGTATAGCGGCGGACCGTTGGTTGATTTAGGCACGCTCGGCAGTAGTTACAACAGTGGAGCCATTGGTATCAATAACAGTGGTCAGGTGGTTGGCTTCGTTATCACAGCGAGTGGATATGAACATGCTTTTCTATACAGTGGCGGGGTGATGTTCGACCTGAACAATCTGGCCGATACCAACAGCATCGGAGCTGGGTTTTATTTCCCAATTGCGAATGGCATCAATGATTCCGGCCAGATCATCGCCAATGGAAGCAACGGACGCGCTTATCTGCTGACTCCTATCGCGCCGACCACCTATCTGGCCGGGAATTTGAGGCCGGAGCTTCAACCCCCAGCAGCATCCGGCGGCAATATCCAATTCAGTTGGAATTTATTGAACACCTATCCCGCCGTTGGCTATCAGGTGCAATACACCACCAATCTGATTTCCGGTCCGTGGTTGAATCTGGGCGGTGTCCAAACCACAACCAGTTCCACCGATACCGCCAGCTCAGACAAACAACGCTTCTACCGTGTGATGCTGGTGCAGTAAACCCCTCCGGCAGATATTTCAATTGCGACTGCGGGCGATTGCGGCGGAAGTTCTTATTCCACCGTCACATTCTTGGCGAGGTTGCGCGGTTTGTCCACGTCGCAGCCGCGCGCGATGGCGATGTGATACGCGAAGAGTTGCAGCGGCACGGTCGCCAGAATCGGGTTCAGCAGGTCGAGCGACGGCGGCAGGTAAATCACGTCGTCCGCCACCGCCAGATTTCGAGGTAAGCCGCCATGTTCTGGACGGGTTGCGGGCGGTTGGCGGGTTCGGTGAAGGCCTCGCCGTAATGGAAGTTATGGGCGCGCACGGGCGACTCCGCGCGCAGGGAATTAATCTCATTGACCATCAGGCAGGTGGTGAGGAAGTATTCATCGTCCGATTCCTTGTAGGTGAAGGCGAGGATGGAATCCTGGTAGGTCATGATGAAGGCGCGGCCCGACCCGACGGGCAGGCCGATGAGGTTGTTGCCATAAAAGGCGCTGAGCAGCTTGGAGAGGTCCGAGCCCACGGGGTTGGGCACGCGCTCGGAGAACCGTTGCAGCACGTGGTCCGCAAACGCGAGGCGCTTGCCGGAGAGCCGGATCTCCGGGAAAAACCCGTCCGGGCCGTAAAACCGAAACCGATGGACGCGGCCCAGCGGCGTGCTCTCGGTGACCTGCTGGACGATGGTCAGCCGCGTGACGAGGTCGGCATCGGGCAGGTGATGCAGCCGCAGTTCGTCCGTGCGCGCGTCGTTGAGGACGCCGCAAAAGATCATGGTGGCATGGCGCAGCAGGAGTTTGTGGAAGCCGTCGGCGCGTTTGTCCACGTGGGCGATGCGATCCGGCAGCGGGCTGTAAAATTCGTAGGTCAGCGCGCGGTGCAGCAGTGGCAACTGGTCGGTGTGCGGATACAGGGTGGTGTGGCCGAGGCGCTGTTCGATCACCTCGAAATCCTCCCGGTAGCTGGATTGAAAAGGCTTGTGTTTCATGGCCGCGTGACGTGCGGTATTTATTAGCCAGCCGGTGGCAAATAACCAGTCCAAGCTGTAAAGCAACGGGTCAGTCCCAAAATGAATCTCACTTCATGACCGTTCCCCGGCCATTGCAATATCAAGGCAGCAAGCGGGCGCTGGCACCATTGATTCTGCAATATCTGCCCATCAGCACCACGCGGATGTGCGCGGGCAATCGGTGGCTGCGCCCAAGCACGCAACTTTTATTCGCCGCAGGTTTTTAACCTTCCATGTCGGCTGGCCCAACCCAAGAACTTTTATGAAAATATCCACTCTGGCCGTTGGCCTGGCGTTGGGCGTCTTGACCCTGTCCGCCATGGCGCAGAACCAGGACACCAACAATTTGAACACCGCCCTCGGCCGGTTCGAGAGCCGGCCGGATGCGCTCATCGGGCAGGGCTTTGGCGACCTTGGCACCATCCCGTTCGGCCAGGATGAAGTGCGGGTGCGCGCCTGCGAATGCCGGAACCTGGCCACCGATGAAAAGGTGTTCGGGCTCTCCGTGGCTTGGGACGAGAACGGCCGGTTTCTTCGGCTGCTGGTGGATGACGATGAACTGGACGGCCTGACGGATGCGGTCGGCCGGCTGGCCACCATCAAGGGCGAGGACGTGACGTCGTTGCCGGGCTTTGAGGCCAGCTTCTCGACCAAGGCGGGTCTGCGGGTGATCGCTCACAGCGACCGAGCAAACGGCGCGGTGCTGACGTATCTGCAATTTGAGGATTCGCCCCGGATTCCGCTGTCGTCGGTGCAGATCCAGCAGTTGGGCGGGCTGTTGCAGCAGGGCCGCAAAAAACTGGACGCGCTCAAGGCGGGCAATTAACCGCCGGCGGCGGGAATGATGAAGGCAGAATGTTGAATGAAGAATCTGCCGCCCTCACCCCACCCTTGGTCCCTCTCCCCTCCCGCTGCGGGAGCGGAGAGGGAGAATTATTTTGCGGGATGATTTCCCGGGGCAGGTGCTGGCGCCCGACCACACCTTGCGGTGAGCCACCTTTGCAGAGCCGGGCAGCCATACATGGCGGCTCGTGGTCAAAGGCGCGCCGGCCGGCCATGGCGGGCGGCGGACGATGGGAGGTTATACCAATTTTTATATTGCTGTAAATCAGGCAAATCCGGCAACTATTCACAATTTATTCACATTTTTCTTGCATCGGGTCAACATTTTGTCAAAATCGCCCGCGTTGTTAATAATTGATTGGGATGTGGCAAGAATTGGTTAGCGCCGCATCCCATTTTGTTGTTAACCGCAATCAGACAGAAAATCGGTTCCTCACCGCAAGAACGTCAATCAGCGCAGGCTGGTTGACTTAATCCCTATTGTATTGGTTTAGCTTAAGCTTGATATGCCTTATTGCATTTTGCGTCAGAAACTGGTCCGCCGTTTGGCGGTGATTTCATTGGTGGCAACCGCTTGCCTGGCCGCCGGGCCGCTGGCGCGCGCCGTGAACCTGGTGCAGGATTTTTATGTGCCGCTGCCGGAAGCGCAGATTTATCAGGCGGACAACGCGATCGTCAGCGGCACGAGCTCGTCAATTTTCTCCACCATATCCATTGTGGTCACCGGCGATGGCACGGTGATTTATTACGACCAATGGGAGGACGGCTATGAGACTGTGCGACCAAGTTAATTGTGAGACCAACATTTGGTAAAAGTGGTTGACACATTTGGTTTCTGGTTTTGATGGACGGCAATCAGGCCCTGGCAGCGTAGCCAAGTTTCCACCGTGACCCGCCACGCAGTGGCGGGTCTGGGGTGACGGCCGTTCGTCGTGTTTCCGATCATCGCTCCGAACTGCTGGAGCAGCAACCGAAAAATGTTTTGGCGCTGGCGTTTGGTCCAGCGCAGATGTTGGGTGCCGTCATGGAAGACGGCGCAAGCGGTGCGGCCTTTGAGACAGCGCCGGGAACGGTGATTTAGTTCGTGGGCGATGACTTCCACGGCCAAAGTTAGGTCTTTCGGCACCTTGCCGGTGTGTTGCTGCCGTTGATCCAAGGCCGCTTTCAGATCACGAATACCTTTTTCCTCCGCCCCGTTATAGCGGGGAAAGTGCGGTGGATTGTTCAGTGGCAGCACGCCAAACCGGTCCAGGACGGCATCCACATGCTGATTATTAAAGGGCGAGCCGTTGTCACGTTTCAGGAACAACGGTGCGCCCTGTTGGCGGAACAGGCTTGCGAGATGGGCGGCGATCTGCCGGCCATCAAGCCGGTTGCTGACCAGTGGCCGGAACCGGTAGCGGGAGGTCAGGTCTTGGACGGGGATGATTTGCCAGCCATCACCGTATTCGGTGGCGTCAATAGACCAGGCCAGTCCCGACCAGAGCCAGTGAATGTGTTTCATGGCATGAAGTTGATTCCGCCGATAATCCTGCACCAGCGCACCCAACTGACGACGCGAGAGGGCAGCCGCAAACTTTTTACAAAGTTCACCCGTGCCTTGCGTGCGCGCCCGACCATGGTTCAGTTGCCGCAGGAGCGGATAAAACTCCGTCCAGTCCAGCGGCACTGATTTCTTGGGGCCGGGACATTGCCACAGCGGCAAGCCCCGTCGCTGCCGTTGTCGCCAGCGCATGACGCTGGCGTATGGCACGAGGTCGCACAACTGTCGCCACGAGGATTGGCCGGACTGTTTCATGGTGTCGAGCTGGTGCAGGATTTGGCGGATCATTTCGGGTTTTTTTTAGCGGGCGGGAGATCCTCCCGCTCCGCCCATTGGTTCAGCAGCTGGCGCAACTGTTCGCGTTCCTGCTGGCGTTGCACCTGTTGCTCCAGTTGTTGCACCCGGCGTTGGAGCGATTCCTTCTCCGGGTCCGTTGGCGTCTTGGGCCGTCCCGTCGGCTGATCCTCCAGTGCGTTCAACAACGCCTGCAACGCTCGTTGTTCCCACTGGTAGTATTGCTGGCGGGAGATGCCCAGCGTCTGTGCGGCCTCCGTGGCCGTCATCTGGCCGGAGCGAACCTTGAAGATCAGCTCCGCCCGCTGCCTGGCTTTGGCATTCATTTACTCCGTTTTTGCCGGAGCCGGGGTGGGGTTGGCAAGTTTGTTTATCTGGTCCAGCCGGCTGGTGAGCTTGGTCACCGTCGCCGACCGCTGCCGGTTCTGGAGCAACGCCTGCAGGCGCGGGCTCAAGGCTTCGCCCTTGGTCAGGTTGACCCGGCTCTCCAGCGCCTGCAGCATCCCCTCCATCGCCCGGCGCTGCCAGTGGTTGAACGTGATCCAGTTGATGTTCAACTGGCGGCAGACATCCGCCGGCTTGCACCGCTCCGTCCACACCGCCAGCACCGCCTGGACTTTGTCCGGGGCACTGACTTGGGGAGCTGGGGTGCGTTTTTTCCGTTCCGTTTTCTTTTCGCTGGTCGTTATTTTGGTTGAGGTCATAAGTAAGTTCTTGTTCGTTGTTTTGCTGGTCACTGACACTGAGTTTGAGTTTGCCCTTCTCGGCGCGGAGCACGACGGACTGGCCGTCCATGCGTCCCACCATGTAAAAAGGCGCCTGAGGTTTGCCGCGCAAGGCCAGCTCCAGAAGATTTTCCTGAATGCCGGTTTCGATGGTCTTCCGTAGTTCCGCCTGGATTTCAAAGAAGCGATCCGCCGGACACAGGCCTTCGATGCCCTGATTGGGCCGCTTGTGGTTGTAGTATTTGATCCAGAGCTTGATCCGTTCCCGGGCCGCTTCGAAGCTGTCGAACTGGGCGCGCACGAGGAACTCCTGCCAGATCGTGGACCAGAAGCGTTCCACCTTGCCGAGCGTCATCGGATGTTGCGGCCGCGATTTGAAGTGCGCGACCCGGTCCTTTTGCAGTTCGGCCTCGAACCGGCTGGTGCCCCGCCACGAAGTGTATTGCCGGCCATTATCCGTCAGCATCTCCTTGGGTGGTTGGAACTCGCCGGCCGCCACACGATACACTTCGATCACCGCCTGCGCCGTGGGACTACGGAACAGATCCGCCCCCACGATGAACCGCGAGTAATCGTCCATGAAGGCGATGACATAGGCGTAACGTCCGCCCAACCGGAACGTGAAGATGTCCGTCTGCCACATCTGATTGGGCGTGGCTCGCTCAAAGAAGCGGGGACGAACCATGTTGCGCTGCTTGCGCGGCGGTTGCTCGGTCATCAACTCTGCATCATGCAGCCGCTGCCGCACCGTTTCGGGACTCGCCGGTAAAAAGAAACACCGGCGCAACACCTGGCTGATGCGTTTGATGCCGAACGTGGGGTTTTCCTGTTTGAGCTCGATGATCTTGTCGGTGATCGGCGCGGGCAGCCGGGCCTTGCGTCGGCCTCCCGTCTTCGATTGCAGGCCCGACTCACCGCCAAGCTGATACGCTTTGAGCCAATGCTCCACGCTGCTCTTGCTGATGCCCAGTTCCTGGCTGACCAGGGCCATGCTAAACCCTTCCTCCCGATATAACCGGACGGCCTTGAGCTTTTCCTCCGGGGTGTAACGGCGCATTTTTTTCGCGCCGCCAGCCCCCCTCGGGGGGCTGTTCCTCTTCTTTTCTACTATCGTTTGTTCATTCATGTTAACACTCCATCTATCATTGGAGTGTCAACCGCTTTAAGGTCTATATCAGTCTCATGAACTGGTCGTTAGCACAGTTGACGGGCGCACTGCTGCTGGGTGCGGGCGTTTCCGCCTTGGCGCAGCCGGCGCAATTCCCCGGCATCGAAAGCCCCTCCCTGGACACCACCAACCGCGTGACCCTGTCCCTGCGCTTCGGGCTGAACATCAGCACCAAGTTCAGCGGCGTCGGCTCGGCGGGCGGCCCCGGCCATTACTCCGACGGCTATGTGCTGACCGACTCCACCGGCAACTTCCTGGGCTACACCTCGGACTGGGGCTACCGCAACGCCGGCCAATACAGCCAGCTCGGCAATGCCAACCAGCCGGCGAACTCCTTCTCCTTCCACAACCCCGTCGCCTCGGCCAAGTCCACCTCGCCCTCGCCCGGCGACAACCCCAATCTCGGCTTCGAGGTCAAGGTCAACCACCAGCTCGGCGTCAAGGAGGACTGGCACAACCTCCGCTACGGCATCGAGGGCGCGTTCAACTACATGAAGATTTCCGTGGACAGCAACAGCGGCTACAACACCAGCGCCACCACGGAGAACTACCTTTTCGGCGGCATCCCCGGACAGATTCCCTCGCCCGGCTATCACGGCCATTACAATGGCGATCCCGGCAGCCCCGTCCTCGTGGCCAGCGGCACCGCCGGCGCGAACGTGAACGCCCTGCTCCAAACGCACGACGATTTCGACGCCAACCTCTGGGGCGGCCGGCTCGGGCCGTATATTGAATTGCCGTTTGGCAAGCAGCAGCAGTTCACCATCGCGCTGTCCGGCGGCCTCGCCCTTGGCCTCATCAACGCCAACGAATCGTGGAAGCAGACCCTCACTCTGGCCGGCGGCGGCGGCTCCAGCACCACCTCCGGCGGCGGCAACGACACCAGCCTGCTCTGGGGCTATTATGTCGGCGCGAGCGCCAACTACAAGTTCGACAAGCATTGGGGGATTGACGCCGGCGTGCAGTTTCAGGATCTCGGCACCTACGACCACAGTTTTAGCGGGCGCACCGCGCAAATTGACCTGTCCCAGTCCATCTTCTTCACGGTAGGCGTGAGCTACGGCTGGTGAACCAACTGTTTTGAAAAACCAACGGCCGGAACCGCTAGGTTCCGGCCGTTGGTATTTTGAGAATCAAACCGCTTTGCAGCCTATCAATATATTAGGCCACATGGTCCTCCTTCTTTTTTGATCGCCAAATCCAAACTCCAAAAATGCCGTTGAAAAGGAATAAGACCAACAAAAGTCCGATGAGCCGAATCAATGCGTGCTGACTGTCAGCCAAAAGTGGCATAACCCAAGACTCAATACCATCTGGAAAGTGATTGTCGTGCTTGCCAAAATACAAAATGGCGCCGAACAAGCCGTTGAAACTGTGGAAAGCCTGAACAATGGCGAAAAGCGCAATCAACAAGTTGCCGCCAAACCCAATCAAAAGTGTGCGCTTTTTCATCGTGGTGTGAATGTGGCCTAGCAGATAATGGACGGCTGGCTTTTCAGCCTATCAAGTTTCATGAAACCGAGGCTGCGCCGGTCGCGGCCAGAAGTCCAGCCGTTTTTCCGGGGCGTGCCCGTGCTGCCGCGCGGTTTTGGATTGCGGCAGCCTTCTGCCGCCTTTTCCTGGAACGTCGCCGGCGCTGTCGCCGGGAATAAAAAGGCGGTTATGGACGGTTTAAACCGGAGATTGAGGCGAAAAGGGGCGCAAACCCAACGGTTGGGTTTGCGTTGTCCGGAGCCGGGTTTGTCGCAGCGGCGGCAGATATTTCACCCGCCAAGGCCGCGGTTGCTGCTCCTCCTTTGGGGGGCGCGCCCCATTTTACGGCGCGGTGAGCTGGCAGATTTTGCCGTCCTGCATGAGGCCGTAAACTTCGCCGTCGGCAGCCTTGGGAAACTTTGGTCGAAGCCAAAATCGCCGCTGGCTAATTTCCCCGCCGCACCACGCTGTCGCGCTGCGCCCAGTCGAGATTCAAATCCGGAAAATCCAGATTGTAATTCAGCCCGCGGCTCTCCGGCCGCATCAGCGCGCAGCGCACGATGAGTTCCGCCACCGTCGCGATGTTGCGCAGTTCCAGCAGGTCGGCGGTCACGATGAAATTCCAGTAATACTCCTGGATTTCCTGCTGCAAATTCGCCAGCCGCGATTGCGCGCGCTGCAGCCGCTTGTTCGTCCGCACGATGCCGACGTAATCCCACATCAGCCGCCGGATCTCGTCCCAGTTGTGCGCGACGACGACGAGTTCATCCGCGTTGGTCGCGCTGCCGGACTGCCACACCGGGATTTGTTGAATGTTGAACGTTGAATGTTGAATGTTGAATGTTTTCTCCGCCGCCCGATGTGCACAGACGAGCGCCTCCAGCAGCGAATTGCTCGCCAGCCGGTTCGCGCCATGCAAGCCGGTGCAAGCCACTTCGCCGACCGCGAACAGTCCGGCGATGTCCGTCTCGCCGTCCACGTTCGTCACCACGCCACCGCACTGGTAGTGCGCCGCCGGCACCACGGGAATCGGCTCGCGCGTGATGTCAATGCCGTAGCGCAAGCACGTCTGGTAAATGTTCGGAAACCGCTCGATGATGAATTTCGCCGGCTTGTGCGTGATGTCCAGATGCACGCAATCCGCGCCGGATTTTTTCATCTCGCTGTCAATCGCCCGCGCCACGATATCGCGCGGCGCGAGCGATTTCAGCGGATGCACGGTGTCCATGAATTCCCGGCCGTCGAGCGTTTTCAAAATGCCGCCCTCGCCGCGCACGGCTTCGGAAATCAAAAACGATTTCGCCTTCGGATGATACAGGCACGTCGGATGGAACTGCACGAATTCCATGTTCGCGATGCTCGCGCCCGCGCGATACGCCATCGCCACGCCGTCGCCGGTGGCGATGTCGGGATTCGTCGTGTAGAGATAAACCTTGCCGCAGCCGCCCGTCGCCAGCACCGTGACCGGCGCGGCAAACGTCCAGACGCGGTTGCCCTTTTTATCGAAAACATACGCACCGAGGCAGCGGTTCTCGCCGACGTAGCCGAGCTTCTGGCTCGTGATCAAATCAATCGCGATGTGGTTCTCAAAAATCTCGATGTTCGGCTGGCGCGAAATGGCGTCCAGCAACGCGCGCTCGATTTCGCGGCCCGTCACGTCTTTCGCGTGCAAAATCCGGCGCTTCGAGTGGCCGCCTTCCTTGCCGAGATCAAGTTCATGCGCGCCGTGCGACGCCGGAATTTCGCGCTCGGAGAATTTCATGCCCAGCTCGATCAACTCCGCGATGCGCGCCGGCCCTTCCTCGACAATCGTGCGCACGACGTTCTCCTTGCACAGCCCCGCGCCCGCCGTGAGCGTGTCGCGCACGTGCGACTCAAAGGAGTCCTCCCGGCTCGTGACCGACGCGATGCCGCCCTGCGCATAATTGGTGTTCGACTCCGCGCGGTCTTTTTTGGTGACGATGGCCACGCGTCCGCGCGGCGCGACCTTGAGCGCGAACGTAAGGCCAGCGATGCCGCTGCCGAGAATTAAAAAATCGAACTGCTTCATTTTGTTGGCCACAGAATCACAGAGTTCGCCGAGAAAATCAAAGCTCCGTGTGCTTTGTGTCACTGTGGCTAATTACAAACTTGCATTATCAATCAACCGCGTCTTGCCGAAATAGACCGCCAGCGCCAGATGCGTGCCGCGTTTCACCTGCGCCACCGGCTGCAAGGTTTCGGGATTAAAAAACTCGACGTAATCCAGTCGCGCCAGCGGCGCGGTGGTGATGAATGCCTGCAAATCTTTTTTCAGCCGCGCCGCCGACACGGTTTTTTTCGCCACCGTCGCTTTCGCCGCCTGCAACGCGTGAAATAAAATCACCGCCTGCGCCCGCTGCTCGGCGTCGAGATACTTGTTCCGCGAACTCATCGCCAGCCCGTCCGCTTCACGCCGCGTCGGCGCGACGATGATTTGCACCGGAAAATTCAAATCCGCCACCATGCGCTTGATGATGGCCGCTTGTTGAAAATCTTTCTGTCCGAACACGGAAACGTCCGGCAGCACGAGGTTGAACAGCTTGGCCACCACCGTCGTCACGCCGCGAAAATGCACCGGTCGCGCCGCACCTTCCATCACGCGCCCCAAATTTTCCTCGACGACGTAAGTGCTGTAATTGCCTTCCGCCTTGCCCGGATACATTTCCGCGTCGCCCGGCGTGAACACGACATCGGTTTTTAATTCACGCAGCAATTTCAAATCGCGTTTCAAATCGCGCGGATATTTGGAGAGGTCTTCGGTCGGCGCGAATTGCGTCGGGTTCACGTAGATGCTGACGACCACGACGCCGTTTTTGCCGACGCGCCTTCGCGCCTCGCGCACGAGGCTCAGGTGGCCGGCGTGCAGATAGCCCATCGTCGGCACAAAGCCAATTTTCACGCCGGCGCGTTTCCATTGCAGCGCAAGTTTCTGCATGGCGGCGGCACGGGAAATAATTTGCATCCGGTTGGTTTAACTGAATTGCGTGCCAATTTCACGAAAGAAAAAAGCCGCGCCGGAATTTTCCAGCGCGGCGTTTGTTCCCCACCCTAAATTTTCAGGCTTACGCGTAAAGATGCGTGTGCTTGCTGCACGACTGGTTCGTCGGCGCATCCGGCACGATGTCATTCGGCGTCACGATGTTGTTCGCGAGCATCCAGGCTTCGACTTCGTCGCCGCTGATGTCGGGCAGCATGTGGCCGTTGATTTCGACGCACGGGCTCATCATCTGGCCGCTCTTCTCAACCATTTCCGCGCGCTGCGCCGGGTCGTTGATGATGTCGCGATCCTCGAACGGCAAATCATATTTCTTGAGGATGGCGCGCACGCCGCCGCTCCAGCCACAGGTTGGTTTCAGGTAGGCGACAATTTTTGGCTTGTTCATAGGTTGACAATTATTGGCATTACGATGACAAGATAGTGCCATATCTAAACCAAATGGGCAAATTGTTTTAATGGCGGAAATGAGCGAAAAAAGGTTTTCCTGAGGGTTTCCTGGATTGTCACAGATTCAACCGGAAAAATCAGCGCCCTCCGGGTCAGGCGGCCAGTTTTTCTTTTTCCTTTTTCCGATGCGCCATGATTTTTTGCGACGGCGCGAAGTTGGTGATGAATTCGCGGTAAAACTCCGCGAAGGTTCCGGCCGCAAGATGCGCGCGGGCGTCGGCCATCACCTTCAGATACATGTGCGAGTTGTGAACGCTCAACATCCGCAGGCCGAGGATTTCGTTCGCCTTCAGCAGATGCCGGAGATACGCGCGCGTAAAATGCTGGCACGCAAAGCAGTCGCAGTTTTCCTCGATGGGACGAAAGTCCGCCTTGTATCCGCCGCCCTTGATGCCGATGGCGCCGCGCCGCGTATAGGCCGTGCCGTTGCGCGCCACGCGCGTGGGCAGCACGCAGTCAAACATGTCCACGCCTCGCGCGATGAGTTCGAGCATTTGCGCGGGCGTGCCGAGCCCCATCGCGTAGCGCGCCTTGTGCGCGGGCAGATGCGGGACGGTCATTTCAATCGCCTGCAACATTTCCGGCTCCGGTTCGCC
>Ga0316224_1003080_pt1 | contig 14208 bp, 20 predicted proteins | sample TBH18013metaG_FD_206254 | JGI IMG/M metagenome (GOLD analysis project Ga0316224, IMG submission 206254) | Freshwater microbial communities from Trout Bog Lake, Wisconsin, USA - TBH18013 | ecosystem: Environmental > Aquatic > Freshwater > Lake > Hypolimnion/Profundal zone | place: USA: Wisconsin... | reverse complement strand
TTGGACCAAATTCCGTCGGCGCGGCCTTGGCCGGTATTTGGAATGACGTCAATGGCGGGACCGTCTTCATCTCGGCGACTCTGTTTACCCCCGATAACAACGGCAGCATACGCTGCAAATATATCAGCGGGGTATTGAATACCAAGATGATCACCCATCCGGAGAAGATGCATATTCCCGCGCCGATCGAGAGCGACTTCCTGTATGAATCGCCCCTCTTGATGGAGCCCGCCCGCGTTTACTGGGAAATGCTGTCCTTTCCACGGAAGGAAAAGGATGCGACCTTGTCCAAGGAAGAATTGCGAGCCCGCGCCGAACGTCGTCAACAGGATTGGGCGCGCAATATCGCCAGAACCATTTTCGACGAAGTGCTCGGTCACGCCGTCGGCGGCACCCTTGTCCTTTGCACCAGCTACGATACCGTCAATTTTCTCCATGACGTCCTGACCACTTTGTTGGGCGATCAAAGCTGTCGCTTGATTCGACAAATCTCTGGACATCCGTTGAGCAAAACCGTCGAGGAGTTCAAGCTCAAACATCGTGAAGGGTTGCGGCCGGTCTTGATCGGTTGCGGTTCTTGCGGCACCGGATTGGACATCCGCGATGAACTGGCCGTGGACGTCAACGGCGTTTATTGCCCTCAACAGGATACCTTGCTGACCGACCTCGTGATCACGCGCCTGCCGATTTCCCTGAACCAGACCTCCACCTTCAAATATCGCCGGGAACGGTACGGCTCCGCTTATCCGATCCTACAAGAAGTTTTACTCACCTTCCGTCAATGGCTCGGCCGCCTTGTGCGCGCTCCCGGGCAGCAGCATCGGAAGATCTGGATTCTCGATGGACGCCTTTATGCCGCGCCGGCTTCGGGGTTTTGGACTAATTTGCAAAAACCCATCAAGAGCTTGTTGGTGAAATATAAGCGCCGCGATCTGTTTTAGGGTTTCAACACGCTGTTTGACATGGTGAAGATGGTGCTGTCGGCGAATCCGGTTGAACGATTCGCCGACGAGATGTTTGGACCGAAAGGTGGTGAAAAGTGGGCTGGGCAAGTCACTTTTGCGGATGGAGTTTTGGTATATCCTTGAAGGGTAGTAAGAACAAGGCTAAGCAGCTCGATGCTAAACGTCCCGGTTTGGTATACCCTTGAAGGGTAGTGAGAACGATCCGCCGGGCTTTGTCCTCGCGGGGGTTTGGTATACCCTGATTTGAAGGGTAGTGAGAAGACAGGTCGAAAAGGGGTATTGGTGCGACGGTTTGGTATACCTGATTTGAAGGGTAGTGAGAACTCGTCACCAAGATCGTGGTCGAAACTTACGTGGTCTGGCATACCCCTAAACGATAGCGAGCACACTCACCACCCCTTGACAATTCCGTATTCTATATATATTATATTTCCATCGAAAATCGAACTAGATCGAACTAGATCTATCTTCATCACCCATGAGGTATATCCAATGCTTGGAATCATTTACACTCTCGCCGCCCTGGCCGCCATGGCCGGCGCCGGCATTTTGATCATGGCGAGCGGTATCGTCCGCTACGTGCCCAACGACAAAGTCGGCATCGTCGAGCGGTTATGGAGCCCGAAAGGGTCCATCGTCGAAGGCGTCATCGCCCTCAACGGAGAAGCGGGATATCAACCCGATCTGCTCCGCGGCGGCTTCCATTTCTTCTTCCCCTTCATGTATCGCCTGCATATTCATCCCTTGATCACCATTCGATCCGGAACGCTGGGATATGTTTTCGCCCGGAGCGGCAAACCGCTGATGAACGGGCAAATCCTGGCTTCCAATGCCTCCGTGTCCGATTTCGGCGATGTGCGCGGATTCCTGCTCAACGGCGGACAACAGGGCGCGCAACGCCGCATTTTAATGCCCGGCACCTACCCGATCAACGTCGCGCAATTCGTGGTCCTGACCGCGGAGAACGCCTATCACCTCAATATTGGCCGCGAGGAACAGAGTCAAATCGAGGCTATCCACCATACGATCGAAAGCCGTGGCGGCTTCACGCCGGTCGTGATCATGGATCGAGACGACATCCTTGGCGTGGTTACCGTTCATGACGGTCCCGCCTTGCCGTCCGGCGAGATCATCGCCGCCGAGGTCGGCACCGACCCCGCCCAACCCCATTATCACAATTCCTTCCAAGATCCGGAAGCCTTTCTGGCGGCGGGCGGCAATCGCGGCAAGCAGTTGCAGGTCATCGTCGACGGCACCTATGCGATCAATCGGCTGTTCGCCACCGTGGACACCCATCCCAAGGTGACGATCCCCGTCGGTCAGGTCGGCGTGGTGGTTTCCTATACCGGCAAAACCGGCGTCGACGTATCGGACGCCAATTACCGACACGGCGAATTGGTCAGGCGCGGGTTTCGCGGCGTATGGGACACACCCTTGCTGACCGGTAAATACGCCTGGAACCCGCTGGCGGGAAAAATCACCAATGTGCCGACCTCCAACATCGTCTTGAAATGGAAGAAGGACGCGTCGGGCGGCGATCACAACCTGGATCAAAATCTATCGGAAATCACCTTGATCACCAAGGATGCGTTCCAGATCATCATGTCGTTGTCCGTTGTCATTCACATCGATTACCAGAAGGCGCCTGAATTGATCCAACGCTTCGGCGACGTGCAGAAATTGATCGAAGGCACGCTCGACCCGATCGTCAGCGGGTACTTCAAGAATGTCGGACAGGACAAGACCATTCTGGAATTGTTGCAAGATCGCACCAAGATCCAGGCGGAGGCCCTGGCGGCGATGAAGGCGCGGTTCGCCGAATACACCATCGTCGTCGAAGACGTTGTCGTCGGCACGCCGCGCGAACCGGAAGGCGTGACCGGATTGCAACGAATTCTCGATCAGCTTCGCGATCGTCAGGTGGCCACCGAACAGAAGGCAACCTTCAAGATTCAGGAAGAAACCGCCAATCAGGAAAAAGCCCTGAAAGAAGCGCAGTCCATCGCGGCCATGCAGACCGCCTTGACTGAGTCCAAAATCGAAATCGAAGTGCAGGAAAATCAGGGTAAAGCCACTGTCGCCTCGGCGAAACAAGAGGCTGAACGCACCATTACCCTGGCCGAAGCCAATAAGAAACGGTTGGTTCTCGAAGGTCAGGGCGAGGGTGAGCGGTTGATCAGCATCGGCGAGGGCGAAGCCAAGGCCGGCAAGGCCAAGGTCGAGGCTTACGGCGGCGCGGAAATGCGGTTGGCCGAAATTCTCGGTCTGCGGTTCTTCGAAGGTGTCGAGAAAGGCCAGATCGCCCTAGTGCCTCAAGTGCAGGTGGGAAATTCCGGCGGCGGATCGGGTGTTCTGGACGGCTTGTTGGCGATGTTCCTGCAAAATCACCTGAACGTCCTCAAGTCGAATGAAGGTCCGGGCGCGCCGTTGTTCGAACGGGATGCCGATCCCCAAGGCTAATCCCTTCACCGCGATAAACCGGCCATGGCTAGAACGTTCGTGGCCGGTTTCCCCTTGACATAACATCGTATCATATATATTATACGTAAACATCAATCGACACAGGGATCGTTCTCATGAAATCCTCTCTCCTTGCCACCGTGGCCGCGATCACCATTCTTGTTGCCACGCCCGCCCATGCCTGGGGTCCGGAAGGGCATGCCCTGGTTGCCGATATCGCTGAAATGCATCTGACGCCGCGCGCCCAGACCGCTGTAACGCAATTACTGGCGTCGGAGGGGCTCCAACATCTAAATGAAGTGTCGTCCTGGGCCGATGGGGTGCGCGATCATGAACGCAAGACGGCGTTCTGGCATTTCGTCAATGTCCCCTTGAACGCCCCCGTTTACGTCGCCGCTCGCGATTGTCCGCGCGGCGATTGCATCACGGTCAAGGTAGCCGACATGGCTCGCGTACTGGCCAATCCCAATCAGCCGATCCAAGTGCGCGAGGAGGCTTTGAAATGGGTTGTTCACTTCATCGCCGACCTCCATCAGCCTCTGCATGTGTCGGATAACAACGATCGCGGCGGCGGCGAGGTGCGTGTCACTTTCTTCGGTCGCCCCGCCACCTTGCATGAAGTGTGGGATCATTATCTTATCGATCAGGCGACCGGCTTGCATGTCGGCTACGATTACGCGGTCGATCAGCGCTCGACATGGCAAGCCGCCGTCAACATGAACAGGCCATTGACACCCCAGGTGGTCGCGAACTTCGCCTCCGGCATCGATCAACAAAATCTGGGCGCCGCCATCGAGCAATGGACCAACGAAACCCATCAATTGGCACCGCGGGCGTATCAATTCAGTCCGACCGGCATTGGCCAGGCTTATGAAAACACCAATTGGCCGGTTGTCGTCGGTCAATTGCAAAAGGCCGGGCTCCGATTGGCGGCTGTGCTGAACGCCTCGTTTTGAACCGCTTAGGTCAGCTAACCAACGGCAAGGATCATCGTAATGGCACTGAAATCCGTTGAAATCTTCACCGACGGCGCGTGCAGCGGCAACCCCGGACCGGGCGGCTGGGGCACGCTCCTGCGTTGTGGCGACCATGAAAAAGAAATGTTCGGCGGCGAATCGGAAACCACCAACAACCGCATGGAATTGATGGCGGTTATCCGCGGTCTGGAAGAGATCAACAAGCCCTGCGCGGTCACGATCGTGACCGACAGCCTTTATGTCAAGGATGGCGCGACCAAATGGATGCCGAACTGGAAGTCGAGAAATTGGCGGACATCAAGCAACGAACCGGTCAAAAATGACGATTTATGGAGAAGGTTGGAAAAAGCCGCGCACCCGCACAATGTGTCGTGGCTGTGGGTCAAGGGTCACAGCGGCCATGTGGAAAACGAACGCGTGGATGCGTTGGCCAGACAAGGGATCAAGGGACTGAAATCGGTGGGGGCGGCTTGATTGGGACGTGACCCACCTATTGCTTTGTCACGTGGATAACTGTATCATATATGTGATTAATAAATGTTGAGGTTGATCATAGCACCGTCTCCAGAGATTCAAAAAATCATTGATGCTGCTCGACGTGTCGCGGGGCGGTCATCCGCGGTCTGGAACGGTGTGGTCGTCTCCACCGAATGCATCAATCAATTACAAAAGGCGCTTGGTGAATATGACCTTGCCGTTCAGCGTGATCGGCAAGCGGATCAAGCACATGGCCATTGAATTCGTTGATCGCTATACCAGGTCCATGCTTCGCGCCCGACCCGATACGTTGTTCGTGTTCGGTGACAATCTTGCGCAATATGGCCGGCGCGGTCAGGCTAAGGAATGCCGCGGTGAACCCAATGCGGTGGGTATTCCAACCAAAAAACGGCCGAGCATGGATGAAAACGCGTTTTTCACCAACGCGGATTTCGCGATCGCTAAAGCCGCGATTGATCGAGGTTTCCTGCGCTTGGCCGTCCATGTCCGCGAAGGCGGCGTTGTCGTGATGCCTGCGAACGGTCTGGGAACCGGTCTGGCGCAATTACCCACGCGCGCTCCCATGATTCACGCCTATATCTTGAAGCTGACCGTTCGCTTGCGTGAGGTTGATCAGGAAAGTTGCTTAGCGCGTGAACCTGTCACGGTGCTGGCGTCTTGACGCGATAAGGCTTGTCAATTTTTGTATTCTCTATAAAATACGACAGCAAGAATACCGCCGCCAAGGAAGGAACCCATCATGGGAAGAGTCGTGATGTTTCAAGATGAAAACGGCGTCACCAGCGTCGACGTTCTGCTCGATGAGGATACCATTTGGCTGACGCAGCAGCAGATGGCTGAGTTGTTCGACACGGACATCCCAGGCTAGATTCAAATGCGTGGTTTGCGGACACGAGGCCAATGCCGACGTCAACGCAGCACGAAATATCCTGGCATTGGGACTTGATAAAATACGCGCCGAAGGACATTCGGCTCCAGCCTGTGGAGACTCTGGAGTTATCCGGTCGATGAAGCAGGAAACGCGGAATCGCGAGATTCTGAAGGCTGTCGCGTGATGGAATACTATCATGCGACGGCCGAGAAGCCTCGTCCTTTGGGGCGGGGAGAAGTCACGCCGTCACCGCATTCCATAGATCCTCGGTAACGTTATCGCGCCAGACATCGGCAATCCGGACATACCCAGTCAACACGTCGACCGACTTGTGTCCGGATTGACGCATGATCTGCATCAGGCTGGCCCCATTCAAGGCGGCGGTGGTGATTAATCCCGATCGAAGCGAATGACCGGAATAACGGTCGGCGTCGAGTCCAGCGGCCGCGACGGCTTTCTTGACGATCAGGGCCACGCTTTGGTCGGTCAGGCGCTCCTCGGTCAATTGATCGTTCTTGCGGATTCTGGTAAAGAGCGGGCCGGAACTCCGACCGATAAGCGCCAGCCAATCGGTCATGAGCGCGCGAATGTCCAGATCGGATCGCCCTGCGCCCCAGATCGCCACCAATCGGCCATCGCCTTCCTGGTCGGTTTTGGAGCGATCCAACTTCAATAACAGGCCGCGCTCACCGACATTGACGTCGCCCACATCGAGCGCGACGATTTCCGATCGACGCAGAGCCGCGCCGAATCCAAGGAGAATAATGGCGCGATCGCGCGCTCCCGTCGGCCCGCTGGGTACGGCATGCAGAATGCGCGGCAAGTTCTCGGGTAATACCGGCGCCGATTGTCGATGCGGCGCGCGGCCTTTTTCGCGAACGATGCCGCTCACCACGTCGGCGATGGCCAGATGACGCACGTCGACAGCGCGGCCGGCCAGGCGATGCGCCGCGGCGATGGCCGAGAGATGGAGACGGATCGACGACGGACGCAACCGCTCGGCCGCTTCAGTCAGGTATAACCCGATCCAACGCGGGTCGCCGCAAAGCGGGTCGAGACTCAGTCTGCCGCACCAATCCAACCAACATTTCCAGGCTTTGCCGTAAGCAAGTTGAGTATTCCTGGATCGTGCGTTGAGCGTGTAGTCGTCGGCGCGGGCGATCAACGCGGAAAGAGTGGAGCTCGTCTCGGTTGAGGGCGGTTGATTTTCGCCGGTCGATACCGGTAATGACGGGAGGAGGGTGTTGAGGGTGGTGTCGGCCATAATAACGAAAAGGGTATCGCCGGAACGGATTGTCGTCAATCCTTAATGCGCTACATTTTAAACATATGATACAGAATAGCTGATATGATTGATATGGTTTAACCGATTGCCGGGACCGTCATTATGTTTAACATGATCGCGCTATAAATCCCCCACCTGAAGGAAGGGGATTTATAGCGCGATCATGTTAAGAAGCTTGGTGAGAACCTTCGTACCGCCCGGCTGCGGCGCAATCTTAGCTTGACCGACATGGCCGCGAAGCTCGGCACCAGCCGCTTCGTTATCGCCGATGCCGAAAAGGGGAAAGTAACCACCGGTATCGGCATTTATATGGGCCTGTTATGGGCTTTGCATTTGTTGCATCAGATTGACGGTGTGGCCAGTCCGGAAAACGATCAGGAGGGAACGGCCCTGTCGATTGCCGATGGTCGCAAGCGCGCCGGCTCCGCCATGGAAATGGATAATGATTTCTAGGTTGACAATGCATCCCATATGCGGTACATTGTATACCGAAATTGGAGATCATCATGAAAACGCAAGTCGCCCTGCGCATCAACGACACTATCCTTGAGCTGGCTCGTCGCGCCGCCGACCGGGAGAGCCGCTCCCTCGCCAATTATATCGAAGTGGTTCTCGCCGAGTCCCTCATGATCGCCGAAGGTAGCCACCCGATCGTAACCCTGTTCGATGACGCCAGTGATTTGAATGAGCTTGTCGCCATCAATGAAGATGGCACCGCCAATGCGGATGAAACCGCTAATCTGCGCGGTCTTATTTCGCTTGCCGAAACCCGATAGGCGTAATCATGCCTTATCCTTGCCGCAAGGGCGATTTCGTCGATTCATTCTTTCCCTTTGGGGAAAATCCACGGGTACCCGGTCCGACGCGGCACATCGCCTATGTTCATGGACTGGCCAGATTGAGGGATGAACTGCGAGCGGTCCTGGTTTTCACGACGACTTCAGAACGCATGATCGGCGCGATCCCAAAAGGGCTTGGCATTTCGATCCCGGCTGCGTCGTCCCTGGCCATGGGCATGCGTAACGGATTCACGATCGACGTGCATCGTATCGCCATTGTTCCGCTTGAGCTCCCCTGGTTTCCTGAAATCGCCAAGGCGGATTTCGTCATCGGTCACGCGAGCGACTATTTGCAAAATGCCGTATCGAAACGTATCGCCGAAATGCAAACGCGCACTCCAAATCCGGTCATGCGCATGGGGCCATGTCCCCGCTAAGGATAGTGATACGTGGTTATTGTCCTTAGCCTGGTCCAGGACAGACGCATACAGTCGGAGTCACTACTATTGACTCCATAGCCTTAGTTAAAATGTCACACATCGTATCTACTTCACCTTCGTCTATTTGGAATAGATCCACTGTTTCTGTACAATCGTCGAACTCCATAACAACCACATTCATTGCCATGTCGTCATTCCAATCGGGTTCAATATCGATGGTAACTGTTCGTTGTTCGCCATCAACCTCAACCATCATACCAGGAAGAAATCGTTTGCGGGCATTGTCGATCCTAACGATGAGAATGTTCCGCTCTCGACCGATGTTGGCCAAATGCGCCATCTCCCCGCCTCGCTCCGTGATTACCGCCGCTGCCGAGATTGCCGCCTGAAGATAGTCCGGGCCAGCATTTGGTATTACTGCAATGGACCCATTTTCAACCGGTTGGTTGGGTTTGGCGAACTCTATTTTTCCAAAGCTTCGCCCAGCACCGGAAAGCAAAGTGGCGCCAGCACCAAGAAATTGGTTTTGTATATCAGTTTTAAGCGTATCGGCGATTTTAGAGAGCGCCTGAGCTGCGGCAAGTTTGCGCGTATCCGTATTGATGAATTTATTGTCGTTCATGGCATCCGGATTGGTGAACCCAGCTCCAATCAGCCAGTCGGAATGATATGGGTCATCACATAAGTTTTTCCAACCCGCCGGCATGATTGGAATCCATGGTGTTGCCAATTTGGCGGCACTGGTGCGCCATAGCGCCCAATTTTGGATTGGTGCCAATGGAATCTTGAGGATTTCCCCAATTCCCGCCCAGGCCAGAATGGTAAGGCTCGCAACTTTTCCATCATGATCGGCACGTTCTGTTTCGGCAAACCGAATTGACGCAGGACATAGGCAACATCGAAATCAACCTCCTCGGCGTCGGCCGGACGAGAAGAATGCCGACGCTCTACTTCCGCCTCGATCTTGCTATCTACGATTTCAGTTGCCACCGCTAGCTGATCAGCACTTCTAGTCTCGATACCGGGATCTTGGCTGGGCACAGGGCAATCGATCGGACCACGACCGAAATAAAGCCAGAGCGCATTGACGCCCAGCACTTCGGCGATCCGCTCACGTTTGTCGTCCTTGGGCATGGTGCCTTCCTCGCGGTAGGACCACACGGTTGGCTGCGAAATCCCAACTTTTTCGGCAAAGCGAGCTTGACGCATACGCGATTCCGGGCGCTCATCCAGGCACCATTTGAGTCGCTTGGCAAAGGTATCCAAATTGGGCATGGTTTCGTTATTGGTCATGGGTGACTCCATCTGAATCGGTCACCTTAGGAACCAAATGCCGGAAACGGAGTCAAGCTAAAATTCGATCATATCTATTATATAGGAAGTTCCTATACAATCAAAGGAGGTACGGCCATGAAACCCGCGAATCTCGCCGCAGCGTCCTTGCGGTCCAGTCTTTTCCGGCAAAAGATCGTCAAGGCCAAGAAGGGCAGGGGCGCCTATCGCCGTAAGGCCAAGCACAAAATCGACAAGCGCGCCAAGCCGCTTGACCTAAGCGGCGATTCGTTCGCTGTTTCGGTCAAGCGGCTTTTGCATATGACGCTTGTATTTACGGATTCGTTGGCGTTCCGGACGCTTGTGCCGCTCATTGATGGTGGGCGCGCCCAGCCAGTTGGATAGCGATTGGAAATTCACGGCGAGCAGGCCGACAATCTCCTCGCGGGTTTTGCCGGCACGATACAATTCGACCGCGGTTTCCCGCTTAGTCAGGCGCGCGGCATTGTTGTTCGTTTGCCCGATCCATTTCAATAAAGAGCGCGGATCAACCTGGAGTTGCTCGGCGATCTTTAAGTAAGGTAGTCCATCGCGATTCATTTGAATGGCGCGTTCGATGCGCGGATCTTTGGGGAGGGTGCCGAGCCAGCGCCAAGTTCGTTTCAGCTCATTATCGTCCTCGGCGCGCCCCATCCACTGAACCAGCTTACGGGGGCAGACATCGAGTCGCCGGCAGATCTCGGTCCGCGATACGCCTTCGCAGTCCATTTTAAAGGCGATCAGCTTGCGCGGATCGTTCGGCACATTATTCAGGCAACTCTTCAGCTCGCCCAAGGTAAGATTGAAGCGAGCGGCGATCGAAACACGGCTGTGACCGTCAAGCTGCATGGCGATGATGTCACCAACCAGCTTGACGCGCGCCGGCGAGAGCAGGGGTGAGCCGAGCCAGGTGGTCAAGGTGCTGATCGAAACGCCGAGTCGGTCGGCGATTTCCTTGCGAGGCACAAGCGCGGCCTCAAGTTCGACCGCCCGTCGACGCATAACGGCGCGCTGGGCGACATTCCAGTTCAATGGAGAAATTTCGGTCAGGCCGTCAAAATCAAGGGTCGTGTCGCGGGGCATTGTGAAGATCACCTTTCACAACTACGTATCGCATATATGATACAAAATGACAATGCGAAAACGTAAGGCCGGTAGACAAGGATGCTTCAGCGATATTTTTGAACCATCGGGAAATCAAAACGAATTGTTCAGACGTTACCGGCAAACAGCTTGACATTATTTTATATCATATATATAATGTGGGTATGTTATATTTATCCGAGACCACCCCATGCCCCGCCTAGCCATCCTCAGCGACACCCACAACGAGTTCGAACGCGCCACCGGTCCGCGCCAACCCACTCACGCCTGGTTCACCCTCGACCGAGCCCGTCGCGCCATCCCCGGACACCCCGCCACCGGCCCCTTGCTCGATTCCTTGCGGGGGCGGGTGGATCTAGCGGTGCTGGCCGGCGATATCGACATTGGCCACCACAGTATCGTCTATGCCGAGCAAGTGGCCGAGTTCCTCGCGGTGCCCGTCGTCCTGGTCATGGGCAACCACGAAGCCTATGGCGGTCGCGACCTGGACCTGCTGGTGCCGGAAATGCAGGCGGCGGCCCGGGGCACGGCCAAGCGGGTCAATTTTCTTGAGAATGCGTCGGTCCGGTTCGACTTCGAGGGGCGGGCCGTTCATGTGCTGGGCTGCTGCCTGTTTACCGATTACGCGGTCAATGGCGGCGGCGACGTCGATCTCGCCTACGCCATGCGCGACGCCGCGGCCAGCCTCAACGATCATGCGCGCATCGTCGACGGCGGCAGGCTCTTCACACCCGACATGGCGCGGCGTCGGCACGCGGTCAGCCGGGCCTGGCTAGGGGATGAGATCGCCAGCATCCGCGCCGGCGAGGCTGACGCCACGCTCGTGGTGGTGACTCACCATGCGCCCATTCCCGACGCCAACCCGCCCGAATATCGCGGTGGCAGGCTCGCGCCCGCCTTCGTCAGCGACCTGCGCCCGGAAATCGAGGCTTGGCAGCCTGATATCTGGATTTGGGGCCATACACATTATAGTATGGACCGTACCGCCGGTTGCACCAGGCTGGTCAGCGCGCAGCGGGGTTATGTTTGCGTGGAATCGGGCGCGGACGAGTTCGTGCCGGTGATTGTCGAGATTTGAAAGGGGAGATTGATCATGGGTATAAATTCATGGGATTACAATAATGGGTATGGGGATGCCATGAGTCAAGCGCGGCGCGACACAGCCAAAGCAGTCGCCGATGCCAAACTCTCCAGTGCTGGTGACTTCTCCCCGCCCCAAAGGACGAGGCTTCTCGGCCGTCGCATGCCCGGCTTCTGAGCAAGGAATAACGAGATTGGGCGGGTCAACCCTCGTAACGAAAGGCCCAGGTCCTTTTCCCAGGACGACGACAAGCGCCCAACGGCGCACCCGCCCATAACCAATTTGAACCGCAGGAAAGAGGTATAACGAAGATGACCCACATTTCAAAAACTGAACTTTTGACGACGGTAGACCGCAAGTGGCTGTTAGAATTCTTCGCGCCGGAAGGTCGCGCGCGCCCTCGAACTTGCCATGCGCGCCGCTCAATGGATGAGCGGATCGGTCGAGGTCACTAACCCCGAAGCCGGGGGCTCTGCCATCCCGACAATTCCAGGAACGCCGTTCGGAGGCGGTTTCTTCGCCGGTCTGATCGTTATCGGTGGCCTAACCTACGCCCTGGTGGTGGCTCCGAAGGATTGCGGAGAGTCGTTAAGCATCCAATGGAAGATAGCAGGAAGCGCAACGGTCGGAACGTCGTCGATCAATGATGGGTTTTCCAACAGCGAGGCGATGAACACCCCTGACCATCCGGCCGCCAAATTCTGCTGCGACCTTCGTATCGGCGGTTTCGACGACTGGTATCTGCCCAGCCGCGATGAACTTGAGATGTGCTACCGAAACCTGAAGCCGGGAACCGACAGGAATCACGTCTACGGCAACCGCATTAAGAACTTCGGCAGTAACGGTTACAACGGTGTTGACGAGCACGGAAACGGCCATAACGCCTCGTCCGATCCGATTGGCAAGGCCTACACCAAGGATGATCCGAAACAGACTGTTGTCGAGGCCTTCCAGAAAGGCGGTCCTGAGGCGTTCGAGCGGGCTTGGTACTGGTGAACACGATCCTGATTCTTCTTCCAGGTATCCATCGCCTGCGCACTCTGTTCCGGCGTTTGCGAGGCTCTGTCGGCGACGTTCTGCACGGCGGCAAGCGCTTCAGTTTTGTTCTTGTCGCCGCCGGCCTTGGTGTAGGCTTCGTCCATCTTGTTTTGGGTGTCGGCCTGTCTGGCCTCTTCCCTATTCTGATCGTCCGCCAGCTTTCTATTGCGATCGCGATCGGAGGTAGTCTTGGCGCGGACGCCTTGCGACGCCTGGTTGGCGAGAACGAGCGTTCAACGATAATGGCGGCGACAGGGAATACTACTCGTTTACGGCATCCCGCAATCCCTTGCCGGCCGAGAACCGGGGGAGTTTCGCCGCCTTGATCTGGATCTCGGCGCCGGTCCGAGGATCGCGTCCGGTCGAGGCGGGCGCGACTTAACCGAGAAATTGCCGAATCCCACCAACTTGACGTCATCGCCGGCCTTCAGGAAATGCGTAATCGCTTCCAAGGTGGTGTCCAGCACCTGCGAAGCAGTGGCTTTCGTGGTGCCGGCGCGCTCGGCGATGGTGGTAATCAGTTCGCTTTTCGTGGCCATGGTCGTCGCTCATTTATAGAGAATTGGAATCATTATGCTTTCTACCTCAGAATGATGGATTTGGCACCATATTTCTCATGAGGAATACGACTTTAGTGTAATGGGTTGGTGTTGGACTAAATTGATCGACTTTTAGTGGTTAGTTCCCCACGTATCCACTCGGCGGCCACGGCGCGCACCCGCTCCGGCGTCATGTTCGACCAGCCGCGCAAATGAAACTGGGTGATGGCGTTGCGCAGGCCGGCATAGAGAGCGGGGTCGGTGATGGCCAGGTCGAGGGGGGCCTCGGCGACGACAAGGGCGGCGACGGCTTCCAGCAATTCCCAATCACCAGCCCGGACCGTGGCGACGATCCGGTTGCGCAGGAGAGTGTCGACCGCCTCGACGAAGATGGTGCGTTTGGTGCGAGGCATGGGGATGCTCACATGCCGCAGCCCGGCATCGACACGGGCGCGGCTTTCTCCCGCCGGTCGGCGGCGAGCTTGATGAAGACCACATTCGACCAAGCCGTCTCGCGGTCATATTCGTTGGGCAGTTGTTCGATTGCGTCGCCGATCGTGTCCTCGCTAAGCTTGCGCGAACATGTCCACCAGACGGCGTCCTCGATATCGCGCTCATGGCCACGGACAAGTTTCGCGGCGACGATCAGGCTGGGCGGCGGCATAACGATTTTGAGCTTGCCGTAACGCCCCAGTAATTCGACGCGGAAATTATCCGGCAACGAAATAATGCCGGGCGGATGATTTGCAGATAGACCGCATCCGGGTCGACATCCTCCTTGGGGTCGTACAGCATACCGCATGCCTCGCAGGCTTGCCGCAAGTCGCCGGAGTCGAAGTCCGATTGTTGGTGCCAAATAT
>Ga0316224_1003071_pt1 | contig 14242 bp, 7 predicted proteins | sample TBH18013metaG_FD_206254 | JGI IMG/M metagenome (GOLD analysis project Ga0316224, IMG submission 206254) | Freshwater microbial communities from Trout Bog Lake, Wisconsin, USA - TBH18013 | ecosystem: Environmental > Aquatic > Freshwater > Lake > Hypolimnion/Profundal zone | place: USA: Wisconsin... | reverse complement strand
GCGTTGCCCGCGCCCAGCACCGTGCCGCTGGCCGGCGTGTAAACGAAGGCACCCGCCACGCCGCCCGCCGTCGCATTCAACTGGGTTCCGCTCAACGCCGTGCCGTAGGATATATCTGACGGATTGCTCCAGAATATGACCGGTGCTGCTTTGTTGATTATGAAATTCCCGGCGGAGAGACCCGTCAAGGTGGTGTAGTTTGTATCCGAAGGCACGAAGGATGCCGTCACCGCATAGGTGTTTGCATTGGTCTGCAACGCTTGCCCGCCCGTCAGAATCGTCAAGGTGCCGATTGTGTTCGTCCCGCTCAACGTCACGGTCGCCGCATGACCCAAACCATTATACGTTGCCGGCGAATTATTCACCGTCACCGTCGCCGTCGAGGTTGCCTTGCTTACCATGTTCCCGCTTGAGGCGGTGGTGATGTTGACATTCGTGGCCCCGCCGCTGGATAGCACGATGTTTTGTGAATCATAAGCGCCGGACGCGGCCGTAGCGGCCAAGCGTATCCACAACGTGCCGCTGGCGTTTCCGCCCGTCTCCGGGAAGGTGACGGTGCCGGCATAGGCGGACCCGTTGCTGGAGACTTCAAAGCCGGCCGGTGCGGTGACAGTAAGGCCGTTGGTCAAGTTGGACCCGGAAACCGCAAAGCTCTGCGCCGCAGAGGCCGTGCCGTAAGTGGTGCTGAAAGCCGTCGCGGTGGTGGCACCGGTAATGGTGGGCACCGACCCTCCAGCCACAATCTGAAAGCCCGACACGCCCGAGGCGTAATTTTCCGCCACATAGACCACGTTCATGGATTGGACGCTCCCCGTCAAGTTCGAGAAGACCACAAAATTATCGTTTTGGATATAACCATAGGTGGCCACGTCGGAAGGCGAATTGGTTTGGGTCATCGTATTGGTAACGCTGCCAATGATGTAATTGATCACATTACTGCCAACAGGACTGAGGAACCCGGTGAAATACACATACAAGTTGTAGCTGCCTGTATAGGGAATGTTCGTAAAGGTGACCGTCCCGCCCCCGTCCAGTCCCCAAGAGCTTAACATATCCACGTCGCGGTCCGTGGCGGTGGCATTCCACGACTGATTTCCATTGTTGGAAAGCAGGACGTTAAATGGCCCGACGGGGAGGCCGCTGTTGTCGTTAAAAACCTGGATGGGAGCCGCAAAACCGCCCGGGCCAGCAAACGAAATATTGTTCCAGTTGGTCGTGGCCGCGGCACCCACACTGTTCGTGGCCACCATGGCTTTTGAGCTGCTGCCGGGTATAAAGTAATTGACGCTGATGATTCCAGATCCCGGCGACGCCGCCGGCGCCACAAAGAACGCCTGAAGAGTATGGTTGTGGTTAACACTGGTAAAGGTGTAATTGTTGGTAGCTCCCACCGAGACGCCATCCACCAGCACATTGTAAATGGAATAGCCGCCGCTGGGTGTGATCGAGTAAGTTGGACTGTTGTATCCATTGGTCACCGTGGTTGCCCCGGCGGGTGAAATGGTGCCGTTGGCTCCGGCCGAAGCCGTGATGGTATAGAGCGGTATCTGAACGGTGGCCGCCCCCACAATCTGGAAGCCCGCGATGCCAGACTGCGAGCCGCTCACGGTTATCACCTGGCTACTTCCGGACAACGCGGTGAATTTCACATAATTGTTCCCGAGCACATAACCGGGTGAGGGGAAGCCATAGGATGGAGGATAACCCATGGCGCAGGTCATCGTTTCGGTGTCCGCACCGATGGTGTAAGAATTAACCGTTGTGGCGGAAAACTGATCCAGATACACATACAGATCGTAAGTGTTGGTATAGGGAATATTGGTAAAGGTGACTGTGCCGCCTCCGTTCAAAGCCCAGTCAGAAAAGAGCCGCTGGTTGGCGGTGCCGCCGGTGCCCCAGCCGGCGTCATTCCCGGTTGACAGCGTGACACCGAACGGCCCGGCCGGCAGGCCGTTGCTATCTACAAAGACCAGCGACGTGTTCGTCAAGCCTCCGGCGTTGGTGCTGATGATCGCGTTCCAATTGGCCGTCGGCACGACGCCGGCCACATCCGTGGACGCGATGGGCGACAAGGCGTGGATGGGGTCAAAGAACTGGGCGCTGATCACCCCGGCTCCCCCGTTCACCGGCAACGGCGAGAACGAAGCACCGATGGTGTGGGGAGCCGTCACACCGGTGAAGGTATAGCTGGTGACCGCACCGACATTGCTCCCATCCACCAGCACCTGATTGATGGCATACCCGAAGCTTGCCGCAATGGTAAAGGTGAGGCTGTTGCCACTGGTCACATTGTTCACGCCCGCCGGTGAAATCGTGCCACCGGTTCCGTTGGTAGCCGTAATCGCATAGGTCGTCGTGGGCGAGAACGAAGCGCCGATTGTATGGGGAGCCGTCACATTGCTGAAGGTGTAGCTTCCACTGCTCACCGCGCCGGAATTGTTGACACCATCCACCAGCACCTGATTGATAGCATACCCGCTGCTTCCCGTGATGGTGTAGGTGATGTTTTGTCCACCCACCAAATTGGTCGTGCCAGCTGGCGAAATTGTGCCGCCAACTCCGTTGGTGGCCGTAACCGCGTAGAGCACGCCATTCGAGACAATCTGAAAGGCTCCCACCCCGAGGTCGTAGCCCCCGGTATTGATCACGGTCATGACCTGGCTGCTCCCGGTCAGCCCGGTGAATTTCACATAATTCGTGCCTTGGATAAAAGCGGTGAAGGGACTCTGACTTCCCGAGCTCCCGCTAGGTTGATTAATATTGTTTGTAACCGTGCCGATGATAAATTTACCATTCGGGTAGCCATACGTCGATTGATATACATAGAGATCGTAAACCTGATAAGGTATATTCTGGAAGGTCATTGTTGCCGGGGTTGAACTGTTGAGATCCAGACACCAGTCGGCAAAGAGAGTCTGATTGGGTTTTGTGATATCGCCCGTGCTCCAAGAGTTATTACCGCTATTCGAATTAGTGACAGTAAAACCACTGATGGCGTTATTGTTGTTATCGTAAAAAGTCTGGGACGGGGTCTGATAATTCGCCACCACGATGGTGTTCCAGTTAGTTTCCGGCACCAAGCCGGCCATGGACGTTGATCCCAAAACATCAGTCGTCTTGCCGTAGTTGACACTGATGGCATTGGAAATTGACCCCAAGTTCAAAATTATGCCGGAGTCGGCGGCAAAATACGTGGTATTGATGGTGGTCGCCAGGGATCCAGTCCCGCCATAAGAAGTGCTTGTGCTCTGCGTCGCGCCACCCAACGAGAGGCTGGTAGCGGAATGGCTGAAGCTGGCTCCCAAATCTACTTTGGCGGAGGCGTTGATGGTCAGCGGCCCATTGATCGCCTTGGAAGCATTGAAAGTCACGGTGCCGGCCGTGTTGGCAATGATTACACCACCACTGCCAGGCCAGCCCCCTGTCGGAAACTCAAGCCCCGTCGTCTGCGCCGCCGTTCCGCTGTATTCCAGGGTTGCGGACGGACCGATGGTGGGGGTGTTCTGATTCCAAGTGACGGTGCCGCCCATGTTCAGCGTGCCGTTGACAGTGATGCCTGAATTAGGATATACAGCCGCGCTGCCAGAATAGCCCAGATTATAATAAGTGGTTACGAACGGCCCGGCGGTGCTCGTCCCCGAATAGTTGACGGTGTTGCCGCCGGCACCGGCCGAAATGGTTGTGATTGAAGGAATGACCCCGGAAATGTTCAGCGTGGAGTTCGCGCCTTGCACTAACGCGCCGGAGCCTGAAAGAGAGCTGCTAGTGCTGCTCACCGTCAGCGTCCCGGCATTGGTTAAGTTCACGCCGGTCACCGTCACCTGCGGAATGGAAAACGTGCCGGTCAGCGTCTGGTTGGCGGTGCTAAAGGTATAAACTGAATTTTGCCCCCCGGTTCCGGCAGTGATTGCAACGGCAGATGTAAAACCGCCCTGGAACGTCGGGCTCACAGCGCCTGTGTCGGTCCAAGTGGCACCCGCATTGACCGTGACCAAACCGCCGAAGATCACTGTTCCGGGGTATTGGGCGAAAGAAAGAGCGCCGCTTGTCCCATTGCCCACAGTGGTCGTGCCCGTCACGGACAGACCGTCGGCCACCGGCACAGAAAGGGTGGTGCCATCGTTAATGGTGAGATTCCCGCTGACGATGGTGGATCCGCCCAACGCTTTCGTGCCGCTGCCGGAAAGGGTCAGGTTGTTGTAGGTTAATTGTCTTACCGTCTGGGATCCCGTATAGGTGTAGTTGACCGAACTCGTGCTGGCTGTAAATGCTGGCGTGCTTGAAAAAACGGTTCCGGAACCGCTCAAATTCATCGTTCCGGCGCCCGTAAATGTAATCAGGCAGGCGGTTGTGCCACAAGTAACCGCATTTGTGATATTAAGGGTTCCGGTCGAAATGGTGATGATATCCTCACGCGCACTGGACGTGGGCGTCGTGGCGCTCATGGTCAGCGAGCCGCAAGATACCATTGCCGACCCTATAGCCAGGGTGGCATTCATGCTTGTGGACGGTCTAGGCATGGTGATCGCACCAATGACAGACAGCGTCTGGCCGCTGTTGATCGTCACAGTTGTGCTTGAACTGACCGCCGCGTAAGTCAGCGCACCGCAGGTGGCAGTAGTATCCACCGTGAGCGTCGCTCCGGCGCTAACAGAAACCGTGTCGCTCGCGTTTGGCGCGCCCCCCGGGCCCGAGCCGCCCGTGAGGGTGCTCCAGTTGACGGTTCCTGAAGCCGTGACGGTGGCGGCCCCGGCCGGCACCGCGCCCAAGAGCAAGGCGAGGATAGTCAAGAGTGAGAACTTTGAGCAGGAGTTGAGGGTTTTCATGATTTGGGTTTATATGTTAAAACTAATATAAAACAGTAATTTTTCTGACAATCTTGATCCCAAGGCTGAACCGCAGGATTCTGATTGGGTTTATTTCCTACGAAGATAAGCCCAATTTTATTGACTGTCTTGGTTTATTTTGACAGAAAAATGTCAAATTCATCCTATTTACAAATGGCAGATGGCCAGTGTCGAGAAAACGAAAACCGATTTTCGGGATTCGGTTTTTTGCCGGCCAACCCCTATGGCATCCATTTCATGGTGCATGGTGAACCTTCTTGATGACGCTTACATTCAAAGCCCGCCATTTGTAAGAAATTAGCGGCTCAGCGGCTGGAAAAGCATGGACTTCATGAGGAACAATTGGGGGTCTTTGCCCCAGCCATGCGTGTCATGGTGCGCGGCAATAAGCTGATCGTTGAGAATATGAAACACATAGAAGGTGCCCCCGTTTGCCGCCCCCGCGCCGAAGGATCCGCCCGAGAACACGTCAAAGGAACGCAGGTTTGCCGGTGGCTTATCGCCGAACAAACGCCGGACTTCCGTGACGTCGTTCACCGGATTTGGCCAGCGGTAGCGCACCGGGGCATGGGTGTGGCCATGCAGCAAGGCGACGACGTTGTAATCCTTGATGACATCATAGAAAGCGCGCCGCTGTTTGGCGCTCCACCAGTTCCAATCAAAATTGAACCCCTCGCAATAGCCATAATGTTGTCAGATGATGACCGGGTCACCGCTCGTGCCAACGCGTTGGCGCAGGTAGCCGGTCAGGAAAGTAAGCGCACCTCTGGAATCGTTCCAGCTTCCCGGACCAGGATGGCCATACTTGAAAGGCGTTTCGTTGTCGGTGGTGTCGGCGGGACAAAGATTGACACAGATAGTCCTGCAAAACTCACCCATGTGAATGTGCCGGTCGTTGTTTGATTGCAGATCATCCGGAGATATGTTTGTCCAGAATCAAGTTCGCGGGCCAGCCCCAATGTCCGCCCCACTCGTGTGTCAGCATTCCCGCAGCCTGGTTGTATTTCAGGTCGGATTTGACGCGCATGGCGGCGCGCAGCCGGTCGCCGACAATTTGGATGACAAAAAATCCCTTTTCAGTCTGACCATCATTGATGCAGGTCCATTTTTTCTCCTCGCCCGGCGGCACCCACTCGTGCAGACCGGTGCCGGAATGGCCGTAAATGTAGAGCACAATATTGTAAGCCTTGGCAGCTTGATACAGGTCGGCCCAATCCTCTTTGGTCCACCAATCGGTGTCAAAACCGCAATGGGACATCAGTACCACAGGCCGGCCGCTCCGGCCAACCTTTTCGGACAAGTCCGCTTTTAGAAAACTCAACGAGCCCTGCGGATCATGCCAGATCGGCGAGTAATGCACCCCTTTCCGCTGCTGGTCCGCCGGGTAAATGTTCAACTGCACGAAATGCACGTCATCCCAATCCCAGGAATAATGCAGGCCATTGCTCGAGACGTTTGAGATCAGACCTTTTTCCAAACGGATCTGGTTACGCTTCTTGAGCTGGGCTTGGAAGCTGAATCCGTTCTTTTCCTTGCCTGGCGGCGGCCCATCGTGGTTGCCCCAGCCCTCAAACACAGGGTATTGTAACAGGCCGTCGGCACCATCTAGGCCAAAGTCCTTCAAAAAGAGTTTGAATTGTTCTTGGCTGATGCTGATCCCGTTCGATCCCCGGTCACCGTCGTCAATAATGTCCCCTAAGGCAAGCACGGCGCGTGGTTTGGCGATTTTGTCTCCACCCAGTTTGGCCGGCCATGCCTGGCCGGCAATCCGGTTAATCTCCTCAACCGAGGCGAGGTTCAGGTCATTGTGATTCCCTCCGGCGTGGCCCGGTTCACGATAGTGCAAATCCGAGGTCGAAATGAAGGTCACGTCGCGTTCCGGCGACACCGCCAAAGCCACGCTGGCAATTGTGGCTAACGCTTCCAAGACCAGCATACGGATCAGGGGTTTTTTCATTCTTTTCATAACTTTCATTTTTCAAACACAAGTTTGCTTGATTCACTGCCAATCTGTTTTCAAAATCCCGCAGCCGGCGGCATGAGCTTTTTCATCATGAACGATGTTTAATTGATTTCCCATTATTGTGTTGTCGTTTGGGGCATCCTTTTTTATGGATTTTCGCGCTGTCATACCCCAGGTGCCGTCCGCCCGGCGCTCGGCCACAGTCAACTCATCGTCGGTGATGTGGAACACAAAAAATCCATGTGTGACTGGGCCAGTATTCTTGGGGCCGTTCCCGGGAACTTGCTGCCGAAAATGCGGCGGATGATAGACATCAATCCCGTTCCATTGATAAATTAGTGGGATATGGGCATGGCCGTGAATAATCGCCATCACGTTTTGATCTTTGATCAAATCATCATACTGAATGCGGCGTTCATCTGACCACCAGTCCAGGCTGTGGGATTCAAATCCGAAATGGTGGAACAGGATGAGCGGTTCGGCCTTGTTAACATGTTTCTGGAGCACTTCTTCAAGGAATTCCATGCTGTATTCCGGATCATAGGGATGCGTCGTTGAACCGGGTGCTACGCCAAGGCTCACAAAACAAATTCCGTCCCAGTCCCAGCCGTAATGCAACCCGTTCATGGAAATCGCCGTCAGTCCCACCCGACGTGTGTTGCGCTGCCGGATACCTTGACGGATTGGCGAAGTCGGCCCCCCATCATGGTTGCCGAAAGTTTCATAAACCGGGTAATGTAAACGTCCGTCGCCACCCGACAGTCCATAATCCTTGACGAACGCATCCCATTGCTCCTTGTTCCCATCATTGGTGATGTCTCCGCAGTGCAGCACTCCACGCGGCTTGCCCACCTTGCCACCGAGACTTATTGGATAAGAAGTGCCCGGCAGTCCGTTCATTTCATCCACAAGCTCCGTTCTGACCCGATCGCCCTCGGCACCTCCGAGCCCATAGTGGGTGTCCGATACCACGATGAATGTCAGATCTCGTTGGCCAGAAGTTGCTGGCGCAGCGGCCGGCCCGGCGGTTGTCTGAGCCAACGCCAGCAACAGACACAGCAGCGAAAGGGCGAGCACTACACGGTGGCTGGAATTATAGATTTCCATTTGGTTCAGGAATTGTGGTCTCGGGTAATCACCAAAGTTACTGGTTCATCAGCCGGGAGCATGATCACCGGGAATGGATCGGTTGATGAAACAGGGCGGATTTGCGCCCTGCCGGCGGTTACGCTCACCCGGTCGGCTGGTTCCGGAAGGCGTAATTGGATCGGTTGCCGGATATCTGACTTGAGGGTGACAGAGATGCGGTCTTCACTCCAGACCAGACGCTGAATCTCGATTTGTCCACGACAACGCACCCCTTCAATGCTGCCGACGGGCCACTCGACGGGCAACGCCGGCAGAAGTTGAAGCCAGCCGGGCTGCGAATCAACCAGCATCTTGATGATGATTGCCGGCAAACCGCCGCAGAGATCGGTGTTGAAGAGAGATTTCGGATTATGAGTCGTCATCATGTTAGAATTCCAATATTCATTCGCCAGCCAGTCCACGACTTCGTAAGAATGCGCCGCATCGCGCAGGCTTGAAAAGGCCAGCCCAAGTTGCACCAGGCCAAAGGCCATCTCGCCGCCGTTTTCCCGCTCGCGAATTTCCAGGCGTTTTTCCGCCGCCACCTGGAAGGCCCGGCGCAAAGGCGCGTTCGTGGCAATTTCATCCGGCAGGCCGTCGAAGAGGGCATAGAGTTGCGAGCAATGCCGGTGGGCGTAGTTGTCCGTCAGCAATGACGTGGTCCACTCCTTCAGCGCCCCGTCGGCGTTGACCTCATAGGCAGGCATTTTCGCCAGCATCGCGCGCCAGCGGCTCACGCTGACGGCGTCGGAATGCAGCGTCATTGCTGCGGCGATGCAGTTGCAGAGCAACTCCTTCGCCACGGAGATGTCCATCGTGGCATTGATGCACGCCTGCGAGGGACTGTTCTGGGGATTGTTCTCCGGGGAATAGGAGGGGCTGAACAGGTATTTGCCGTCCGATCCCACCACCAGAAAATCTTCATAAAACAAGGCGGCTTCCTTCATAAAAGGAAAAGCCTGCTGCTTCAGAAATGCGCGGTCGCCGGTGTAAAGATAGTAATCGTAAAAAAACTGGGCCGCCCAACCTGCGCCGGCAGTCCAAAAGGTCATCGGCCAGGTCTGGTCAAAATGGTTGTTCAAGCCGTCGCTGCTAGTGCGGGAGGCGACATCAATGCCGCGTGCGCCGAAAAGTCGGCGGGCGTTTTCGCGATAGTCCGGCAACAGCGCTTCCTGATAACGGAAATAGGGCAACAAGCACTCAGCCAGATTGGCGGACAGATTGGCGGCGAGGACGCTTTGAACATTGCCGTTCTGGGTGAAGTCACTCGACCACGGCGGGCTCCAGGTTCCGTTCCAGATTCCTTGAAGATTCGGGAATAATTCTCCGCTGCTGGACAGCACGTTGTAGCGGCAGGCATCAAATTCCTTTTCCAGCAGGGCATTTGAAAGATGTCCGGTGGTGGACTTGGCGATTAGTTCCTCCGAACTGAGGCCGCGATCGGCAGCGCCGCCCAAATCAAGCTTCATTCGATTGAAAATGCTGCCATGAACTTTCGCGTGTCTCTGCAACAAGTAATTGAAATCCGGCTTGATGCCACCAAGACCTTTTTGTAGCGCCGGGAGTTGCGAATAGCTGAAATTCTTGAACAACTCAATTCGGATGAAGACCAACACCTCGTCGGCACCGCAGATCTTGACCTGGTTCCCATCGCTGGTGACTTTGCCGCCACGAGTCACGATGCGTGCGGCGCCTTCGTAGCCCTGCAAACTGCCGGGCCAGATCTGGCAAAAACTGCTGCGATAGGTCAACCAATTGGGGGTAGCTAAAATGCCAACATCCTTGATACCGTCTTTGGATATTTGCGCCGGCCACCAACCCCCCTGCCCTCCGGTGGGGCGCTGGGCCAGGAATAATTCACAATTCACCGTGCCAGGAGCAGGGCCGGTAATGGCCAGCACGACCACGTCATCCGGACGGGACACAAAGAGACGACGGCAAAATTCTCCTCGATCATCCTGCCAGTGCACCGAGGCAACGCCTGTCTCGAAATCAACCGACCTTTCGTATCCGCGCACGGCACCTTGCTGCGACATCTTAACGTGTAAGTCGAAGGCCGGAATGAACGGATCCGTCCAGCGCTTTCCGCCATAACCTTCCTGATGTGATAATTCAACCACCTCGTCGGCCGCCTTCTGGTATTGGCCGGCGGACAACAGGCTGCGGATCTCCTGCAAGTGGCTGGCGGTATCCACTGGCGGGAGCGGTTGATTCAGCGGCATGAACAAACGCGCATGGTTTAAGATGATGGTCTCATCCAACGGCTGGCCCATGACGAGGGCACCGAATTTGCCATTGCCGCTCACGAGCGCATTTTCCCAGGTATTGGCCGGTTGATGACTGACAAAACCTCGGGCCGGGCTGCCGGGGTCTGCCGCCGGCGCGGCGAAAGCCGAATCAGATTCAAACGCGCATGACAATGTTAGAGCTACGGTCAGGTTCGAAAACATCCGAATCAAAGGTAGAAGGATATGCATATGCTTTGCTTTCGAACCCAAACTATTGTCAAAGGGTATCTGCCAGGCAAATTGTGTTTAAGCCTCATTTGATCGTCGCCGGGATTCTAAACAAATTGACCGAATACGGCGGTAACTCCACCGAAAAACGCCCGGCGCAATTGGTGAGCGGCAGTTCTCTCGGCACAATGAGAGTTGGATTATCCAAAGAATTTTCATCAGATTGACTGGAAGCTGAAATGACAATGTGCTTGCCCACAGCGCCAACTTTTCCAACCCCGACAAGTTGGATCTCCGCCTGGACTGATTGGCTGCTGTAACTGGTCGCCTTGACCACCACCAGCTTACTCTTCCGGTCATAGCCAGCCGTGGCAAAAAATGCTGGCTCGACTTCTGCCTTGACCGTGCTTACTCGCTTACCGTCCAACAACATCTCGGCCGAGTCATTCGTCAGCACAAGGCTGACGTCATACCAGCGTTCGTTTGAAATCGGACCTTGGACGTCACCGTTGACCTTGGTGATGATGTCCGAGGGCAGCAGGACTTCAAAGGCGGATTTCTGGTTGCCCCATCCGCCGTAGTTGCAGACCACGCCACGCTCCGGGCGGCTGGTGCCAAAGAGCATCTGGAAACCCTCAATGCCGCCGACGCGGCGGGCCTGCAATGTCACCCGCCCTTTTTCCAGTTTGAAACTTTTAAGAAAAAGCATCGCCGGCGCCAAACTCGCGTCGGTTTGTTTTAGCACGCCGTTTTCGACTTGCCAGTGGCCGGTTCCTGGCGTGTCCCAATTGTCCAGCGTCTTGAAATCGTCGCTGAACACCAGTTTATTGTTCTCGTCATAAATACGGAGCTCTTTGAATTCGTTCAACGTGTTCCATGCGCCCAGCCCAAACCGCCCTGCCAGCAGCAATTGGTTTGAATTGGTGGGTTGCACTGCCACAGTGGTGGCTAGATTGACATCGGGCCGATTATCATTGAACACCTCCTGCACATAGTAGGAGGCATGGGCAAAACTGCGCGAGGCGTCGAACTCAATCAGGTTCACGCCCCAATTGCGGTCATTCACATTCGCGAACAACGGCGCGTAGCTGGCCATTTTTACCAGATCGCCATTGCGCTCCAACATCATCAGATAGACTGAATCGCCCAGCGCACCGTTCCAGTCTCCACTGTGGTCTTGGGAAGCATATTCGCCCACATAGATGTTCCAAGGCTTGCGCGGATAGTGGTCAAAATAATCAAAATGCGAGCGAATCCAAGCGCCATCGTGGTAGGCATGCTCATCAACCATATCAATATTGGTGTCGCCAACCCGCGCGATGGCCGCTTCGTTCAGCCCACTCCAAAACATACTCATTATGACTACTATCTGCGGATACTTCACCTTGATGGCCTCGCGAAATTTCTTGTAATAGTCGCCGTAGATCGCCGGCGGATGCTCGTTGCCAATCTCAACGTATTTCAGAGGGAATGGTTTCGGATGCCCCATCTTGGCCCGCACCGCGCCCCACTTGCTGGTGACCGGCCCGATGGCATACTCAATGGCGTCGAGCGTCCGCTGAATGACCGGCCCGAGCTGCTCCAGCGGCACATTGTCGTCGGGATGCGCCGTCATGCCGGCCCAAGTCACATAGCACGCTTGGGCACCAATGTCCTCGCAGAACTGGAGATACTCATGATAGCCAAATCCGTCGTCCGATCGGTAGCCCCAATAGCCCCACATGCCCGGGCGATCTTCTGGTGGACAAACCATGCGGCGCCAGTCAGGTGCCTGTTCCCATGAGTAACCCTCCACATAACACCCACCCGGATAGCGGATGAAAGCGGGATGATAGTCCGCTAGATATTTGGCCAAGTCCGGACGCAATCCGTTTGGCCAATTTTTATAGGTCGGCGGGAAGAGTGAAACCCAATCCACCTGCAAGCCGCCTTGGCCGCGAAAGGAGAGCACAAAATGCGCATGGGGATCAGTGCCGGTCGCATGAAGAGTGGCGGTGAATTCCTTCCAAGCTGCCGCCGCCGTCACCGGGTCAAAGTCGTGGCGAGCCAAAACTTTTCCCGCATCTGATTCAAGCGAGGCGCTAATCTGACCCTCGTAGCTTACAGGGCGTAAATCGAACTTCAGTTTATAGGACGTGCCAGCCTGCACATTGATGCCCCAATAACCACTGTTGACCAACGCCACGCGACCAGTGGCATCTTCCGATGGAGTGATCGTCATGGCCAGCGAGCGGCTGGAGGCGGCGTTCATGGGATTGGCCTCGGTAAGTTGCATTTCCCCCTTGGCACCGCCTTCCTGAAGTAGCGACCAACCGACCAGCGCGCGGTTAGTGTCCCAACCGAGACCCATAAACCACGGCCACGGCATATCCCATCGGTTCGTCGGCACGCTGGCGGGCAACGACGTCAACTCTAGCTTCAACGCGCCATCCGGCTTCTTCACCAGTTTCATGCCGGGCGGCAGCACGCCTTCCTCGAAGCTGCGATTCTGGATCAACTCGGCGTAAATGCCGCCGTCGAACGCATGGCTGATCTCTTCCATGAAAATGCCGTAGAGCGTGGGCGGCACGGGGGCTTTTTCCTCCTGCAAATTGACATTGATGCTCGCCGAAGATATTTCCGCCGAGGCGACCAACTGCGTGAGCAGCAGTGCGAGGCTTGAAAAAGTTATTTTAATGGTTTTCATAGATTGAAATCTCTGCAAAAGTCCTGAAACCTGATTTTTGAATAAAGCATCCGAGAGATATGCAAACGACGACCAATCCCCAGCTTGGACTTTTGGACAGCCTGATGATCGCCACGCCGACGAATGATTTTCTGGAACGGCTCGACCGGACGCTGGAATGGCAGCCGCTGGAACAGGCGTTGCAGGCGATGTATCCGGCGACGACCGGGCGTCCGCCGCATGCGCCGCTGGTGCTTTTCAAGATGAGTCTGCTCCAGCATTGCTATGGTTTGTCCGATCCGCAGTGCGAGGAACTCGTCACCGACCGCTTGAGTTGGCGCCGCTTTGTGGGGCTGGGCTTGCAGGACGCTGTGCCGGATGAAACCACGCTGGTGCGCTTCCGCCAGCGGCTGCGCGAACATGGGCTGCACGAAAACTTGCTGGTACTGGTCAACCGGCAACTGCAAACCAAGGGCCTGATTTTGAAAACCTGCACGCTGGTGGACGCGACCCTGTTGCAAGCGGCGCGCCGCGCGCCCGCGAAGGGTGATGCCACCGGCGGTGATGGCGACGCGGGCTACACGGTGAAAAAAGGCCAGCCCCATTACGGTTACAAGGCGCACATCGCCGTGGACGAGACGCACACCTTGATCCGGCAGGTGACGTTGACATCGGCCAACGTGCATGACAGCCAGGAATTTGAGAAGGTGGTTGCTGGCGACGAGGAAATGGTCATGGCCGACAAGGCGTATTGGAGCAAGGCCCGGAGCGAATGGTGCGGGGAACACGGCGTGGACAACGGGATTTTGCGCAAGCCCAGCCGGGGACAGAAGCTGCGCCCGGCGACCCTCCGGGTAAACCGGTTGTTTAGTTCGATCCGGTGTAAGATTGAAACGGTCTTTGCCTGGTGGAAACGGAGCGCGGGTTATCGGCGGGTGCGGTATGTGGGCCAGAAGGCCAACCGGCTGGAACTGGAGTTCAAAAGTATCTGTTGGAACCTGAAACGGCTGACTAATTTGAGTGCGGCATGAAAAGTCACACCCAGAAGGCTGGCCACCAAGCCGAAACCGGGCAAAACCAGAGGGCTGAACCGCTCGCTTCGGTCGCCACCTACACAATTTTATCTTTGTAAAATGCACAGACATCAAATCAATCGGTCAAAGTCGCGTTTCGCAGAGGTTCC
>Ga0316224_1003067_pt1 | contig 14249 bp, 8 predicted proteins | sample TBH18013metaG_FD_206254 | JGI IMG/M metagenome (GOLD analysis project Ga0316224, IMG submission 206254) | Freshwater microbial communities from Trout Bog Lake, Wisconsin, USA - TBH18013 | ecosystem: Environmental > Aquatic > Freshwater > Lake > Hypolimnion/Profundal zone | place: USA: Wisconsin... | reverse complement strand
ATCGGCCGTAACGCCTATTCAGAACGATTATGAAAAAGCATTGGCGCTGGCTAAAAAAGAGGGCAAGCCGTTAATGATAGACTTTACCGGTTGGGCCTGTGTTAACTGCCGCAAAATGGAGGAGAATGTTTGGACCGACCCTGAAGTTACAGAGCGCTTGACTGACAAATATGTAGTGTTGTCGCTTTATGTAGATGATAAAAAGGAGTTGCCGGAAAGTGAGCAGTATGTGAGCGACCTTTCAAGCCATAAAAAGATTAAGACCATAGGCAATAAGTTCAGCGAAATGGAGGCTAAATATTTTGTGGCCAATACCCAGCCTTTTTATGTGCTGATATCGCCAGATGAACATTTGTTGAATAACCCTACAGGCTATACGCCTAACCCCAAAGACTATATTCAGTTTCTGGATTGCGGGTTGAGCAGCTTTAAGCAACTGAGCCAGAATTAGAAGCCTCTCTAAATCTCTCTGAAGGGGAGGCTTTAATACTTGCGTCCTTACCATCGTTCACTCACATTACCTATGTGTATTTTCCATGGCTGTGAATTAACAAGGCCAAAGTGCTTTATGATAACTTTAGGCTATGATCTACGAATTTCTGACTCCGGTTGATAAGGAAACCATTTTGGAGGATACTGAGCTTCATCCCGGCCAAATGGGTAATTACATTTTTATTTATAGCGGTACCGAGTTTGAGTTAAGCGATTTCAATATTGCTTTTATAGGTGTTAATGAGGACCGCGGCTCGGCCAATAACCCCGGCTCGGGCAAGACACCTGACCTGGTGCGCAGGGAGTTGTACAAGCTTTATATGCCGCCCATTGATAAGGAGTTTAAGGTAATGGACCTGGGCAATATTAAGCAGGGTGAAACCCCGCGCGATACTTATTTTGCGTTAAGCAGCGTAATACTTGAATTGCTGACGCACAAAGTGATACCCGTTATTGTAGGTGGCAGCCATGACCTTACCTTTGGGCAATATCTGGGTTATAAAAACCTGAACGCCCTGATAAACCTGGTGGTGCTTGATGAGCGGATAGATATGCAGGACGGGGCCGGCAAAAAAATGGATTCGTCGTCGTTTATTATGAATATACTGACGCATACGCCTAATTACCTTTTCAATTACAGCCATGTAGGTTATCAAACCTATCTGAACGACAGCAAAGCTGTGGAAGTGCTGGAAGGCCTGAATTTTGATTGCCACCGCCTGGGCCTGATACGTGCCAACCTGGAGCAAACAGAGCCGATTTTAAGAGATGCAGACGCTTTAAGCATTGACATATCGTGCGTAAGGCAGGCAGACGCGCCGGCGCATGCGCAGGCCTCGCCAAACGGCTTTAGTGCTGAAGAACTTTGTCAGATTACCCGCTATGCCGGGTTAAGTGATAAACTTACCACCCTGGGTATTTATGAAATAAACCCCGGTTATGATAACAACCACCAAACCACCCAACTGGCGGCACAGATGATCTGGTATTTTATTGAGGGCTATTATAACCGGGTAGGTGATTATCCGTTGACGCTTGATGAGCATTTGAAATTTACTGTGCACCTGGAAGACAGCGACCATGAACTTATTTTCTGGAAGAGCAAAAAAACAGAACGCTGGTGGATGGAATTGCCATTTGGCGACAAAGAAAAGTACGGCCGCAATCAGCTGGTGCCCTGTAGTTTTGAAGACTATGAAGGCGCCTGTGAACAGGAGTTGCCTGACAGGTGGATGAAGGCGTATACCAAGTTGGTGTAGTGCGGAATATATTTTAGCGCGAAGGGGCAATGTAATAATACAAATAGCCGCAAAGACATTTGTTCTTTGCGGCTTCTGGCGTTAGGTAACGCAGGCAATTAAATTTTCAAATCTTTCATAGCGGTAGCCAATTCGTCCTGAGTAACGGCTTTGTAATTGAATTTTGTGAAGGTAGCTTGCGAGGTTTTTGTGCTTTCGATTGCCAGGTATATCTGACCATCAACCTTTTTAGTACTTATCAGCACAATATCCTCATCGCCGGGAATGTTTTCGAAACAGAACCTTCTGGCGGGCGCCTTGTCTCTTCCTTTAATATCTACGAAATATTGAGTGCCGAAAAATGATTTATATTTTTTCATTACCAGCCTGACACTGGCATCGGGGTCTGTTTCAACCGTATATCTTGCAATTTTTGTTCCGGTTAAAAAGCGGTCGCAATTAATCCAACCCAGGTTTGTTGAGGTTAATACGATATTGTCGCCCTCATATTTGGCCTGCGCCTCGCGCATTGCGGCAGCGTTTGATGCATAAAGGGCACTGACAGCGTTGTTATAAGTTGTGTCGCTTCCCGTTGTATAAAAGTCGAGATGGATATAGGTATCGCTGGTATATGGGCTGAACCTTTTTGGCAAACAGGTCCAGATATACCGTTGAACGGCCACATCGCATTCGGTTTTTTGGTTAGTGTAATTATCTTTTACCCCGGTAATTCTGCCATCTGAACTGATGGAAATGTCTGCGCTTGCATTTTGTAAACAGCCATCATAAAGAGTGCGGTCAATGCTTACCAGTTGCTCAAAAAATCTGGCAACTGCTTTATCCGAAAGATTTGCAGTGTACCTTGCTTTATAAAGGATATAATCTGAATCCGAGGGCTCGACTATTTCTGATGTAAGAGAATTGCTTTCCTGAACCGGACCGGTGGGTTTTAAATTGGCTGGAGCAGGTTGTGCAGGTTTATTTAATACCCAGTTTATATTAAATGAACTATCCCATACCCCTTCAAAGAATTTAAAGTCGGTACTTTTATTTTTGCGCGGGAATTTATATTCCAATGCCTTTGAGGATTCAACAGGCGTGCCGTTACTTTCGGCCGTAATATTGATCATGCCCGCCGTTTCTATTGGGGCTTTATTGCAATGTGTGGTTAGGTTGGCAGCAAATATCTCACCTGGTTGATAGTATTCGCTGATATTGATGGTTACCCTTTTGTTACCGAACGCCCCCGCAGGAATGTGAACCTGTGTGCCTTGCCTGCAGGTTATTACCTGTTCCTTACTATTGTCGATTTCGAAGGTTTGAGCAGGCACTTTTAAGCGCATTAACGGGTCCGAAACATAGGTTATTTCCACCCTTCTATTCAGCGTTTTTTCCTTTTCGTCAGCGTTGTGGTTTACGGGGTGCCTTTCGCCAAAGTAGTCGGTTTCTATTTTTATACCCTTATCCATGTTTTGAACAAAAGCTTTTACTGCATCTACTCTTTTCTTTGACAGCCCTATATTATAGTTGTCGCTGCCATCGTTGTCGGTGTGGCCTTTAAGCAAAACATAATCGGCCGACCTGAGGCAGGCCAGTTTCTGTACCTCGCCGTTTGAGATGTAGGCTTTGTCTTTGTCGAAATAAACCACAACGGTTTTAACCTGGGCTGCGTGGCAAACGGCATTCAGCAGCAATAAAGTGAACAACACTTTTTTAATAATAGATTTCATATAGGCTATTTTAGATTAAGAATTAAATTCACCAGTAAATACCGCCGGGTGGGCGGAGGTAACCCTTTAACTGAAAATATTTTTTTGGGTTACTTTTTTAACGAAGTGGTATAAAGCATGGCAGTGCCTGATAACGATATACAATTGTGGGGTTTGCTGAGGGCAGATTATAAAACTGCGTTCAGCAAGCTGTATAGGGAGCATTTCAGGATGGTGGAGTATTTTATTACCAAAAACTCGGGTTCGCATGCTGATGCTGAAGATGTTTTTCAGGATGCGATGCTGGTGGTTTTTGATAAGAGCCGCGATACCAGCTTTGAACTAAGCTGTGCCCTTTCAACCTTTGTTTACTCGGTGGTTAGAAATATCTGGCTGAAGCGGTTACGGGGGTCTAAAAGACAGTTGAATATTGCAGATTGTGAAGATTACCTCGGCGTGCCGGTGGAAGAAGAACCTGACGAAGAGGCAAGCCAGTTGGATAAAGTAAAGGCCGCCATTGAAACGCTGGGAGAGAACTGCCGCAGGATACTGGTGCTGTTTTACTACCAGAAAATGAATATGCAGCAAATAGCTGTTGAATTGGGTTACACTAATCCTGACAATGCCAAGAATCAGAAGTATAAATGTCTTCAACAATTAAAAATGAGGTTAACCGGCGCTGATGCTTGATGAAGAGAAATACATATTAATAGAGCGGTTCTTTAGCAACGAACTGAGCGAGGCTGAACGTAGCACGTTTGAGCGATTGCTTGCAACAGATACAGAGTTCGGCGATGAGGTGAAACTACAGCGTTTGATTGTTGGTGGTATAAAGGCGCATGGCAAAGATGAACTGAAAAAAGAACTGGCTGCAATATACCTGGCCGCAAAGCCCGAAATTGAAAAGCAGCATTACAGGCCAAAGGCCCGGGCAAATTTAGTTGGTCGTATTTTGAGATGGATATTTGGTGCCGGTACAATAGGAGCTATAGTTTATTTAGCGCTTCAATACAAAGATAAATTGCCGGTAAACATGCTGCTGCCAAAATCTGAGGTTGAGCAAAAGCAAAACGTTTCTCCCGGCATGAGCCCTCAGACACGCCCGGGAGCTTCTGTTAGGTCTGTGCATCGTGATACTATCTGGCATTTTGTACATATGTCGGGCGGAAAAAGGATCGACACCTTAGATGTACATGGCAACCAGGAGGCGGTAGAAACCCTGAAACATTTCAGTAATCACTTTACTATTGTTTCGAAAGAGACAAAAGAAACACACTCGGGAGCGAAGAAAAGTAGCGGTCGGGATTCTTCAGCGGCTAAGTAAGTTTTCCTTTTATTTCTTTGCAACTATTGAAGGCCGCAAATTTCTTCAACGCTTTTTCAAAAGCAACTTTTAGTTTTTCATCGGGCTTCTTTTCATAGAACATTTTCTTTACCGACAGCACCTGCTCTTTTCGCTCTGCTTTGCAATCCAGGCGGCCGATAAAGGTATCGCCATATAACACGGGCAAACAAAAGTAACCGTATTGCCTTTTGGGCTCGGGCACATAACATTCTATGGTATAGTCAAAATCAAAGATCCTTTTCAGGCGGCTACGCTGTATAACGCTGTTATCGAAAGGCGAGAGAATATTAACAGCCTGGTTAGCCTTTTGATTTGCCGCGTTGTCGATGCTTTGTTGTGTGGTGAAGAGAACTTCGTGGCTTCCTTTTATTTTAACGGGAAGAATAATGCCGGCTTCGGTCATCTCATCCATTACTTTATTAATAGCCGTTTTAGCGTGCCGGCGCAGGTAACCAATTTCGTTGCTAGCTGCCAGGCCATTGGCGCGGATAGTTTTAGTTACCAGGTACCGGGCATATTCTTTTTCGGTGGGCAGGCTGGTGTCAACTCCCCGGGGCAATACTCTTTCGGTTATGTCATATACTTTTTGAAAGCCCTGGCGTTTGGCAACCATTAAGCGGCCCTCCATAAAAAGTTGTTCAAGGGCGCGCTTGCTTTCTTTCCATTCCCACCAGCCTTGTTTTTTCTTTTTCTCCTCAAAATCTTTCGATTGAAGGGGGCCTTCGGCAGCAATACGGTCGTAAACAAATTTTGTAGCTCGTTTATTGAAGTACCATTTTGCTTCGCCGGTTATAAACCTGTTTTTAAGGTATAAAGAGAACCTGTAATCGCGCATGGGTAAAAATGCTGCAGCATGGCTCCAGTACTCGAATACTGTTTTGTCGGTTTCTGTCAGCTCGTTCAGGTAGCTCTTTTTATAGTCGTTTACCCGTGCCCAGATGGTGTGGTGGTGTGCGCGTTCAACTACTGAGATGGTATCAATCTGCACATAGCCTAAATGCTGTATAACCTGCAGGGTGCCTTCTTTTTTATTGCCGAAGGGTTTGCCTGCAAGGCCCTGGCTGGTAAGCATTACGTGCCGTGCTTCTTTATTTGAAAGTTGCAGCATGTTTTATTTCGATAAAAAATCGTTCATTAATACCTGCAACATGGCTGCGCCTTTTTTGTATAACGTGCTTTTCTCACCATCAGTTTTTGCTGAATTTCTGTTCTGTGTTGGAAAGCGGTTGTTCCAGATCACCACACCGCTTGTATCTGCAAAGCCAAAACCTACATCAAAGGTGTAAAATGCAAATTGTTGGGTGTATGGATTCATCAGGTTCTTACTCCAGCGGTAAGTTGAGTCGGAGTAACCTAATTGATGTAACAGGGTGGAGGCAATATCTGTTTGCGAGCCCAGACGGTCATTTTTTGCACCCCTGAATTCTTCCTTTAATGCGTTGCCATAGATCAGAAACGGAATATGGTAGAACTCGGGGCTTTCGTACGGATGCTCGGCCGGTGTTCCATGGCTGTGGTCGGCTACAAGTATGAAAACGGTGCTATCATACCAAGGCTCTTTTTTGGCGTCATCGAAAAATTTAGCCAGTTGGCGGTCATCGTACACCACGCTGTTTAAATAAGGCTGATAGAGGCCACCCCAATCAACCACTTTAGGGGCTGGCTCATCAAAAGGAGCATGTGTGCTTAGGGTGAACAAGCCTGTAAAGAAGGGCTGCTTATAGGTGTTCATGGAATCGCGCCAGATACCGAGCATGATGGAGTCGTGCACCCCTAGCCTGCCCGTTGGCAGCGAGGCTGGCAGGTTTGACTGCTCGGTTACCTGTTTAAAATTATTCCGGTAAATATATGTTTTGATGTTACCGTAAATTAACTGGCCACCAAAGAAGAAGGAGGAATAATATCCGTTGGCTGAAAACTGGTTGTTGATGTTAGGCAGGCTAACCTGTTTGCCGGGTTGATTAATGGCGCTGCCAATAGGTAGTGCCGGGTAGCCACTTAAAATAGCGGGTATGCCCTGGTCGCTTACGTGGCCGGCCGGTTTAATATTGGTAAAGAGATAGCCTTGGCTTATCAGCTTTTCGAAGTTGGGGGTTAGGCCAGTGTAGCCGCCCAACGAGGCTACCAGGTCGGCGGACCAGCTTTCTAATATAATTACGCAAACGTTGGGGCGGGCAACTTTAAACAGGTGTATAGTGGTGTCTTTTTCTACGCTGAAAAGTTTATTCACTATAGCATTGGCCTCGGTATCGGGCATCACTTTCATAGCGCTGCCATCTAATACATGCTGCGTTTCGATATAACTATGTACAATACTCCATAAAGGGTTTACGGTGGCATCGTTTACACACTGATTGGTAGAGAAGTAAACTTCGCCTTCATTAATGGCAATGGGCTGTAAGCCGCCCCGGCAGCCAATTACCAGCAAGGTGCCAACGGAAACAAACACCGTAAAAAGCTTCGCTGCATCAGCCATACTTACCTTTTGCGGGTTGGTGTTGCCGGCGGCGAAAAGTTTATTCAGCATGCGGTAAGACAGATAGCTGACCAGTGCAATTAACGACAAGACTGTAAACAACAAGGTTGGAGAAATGGAGCGAACGAGTTCGGAAAAGTGTGTAAGGTGGGTTAGCAAATTGAAATAAAGTTTTACGTGCACTTCGCGGTAAACGCCTATTTCGGCCATAGCAAGCAAGGCGCATAACATAGCAGTAAGTAAAAAATAAATCCGCACTGCGCTCATTAACCATTTGGAGAAAATGAAATTGGCTGTAAGCAAAAGCAGTAAGGGCAAAAACAACAGATAACAGGTTGTTGAAATATCAAGCGGGAGTGCTTTGTAAAGCGATTGAAAAAATATGCCGCCGGTGCTGCTTAACAGGATCTGTTTTGCAAAATAAAGCAGGAATATGGCCCTGCACAAGGCAAAAAGAAGGAGGTAAAAGGCAAAGCCTTTAAGCAGTTGAAACAGATATCGCGTTGTCATTTTCGTACGGCTTAGTCTTTCAGTATTTTCTCCAACTCGTTTTTACGCGAGCCTTTTATGAGGATGTAAGTGTTTTGGAACTGCTGGCTTTTGAACCAGGCTTTCAGCTCATCGGTTTTCGAAAAATAAATAACGCCGGGGTCGTGTTCGAGAAAGTGAAAGCCACCGCCCACAAAAACTTTTTTAGCTAAAGGCATGGCCTTAACAAGTGCTGCTATTTTTTCATGTTCGGCTTTTGCGAAATCGCCAAGCTCCATCATTTCACCAAGAATTACGGCCTTGTTTACAACTGGATTTTTTTCGAAGTTTTTCAAAGCTTCGGTCATGCTGCTGGGGTTGGCATTGTATGCATCCAGTATAACAGTATTGGAGCCCAGGCTTAATTTTTGCGAACGGTTATTGGAAGGGGTGTAGCTTTCCAGCGCTTCTTTTACCTGGCTGATATCAACCTTAAAATATTGGCCTATGCATACGGCGCTCATGGCATTTTCAAAGTTGTAACCGCCAACCAATTGGGTTTGTATAGTTACCTGCTTATTACCGGCTTCAATTACCAGCGATAAGAAATCGATGCTGTTACCCGGATGTCCATGGCAGAATGCTTTTGCTGAGGTGCCATAGGTGATGATAATATCGGGATTAGAAATTTTGGATAACAACAACCCGTTATCGGCGTTTACGAATATTTTGCCACTGGTTTCGTCAATATAACGGTATAGCTCGGTTTTGCCTTTGACAACGCCTTCAAAGCCGCCGAAGCCTTCGGTGTGGGCCAAGCCTACATTGGTTATTAAACCATAGTCGGGCCGTACGTATTGGCAGTATGAAGCAATTTCGCCCTGGTGATTAGCGCCCATTTCAACTACAGCAATTTCAACATCGCTTTTGATGGATAACAGCGTAAGTGGTATGCCAATGTGATTATTCAGGTTGCCTTTGGTAGCGTAGGTTTTATATTTTTTTGAAAGCACGGCTGCCACCAACTCTTTAGTAGTAGTTTTTCCGTTGCTGCCGGTAATTGCAACAACCGGGCACTTTAATTGCTTGCGGTGATGACCCGCCAGCGTCTGCAAAGTTTTCAGCGCATCGTCGGTTACCCGGAGTTTGTTACCGAATTTTTCTTTCCAGGTGGCATCGTGCAGTTCATCGGCCACAACAAATGCTGCGCCTTTTGCAAAAGCTTCGGCTACAAAACTATTGGCATTGAATTTATCGCCCTTTAATGCAAAAAACATATTGCCTGCAGCGATGTTGCGTGTATCGGTAGTAATACCGGTTGAAGAAAGGAAGTCTGTATAAAGCTGTTCAATTTGCATGGGTACAAATATCTAAAAAACTATGCGGTGGGGTATCATGAGTTTGGCACCCGGGCAATCCATTTACCTCATTTTTATTTCCGACTCAATTGTCAGGGTTGTTTAGAAATTAGCTTTTGGCAAAGTTGCTGAAGCTTTTCTGTTCGTTGGGCCAGCGTGTAGTTTTCGGCAATTCTTGCACGGGCTTTTTGGGCCAGCAAAGGTTTATCGCTAAGCAGCGCTTCCGCTAACGCGGCTTTCAGCGCTTCAACATCACGCTTCTTAACTACAAATCCGCTATCGCCTATTATTTCGGGAATAGAAAATACATCGGAGCCAATAGGGATACAGCCGCACAACATAGCTTCGCAAATAGAGTTGGGGAAACCTTCGGCCATAGAAAGCTGCAGGTAAAACTCCTGTGCGCTGAAAATGGCGACCAGCTCGTTATTTTTTACGCCGGGCACGGCTTTTACGTTAGCCGGTAGTTCAGGAAAAATGGCCGGGTCGTTTACGCCCAGGATTGTGAATTCACAGTCAGAGAAAAATGGTGCGGCTTTTAATATCAGGTCAATTCCCTTTAAGCTTTTCTGAAAACCATATTCCCACCCGTTGGCCACGGTAATAAATGTGTTCTTCTTTTTGGGTGCAATGCAATGCCATTTAACGGCGTCGTACCCGTTGGTTATTTCGGTATAGGGGGTTTTAAGGTTGGCCAGGCGGGCATAAATACCTTGTTGCTGCGGCTCACTTTCGTCGTAATGATATGCTGAGCGCATCAGTGAACTGTGTTTGGGTGCAATGTGCGAACACAGTTTAAAAGACATGGCCGTAAATGAATTTAAAACCGGTTTTTGCCAGTTGCCATAACCTATGCCGGGAAAATAATGGGCATCGGTACCGCCAACAACTATGAGGCAGGGTTTGCCAAACAGGCGACCGTAAATGGCAGGCAACAAAGACGGGTAGCCGGCAAATTCGCACAGCAGCAGGTCGGCGTGCCAGATGTTTTTGAGCAGAAAAATTTTTTGCTTCAGGAAGCTCCACAGAAAGCCGATCTTCTTTTTTGAATAGAAGTCGAATTCGTGCACGGTAAAATTCGCTGACAGGATCTCAATATCCTTTTTTACAAAGGTTGAACGTACTGAATAAAATATGAGCGCGGTTTTTGAATTCATTTCAGGCAAAGGCATTGATTGCAATAACTGAGCATAAGTGTTCGAAACATGCAAAATTGCCGGGGGCCGGGCCTCTCGCTGTCTTCGCTTTGCTTGACATCCCTATCCATTGCAAGCAATAGAGAGAGCGTAATAAGCTAAACCAGCCCCTGAGTATCAGGTTTCGAACACAAATGGTAACTGAGTTCAGTTACTTTACAAGCAATATTATGCTTTTACCGCTAAGTTAAACTCATTTTGTAAGTACTAATTTACCGCATTGCTGCATAGCATGATCGGAAACAACTACGGTATATATGCCTGAAGCTTCGTTGCCTAGCAGGAATTTACTGTAACCCGGATAATTTTCAAGTCCCTGTACAACAATTTCTCTGCCCAGCACATCAAATACTTTTACTTGGCTGGTCTGGTAGTTGAATCCGGAAGGTAATCTGACCGTTATTCCCTTGCCGTTATTCGGGTTAGGGAAGATGTAAAGCCCGCTGTTGCCGGCATTGGGTTGCAAAATGCCCGCAATTACCTGAACGGCGGATGCAAACGAATCTACACAGCCACGGCTAACGGTGTCGGTAATTGTAAGCTGCGTATAGTATGGTGATGGGCCGGTAAATACTAACAGTGGATTTGTTTGTGTGCTGTTTGCAAATGGTCCGTTAGCGTTAGAAAACACCCAGCTGCTGCTATAACCCTGTGCTGATGTAGATAGGTTAGTGAACTGTACGCTATCTCCGCCCAAATTCTGATAGGTGAACGAATCAGTCATACTGCAGGCCCCAGGGGTGAAATAACAAATCTGGATTACGGGTCTTCTGGTTGAATCAGGATAGATTGAAGAACAAAATATCATGCTGTTATAGTAAGCAGTCCCAATCATTTTTAAACGCAGACCATAATTTTGAGCAGGGTAGCGTACCCAGTTTTGCACAAACGGGGTGATATTAATATCAGGGTAATCTTCTGAGGCACTGGTAGATTGAGGTAACAAAACCTGATTTGTTGTTGTGGCCAACGGCTGGTTATCCCAATTAACATCGGCACTTGCCCATGGTGCAGTTAGTTGCTGCAGGTAGCATGCGTTTGCAGTACCGAAAGTAGGTTGGCCGGGGCGACCTTCGGAAGAAGCGGAATCTACCGTCAAGGATAACGAAGCGGAAATTACGGATGTTCCAGAGGGTATTGCAGATAAATCAAATTTCAGCAGTCCCACGTCTTCTCCCGGTGAGCCGTTGAATGTCCATTGAGCTGCGAAAAAATCTACGGGCAACACCTGATTTACTGAAGGATAGGCAGATACAACATTTTGAACCGAATCGCCGGCCTGCCCAGGTTGGAATATCATACAGCTGGTAATATTTACCGGCTTATTAAGACTATCGGTACAGCCCGTTATAGCATCGGTTATTCGCAACGTAGCGCTGAATGGCGGACTACCTGTAAATGTTATTAAGGGGTTTTGCGTTGTAGCAACTGCGCATAAGCCTGTGCTGTTGTAGAAGGCCCAGTAGTAAACAGTGTTGTTTGTGGTTGCTGAAGTATTTGTAAACTGCACCTGGCCGTTGCCCTGATTCTGTTGTACGAATGTTGCGGCAAGCTGGCACGGAGATGCGATCTGGTAGCAGATATCAAGCTTGGGCCAGCGGGTGCTGTCGGCATTGCCGGGCGAGCAGAACAGCATGCAGTTATAATGGTTCTGTGTTAGCATTTCCAACAGCATTCCGTTGTTGTTGTTGGGGTTATTTACCCAGTCCTGCACAAAACCACTGATGTCAATATTCAGGTAATCTTCGCTGGTGTTGGTTGATTGCGGCAATAAAACCTGGTTGGTATTGCTGGCCTGCGGCTGGGTGTTCCAAGTAACAGTGGCGGGGTTCCAGCCCGATGTAACGAAGTGCAGATAAGAAGCATTATTGTTGCCATATGTTGGCTGGCCGGGATAGCTTTGGCTGGAAGTAGAATCGGCAAACAAACTTAGCTGTGCACTAAGAATAACTGAGCCGGCAGGTATTTGCGATAAATCGTATCTCATTAAGCTACGGCTTTCGGTGGCGGTTCCGTTGCTGGTCCACTCGGCATCAAAAAATTCGTAATAGGTGGTAAAGTCGAAGTTTGTAGTGGGGGTGTATGAGTCAAGTGCTGCACCGGTAGCTTTTGTTGCGCCCTGCTGCAAGGTGAGGCAATTGATCAAATGCACTTGTTGCAGGATTGTGTCGGAGCAAACAGAATCGGTAATAACCAACCTAGCGCTGTAAGGCTGCTGGCCGGTGAAGGTTACAGTAGGATTTACAGCATTGCTGCTACTGAACTGACCGGCACTGTTGTAAAAAGTCCAGCTTGAACTGAATGCTGAATTATCGGTAGAAGTATTGGTAAAGAGCACCTGACCTGCGCCCAGGTTTTGCTGCACAAAAGATGCATTAGCATGGCATGTAACCGTTGGTATGTAACAGATTTCAAGTTTCGGCCTTTTACTTGTAACCCGATAGCCCGAAGAGCAGAACAACATGCAGTTGTAGTAGTTCTGGGTAATCAATTTCAACACTATTCCGTAATTACTGCCTGGAGTATCTACCCAGGCCTGCGCAAAACTGCTGATGTCAATATTTAAATAGTTTTCAAGGCTACTGGTTGATTGTGGTAACAATATCTGACCTGTAGTGCTGGCGGTCGGTTGCGTGTTCCACGTTACAGTGGCTGGATTCCAGGCTGATGTAACGCGGCTAATGTATGAAGCATTACTGGTGCCATACATAGGCTGACCGGGGTAACTCTGGCTGGAAGCAGTATCAGCATACAAACTAAGTGATGCGCTGACAATAAGTGAACCGACCGGAATAGCCGACAAATTATATTTTAAAAGCCCCCGTGATTCGAAAGGAGTTCCACCACTGGTCCATTGGGCATCATCAAAATCCTGATAGGCGCTACCGTCAAAATTCAGGGCAGGCTGGTTTGAGCTTATCTCTGCACTACTAACTGTGGCAGAATCAAGCTGCAGAGATATGCATGTTGTGTTTGCATTAAAGTTAACGGCGAGGCGAGCTGTGTCGGTGCAGCCGTTGCCAACAGTATCAATTATGATCAGTTGCGCCGAGTAAGGCGAAACGCCGATAAAAGTTATTTGCGGATTGGCCTGGTTACTGGTTGCAAACGGACCGGCAGCGTTATAGAAAGTCCAGGCAGAAGAAAAGGCGTGGCTAGATGTAGAGTTATTGGTAAACTGTATTACACTGCCCCCGTTATTCTGGTAGGTGAAAGAGGCGGCTGCTGTGCATGTGGTATCGAGCGTAGGGTACAAAGGCTCAATACCAATTAATGCAGCATCATCGCTTGAAAAAGTATATCCTCCGGCACTGAGGTTAGTAGCCGCAAAGAAGCCGTTGTCTATACCGCCCCAGCCCCAGTTCATGTGCAGGTTGTTGTTGGCGTCATATCCATCGCATACCCAGGTATGGCCGCCTGCGCTGGGGTCGAAGCCTTCGTATTGTACCACTCTGCCCGCATTCATTTCTGCTTCCATCAGGTTGGTCCACTGGCTTGCGGAATAGTTATTTTGAAACACGCCCTGAATAGTAGCGGGGTTATAAGAAAAGTAGGTGATGTATGAGTTTTCGGCACATGGTGCTCCCGCATATCCATAAGCTGTATTTGCTTCGGATTGTATAACCCAAGCGCCGCTGCCGGCATCACTGTAATCCATGGCTACGCTGATACCGCAGTGCGACATCAGCGTGGCTACGGCAGTATTATTACCGGTTAAATAGGTGGGCATTTGGGTCCATTGATAAGTTGTGGTGCCAAAATTAGCGGATAAGGGGCCTGCGTTTATCTGATAACCGTGTGCATTGTCATCGATGTAGGAGAAAGAGCCGGTACCCTGTGCAGGGTAGTTCCAATATTTCATGATCTGCGCCATAGCGGTGGCAACACAACCGGTTACAGCGTATTGACCATCGGCAGGGTTGATGGGGCAGAATTCATTATAGTACGGCTCCTGGTTCCAGATAGT
>Ga0316224_1003058_pt1 | contig 14284 bp, 17 predicted proteins | sample TBH18013metaG_FD_206254 | JGI IMG/M metagenome (GOLD analysis project Ga0316224, IMG submission 206254) | Freshwater microbial communities from Trout Bog Lake, Wisconsin, USA - TBH18013 | ecosystem: Environmental > Aquatic > Freshwater > Lake > Hypolimnion/Profundal zone | place: USA: Wisconsin... | reverse complement strand
AACCAACAAATAACTCTCCCTGGCCATTAGCAGTAAGAACATTACTGGACACAGCATTACTAAGGAAACTTCCATTTTGTTGTGCCGCAGTAAACCATTCACGCCAAACATGTGATTCTTCAATAGGGTTTTGGGGTATGGGTGGGAGTGGATTAGCCATTATTCCTCGACACCTGTGGCATATCCGAAGTCAAGCATATCGGGAAGCCATTTCTGTACTTTCTCACCAATATCAGTACGATACATTATACTGTTTGGTATATTAATCTTTTGTTTAATCCTTTTGTATACAGCTTCACGAGACTCTTCCACAGATTCTCCAAGACCAACCACTGTACATACATAGTTCCCGGCTGTTACAAACATAGGAACATTGAGTTTAACTTCACCATCGGACATTGCTGGTGCTTTGCCCCATTGAACATCACATAAATGAACATCACCCACAGCATCGTCCATAGTTAAGCCCCACATTGGGTATCCTGAGTTCTCTTTCTTGTTCATCTTGTCATATGGGAAGTCCGGCATAGTGATAACGACACCAGTAGCTACCTTATCATAAACTCGAAGGCTATCCTTACCATTAATCAGGTCAAGCATCCATTGAGCAGGATCACCACGATGAAGGCTTAGTTGGATATTGAATAAGGGCCAGCCTGGACGCATAGTGAATTCTAAAGGCCATGCTTTACCATCCTTATCAATAATACAGTTAACATCAATGTAGCCGGTATATCCTAACCCGTGCAACATATCTTCTAGGGGTTTAAGCATCTCATCAGCTAGTTTAGAATCTTGCGTATAACGAACGACTGTTCCTTGTTCTCCTGTGGCAACACCTAATTCACCATCCATTAGCTTCTTGTGTTCCCAAGACTCACAGAATTCTTTGTTGAAACCGGCAGGGCCAAACCAACCACCAACAGCAAACTCAATTCCTTTGCGGAACTCTTGAAGAATGAACTTACCTTTATAGGCATTATCCTTCTTCCACTTCATCAGCATGTATACCATATCAGCAGCATCTTTAGCTACATAGGATAAATCCTTAGCACCATCACCAATAGGTTTAGACACATACCTGCGTGGGTTCTCCATTACATAGGCAATGGCTTCATCATACTTCTCAAATGTACGACTTGGGATACAAGAAATACCTGCTTTCTCTAGTATTTTCTCACCGTGATCGCGTTCTTGTTCCCAACGATTAGTGTCTATGGATGGCCCAAAGATAGGGTATCCTTGGTCACGATAGCGTTCAAGGGCATATATGTAGAATACATTATCTGTACAGAAGATCAAGTCAGCCCACTTCATGTGGTCTTCCCAGTTAGTCACACGCTTAACTAGACCGCCGTCACCTATTTCTGAACGAGAACCGTCTTTGTTATGTCGTTCAAACATTTTAACATCATGCCCGTATGCTTGACAATGAAGGGCATAGGATAGCCCACAACCTGTGGCATCTATTACTAAAATCTTCATTGTTGTTGTTGTCCTTGTTGAATAACACCAAACATTAACATTCTATCTACAATTTTATTAGAAATAATTTTAGATTTTTGTTTGAAAGGTATTGATTTATCTTCTTTTGTTGCCTTTACAATAGCATCAACATCTCTTCCAATAGTATTCAAATCCTCTTTTGATAGTAGACCAGATTGTTCTAGCGTTGGACGTAGTTCATTAAAATGTGTCCCAATACTGCCCGGTGCTTTTTTACTCAGTATGTAACGAATAGCGTCTGGTAATGCTTTCATTGCTTCTGGATTGTTTTTTATATGTTCTCCTAAAGCTTTGAATTGGACAGGTGAGTATTTACTACCAAGTACATCTCCCAATACATCAACAGGTCTCTTTCCGGGTTCTCCAACCATTTTAATTTGTTCTTTAGCGAAATCATCAACAGATGAAGACCATCCCTTCTTCTTTGCATCCTGTAATTGAGAAGCTCTTTCTTCTGATATATTCTTTCTTTTTCCAGTTGTTTTTTCAGCTTGTTCAAGGCTTTGTTGATACTTTTCTAGTTCTCCACGTAAACCCGGAACGGCCTCTATCCATTGGTTAGCATCTTTGCCTAGCCAGGTTGATACGTGTTTTGAGTCTAGACCATGTAGATCATTAATAGCGTTCTGCCTTGCATATGTTTTAGCATTCTGAGGCCCCACCATATCAGAGAGTGCTTGAAAACTTCTCTGTGTGCTAAAGTATTTCTTAGGAACCTTTGTAGGATCAAGTTCCGTTCTTCCCGTAAAATCGGATTCTACACCAGTAGTGGCTTTACCTTCTTTGGTTCTATAAGCAGCTAAATCTCCTGATTTTTCTTTATAGAAGTCTTTAGCTTCTTTAAGCTTAGGTTCCCAGTCGTATACACCGCCTGATCGTTTCCCATCTTTACCAGCAACACCTTCAATTAAATCTTTACGTAGTTCTCTAGCACGAGCAGTACCAATAGCTTTGCCTCCTTCTGCATCGAGATAGCCCTTATCTGCAAGTAGACGGGCATAATCATCAATTGCCTTTATAGATTTAGGAGCCGCTGCTGTTTTTCCTACTTCCTCGCCCCATTCATTTGTTATGGGTTTATTACCGGAACCATCATAAATATCATCTAAAATTCTATTTACTTCTGCTTCTGCTTCTTTTGTTAACCGACCAGCTTTTATTTCCTTTTGCCACTTCTCACGAACCGCTTTTCCTTCAGGTGTTGCTTGCCATGGTCTTTCTGCCTTAGCTCTTTCTTCTCCTGATTTTATAGCATCATTGTACATAGCATCATATGTATTAGACCGTGCTGAAAGAATTGGTTCTTGTTGTTTTATTACATCTTCTTGCATTGTTGAACCAAGATCGTGGACAGGGACAGGTTCTCCTAGTCCTTCTTTCTTTGATGTTTCTGCAGATCGTGCTTTGTTTTCTGCTTCTTGAGATGCTGTTAGCTTTCCTTGCATTTTGCGTAGTTGTAAATCATGTGCTCGCTGTGCTCTGTCATTAGCTGCTGCAAGATCTTCATGCGCCCCTTGCTGCATTGTCTCGCCAACAATAGATGCAGAACCCATGGCCCCGCCCATCTGCTCTCGTGCTTTTCTTATTCCTTGTGCTCTTGTAGCCTCTTCTGCCTCTGCTCTAGCACCAGTATCTCTAAAAGTATTATAAATAGCAGACAATGTCTTTCCTTTCCAATAAGGAAGAAAAACCCTTGCTGCTGCAACAGTTGCATCCATAGCAGACTTAGGATCTTTAGCAATATCTAAAGATTTATCAATAGCTCCTAATATTGAACCAGATATTTTAGGCGGCCCCTTTAGAAGTAATCCTTCTAATGTTGTTTGTACCATTGCTTGGGGCATATCTGTTTTATTGGCAATAAACTCTGATGTTGCTCCCACCGCACTTCCAGCCAATCCCATCACAGACCTAAGCGCCTCTCCTTGGTATGCTTGTTCATCATATAACCCTGCTTTCTGAGTAAGTCCTTTGAATGTATCACTCATGGGTACGCCACCAGAGCCAAACTGTGCCACCTTAGCGCCAGTTGCTCGTGCTCTTTCGAAAGGATCCGCTTCTCCTTCCTTTTTTCCGAAAATAGCATCCTTGACTACTTCATAAGGACTAGCCAAAATTGAAGTAACAACACCAGCAGCAGCAGGAACAGCACCGGCAGCAATATCTAAACCAGAAGCAATAGTAGAAGCAAGTTGAGCACCATGGTTAGTTTGTTCTTCTGCTTTCTTTTCTACTGGTTTATCTTTAGCGACTACTGGGCTTGCTTTTCCTAAGTGATCTAGTATTTTTTGTTTAGCCGCTGCCGGGTCTGTTTCCGCAATGTCATAATGCTGTCCTTGATATTCATATATTGGCATAACAGCCCCTTAATGTAACTTAATCGGATCTTCTTTAGTACCTGATCCAGAGGTAGGTGATGCTGGTGAGGCACTAGGTTTTGGGCCTTTCTCCTTAATCCACTGTTCAATAGACATCTTATGTTTTTGCATATAAGTAATATCTTCAGGAGTAAACGGGTAATCTTTATCCATCTGAGCTATGGCGGATTTAACTACTTCCTTTTGAGCTTCTGGGAATTTAGGATTAGCCATTGTTAAGTTTGCTCTTGTTTTAGCTTGCTCCTTGGAATCTGCAATAGCATATAATTTAGTAAGGACACTATCTGATGGTTTGCCAGTAAGTTTGTTTTGATACATTTGAATAGTTGTTACTTGTGGTTTATAACCGCCCATTTCAATAGTCGCAAGAGCAGTACCAATATTAGAAGCAGCAACTATATACTGCTTATCTTGCTCAGGTGTCATAGCCCGGCCTAATAAGTTTAAAGGAGCACTAAACAGGCCTGTCCCTGGTTTCACATCACCAAATACACCGCCAGTAACACCCACATCCATTTTTGATATCTGTGTCATACTACGCCCAAGTTCTACAACAGCCCCCGCTACATTCTCAGACCGTGCTCCTGAAAGACCACCCCCTGCTCCCCCAGTTCCACCAACCTTAGCAATATCTCCTTTTCCGGCTAGTGCTGTAATTTCTTCTGGGACTCCTGTGGTTTTATTAAACCTGTAAGGAACACCACCAACTGTATACATATCATAGCCTTTACCAGTGGCTTGTGACTCTGCAATATCCTTCTGTGTTTGTGCTTTCTTTAAAGCTAGTTCAACTGGAAGTTCTGCAATTTGTTTTTCTCGCAGACGTGCCTCTGTTGCTAGCTTATCGCTATGTTCAAGGCTAGTCTTTCTGGCATCTTCAACATTTTTATCTACTTTCGCCGCTAATTCTCCGTCCTGATATTTTTTAGTTTGCTGTTCAGTCAACGTCATTGCAGAGGTCTTTAATCGTTCTTTAAGAGAATCAAACGCCTTAGGATCTCCTGAATTTTTAGCTTTTTCAATTTCTCCGCGAATGCCTAAAGCAACCTGAGTAGGTAGTTCTGCCGCATCTACAGCCTTTTCAAGAGAACCCCAATCACCTGTAGGAGCGGTTGAAATGAGTTGTGCTGCATAACTCATCTGTTCTGTTTTTAGTTTTAAGTTATTTAGTTGCTGAGTCTGTGCATCAGTGCGAAGGGAAGAAGCTGCTTTCTGTAGTTCATATCCTTGTTTAGCGTATCCCTTAGACATGAGGGTACTACTTGCGTTCATTAATGCAGACATCTGTTTAGTAGGGTCTGTTTTATCTTCTGGGGACAGACCAGAAAAGGCATCAGCCACAGCACTTTTTTCTTGGTAGCCCTCTACCTTTCCCTGCGCCCAATCAGCACTTTTTTGGAACCCACCCCATACATCAGTTACCACGATGCGTTCCCCGTGCCCCAACCTTGGTTAGAATTCCCATACTGTCCATCATTAGCATTTGAACTACTAAATAGATTACTAAAGTAACCAGAAGGAGCGCCTGTAGCAGCACCAACACCCATACCCACCAAACCCATAACGTTGCTCCATCCTTGTTGCTGCACTTGGTTGGCTTGGTTAGATTGACTCATTACACCACTATACTGTGCCGCTGCTGCCTGAGCAGGAGACTGAGCTGCACCAGATAAAGTAGATAACTGCCCAAACATTTGGTTGTAATAGTTATTAAAATTACTCTGCCCTATGTTCTGTAGAGCGGCCTGTTGATGACCGGAACTAACCCCACCAGTAGCAGCCATGCCTGTATTAACAGCATTTGTACCAGCCTGCATGGTAGAGCTAAACCCAGGGCCTGACATAGCCATGCTAGGATCATTAACTAAATTGTTAAGTTGTCCTGCTGCTTGTTGACGGTACTGTGAGTACGGGTCATAGGTACTAAGACTTGGGGGAGGGGGTGCAACTGTACCACCACCAAAAAATGAACTCATAATTATTTCCTTAAATTAGTTTAGAGTATAATTTCTCAAAGAATGTATACCCTAAGTATTCAAACAATTTGGAATTATCAAGATGCAACTTAGTAGAATACAATATTCTATTAACACCAAGTTCTTTCAGATATTGTTCGGCTTTCTGAAATAACTTAATGCCCGTTCTTCCCTTTCTATATTGCTTACGAAGATAATATACATCTTCAAAAGCAGTTAAACAAGCCATATAGTGCATATGTGGAGATACGAAAAACACAATATATCCAATTAATTCTTGTTCTTTACGGCAAGTGAATACTTTGAGTACCCCTGCTTCTGCCAGTGAATGATATTTAGCCCAATCTGGTTCTACGTCATATTGTTTGGTAACTGACAATTCCTCATAGTGTTCTGGAATTATTTCCTTCCAATCTTCTATGAAGTCAACAAACCTTTCTTCTTGGTACGTTATCATTTAAGTCCTATAGTTCGTTGGCTGTACGCCATCATTCTCCATTTCACCAATATGGAAATCTATTTCAGCCGAATCCAATCGTAAAGGTTGAGCATCTGTACACAAGAACTCCCAAGCGCGTCTTCGGGCTTGTCCTGCCTGATATAGTTGTGGCCTTGGTTTACTTAAGTCTACTTGACGATAGGGAGACCAAGTATTGTAATCATCATCTGTGTGTCTAATTTTCATAACAGCAGGGACTTTATCACCCACTATTTCTACTCTAGTATAGAACTTACGTTTAGTAGTTCCACTATCTGTAATATCTGTTACAGCCCTGTAGTAGATAGGAGCACCTGCATCAGTATAATTGTAATCTGACATTGTATATACAGTGCCATTATCATCATCTAAGAAGTAATAAATAGAGGTGGCCCCATAGGTTCCTGCATAGTAACTGGGTCTAAAATACTGCTCTCCATATATTCCAGTAACCCCGGACGTAGCGTCACCGATGGCCCACATAGTCCACTGTGTCCAAACTTTCTCACCAACGTCATATACTATTGTAACATTTAAATCTTCCAATGTCAAGACATAAAACATATGTCCATTGTATTTAAATGTAAAAGAAGATACTGTCACTAGGTTGCTATTAGATAAGATTCTCTCTATATAGGCAGTAGATATTTTTGTTGGAGATAGTCCTTGTAACATATAGACAGCAGGCCCTGTATTCTTGGACTGCCCTACCCATACCACTGACATTTCCATTTGAGCAATAGACTCGCCATTAGCACAACCTATCTCAAAGGAATAGCTATTAGCAGGAGCTAGGGGGGATCCAGTACCTAAAGCACTAGAAGCGGCATCGTAAAAGGGGATTGTAGACCATTGCCCAAAGGCAACTACATAATTTAACTGCTTGGCAAGTCCTACTAAAGTATTTGGTTCTATTTCACAGGTTAGGTAATCTAGAGCATACCAGGAAGTAGGGTCATTAACTGCACTCGTATATATTTGACCATTGGGTTGCCCCACCACTGTATAGGTATCTAAATAAGCGACACCGGGAACCAAACCACCCGTACTGAGTTGAGGAAAGGAATTTAAGGTAGCGTTAGCAGTAGCACCATTTCCCCTCACACCAGACCAAGCAAGAGTAGCTGTGCCATTAGTAGCTGAACCACTAGAAAATGCAGGTGCATTAACAAGACTTGAGTCAAAAGTTCCGGCTGTTGTTACAGTATAAACATTTCCACCGTAATAAACCGTTTCTCCTAGTGTAGCTGTGCCACTAGCTGCCCATGCTGTACCATAAGAAAATCCTTCAGTAATAGTTACAGTAGGTGTTGTTGTATAGCCAGAACCGCCAGATACTAACGTTACATTGGTTCCTACAATAATACCGGATTGCGGGACACAGGTAATTACAGCAGCTAATCCGGCCCAAGTAAGATTATTCACTGTTCCACTGGTGTGGGTGGGCGGGGTTGTATTGGTAGTAAAAGTAGTTGTAGCAGTGTATAAATTAACACCATAAACTACTTGTTGCGCCGCAGCAACCACTAGATGGGCTGTCCAAAGGACACCCGCAGTAATTATAGGCTCTATATAATTAGTGCCACCATTAACAACTGTTATCTGAATTACATAATCGTTGGTAAGTGGAATAAAACCATATTTACCAGCTAAGGGAGTATTAGAGGGCCACGGAGTGCCAGAAGTAATATATGAGGGATTATATATATAACCATTAGACTGGTTATGGACAAACATAGTACTAGTTAAGGCAGAAGTAGTCATTAATAATCCAAGTTAAAAGGAAAGTAATACAGCACCAGCCCCACCATTGCCGGGACAACTAGTATTAGCATATGTTAATGCACCATTACCACCAGCACCATAGCCAGTTCCATTGATACCACCAACACCAGGTACCATGCCATTATTCATGCCTATCCCCAGAGTTCCCACAGTTCCGTTTGGTGTACCCCCTGCCCCCGCACCCATGTATCCGGGTGACAGTCCCCCCGTTCCTCCAGTAACCGTCAGTGTTGTAAACCCTGTGCCAGATATAGAAGAACTACCACCAGTACCCCCAGTATAAGTTCCTGTAGAGCCACTAGCACAAGTGACAACTCCGTTAAAGGAAGACTGTGAGTGCAAACCACCAGACCCCACCGTGATGTAGAGGGTACTTCCCGGAATAACAATTATGGCCTGGTTGTCTATGTGTCCACCAGAACCACCACCAGACCCAGGATGAGAATCACCCGTGCCATCATCAGCACTACCGCCCCCACCAGCACCAATCAGTGTAACATAAATTACTGTTATCCCAGAAGGAACGGTGAATGGCATATTAGTTGCCGGAACACTGAAGATATAGTTACTTCTAGTAATTGTATTTGTGGCTGCGGGTGTAGGTAGGTTTTGATTGAAATATGCTGTGGCAACAGCCCCCGTCATGGTTCCAATAGTTGTGTACACACCCGTAGAACTTACAGAATAAAGAATGTTATTTACTATAGCATATAATACACCTTCAAAATAGAATAAACCTTGCCCTTTTGCAGCGGGTAGGTTAGAAAGTATAGATACACCCGGGCGTTTAATAAAGCTACGCTTCTGTCCTACAGTTTCAAAGTAACCATTAGTACACTTAGCATCTTTGGTAAGAGTGCCATCACGGGTTTCTATTGGCTGACTAAGAGGGATTCTCTCAATAGGCATTAGTAACCCCGGTTATTCATAGACATTCTTATGTCTGGTTGAAAGAATGTAGAATACGCTTCTACATCCCAATCAGTTAATTGGTCTTTATACATCTTAGCTCGTATAGCTATTTCTTGTCTGTTGCCCGCAGGCACCCCATATTCAAGAGACAACTGATCGGCTAAGTTCCATACCAATACATTCATCCACTCATTGGGAAAATCGGGTATATCTTGTGCACGAAGTAAGTCTTGCATTGGCATTTGACAGACTAAGCGAATCTGTAGGTTTGTAGCTGTATATGAGTCAGGGGTTAAGTAGACATACAAGATACCGTTGTTCTGTTTAAGATCATAGAATACACTATTGGACACACCAGTAGACATCTTAGAACCCAGCATATTGTACTCTTGCTTAGATAACATTTGCAGTGGTACATCTATTACAGGTGCTACTGAGGTATTACGATACCATCCCTGAATCATCTTTAGGGGTTTATCAGTGAGGGCGGTAAGTAGTCCTGTATCAAAACTATCATACATAGGAACAGAACTAGGCCCTCCTAATACATAGGTAGTAACATTATTAGTTACAGGTATTACTAACTCTTGTATCTTCCATAACTTTAAGCCCTCTGTAGCCATAGACTTTATCAATAGATTTAGGGCTAGAGAAGCATTGGTAATACTAGCAGCATCAGGAGTATCTCCCAACTCTAATACACCTAGTTTTCGCATAGCTAAAGCAATTACTTGATCCCTGGATACTGTAAAGGAGGAACTCATTTAACCACCCATTATTAGTTTTATGGCTTTCTCAAGCCCAAAAGACTGCGCCACAAGAACAGCTAACGCTCCAACAACAATATATTTAATCTGACTTAAATTCTTTTCAATGCTTGACATGGTTTCTTGTAAACACACAGTAGCATTCCTGAGTTCCTTAATATCTTCTGAATGGTCGTCTGTTCGGACTTCAAGCCTAACTACTCGACTTTCTAATTCTTGTGTCATTTTGCAAGCCTTATCAGGGATAGATTATAAATGTTACAGGTATAAAGTTATCTTGTTGTTCTGGTTTAGTGAAAGGAGGTGCTTGATAGTCTGCTACTCCTTTGACGAAATCTTGTGGTTGTCGCATTTCAAAATCACTCTCACAAACCTTTAAACCATCCCATCGTTGCCGTAGTTGAGAACCTTTATAGACTCTGCCGCATACATCACAAACAGCCTTAAAATCGCCTCTGTCGTATCGTGGTTTATAACTCATACAAGACTCGGAGCATAGACACTTAAATCACCAACGCCAGTATAGGTATTACCAAGTGAAGTTGTAATGGTCATAACAAGGCGATAGGTACACTCACTGACACCGTTAGCGATTCTTTGTGTAGCAATTTTACTACCAGTAACTACAGTAGGAGCACCCATTAAAATAGAGGAGGGGCTTGGGTCTGTTCCATTCATTAATATTACAGTACAAGCGGCTGTAGATATTGTTTCAGCAGCAGTTAGAACCTGAGTAAAATCAAAAGAAAAATTTTCAGACTCTGTCGTTATTTTAGCACTAAAAAAATCAGCCATTTTTATTCCATAATGTGATAATACGATTTTTAACGAAACTTAGAAAAACTTTCTTAGATTTTACTATCATGGTGTATTTACCAACAGCACCATACTTTTCAACTAAATTTACAAATAATTGTATAACACTACTAGATACTGTAGATAATAGTTTATTAATTAATTTACGAACTGTTGCTGAACTAGTGGAGACAACAGATAATAGTTTAGAAAAAGACCTTACTATCGTAGCCGTACTAGTACTGGTAATATATAATAGTTTATTTAATAATCTTTTTATAGAGACTGTACTAGTACTGGTAATATATAATAGTTTAGAAAAAGACCTTACTATCGTAATAGAGACTGTACTAGTACTGGTAATATATAATAGTTTATTTAATAATCTTTTTATAGAGACTGTACTAGTACTGGTAATATATAATAGTTTAGAAAAAGACCTTACTATCGTAGCCGTACTAGTACTGGTAATATATAATAGTTTAGAAAAAGACCTTACTATCGTAGCCGTGCTACTACTGGTAATACTTATTAACTTACTCACTGCTTTTGTTACACTAGCAGAACCAGTACTAGCTATACTAAAAACTATTAATCTAACTAATGAAATTAGTATGCTGATAGTAGAAGCAGAAGAAACACTAAGTGTTCTAAAATATCTTAGAAGAACTCTGGCTGTAGAAGAACTTAAAACACTTATAAACTTTCCTACTGCTTTTACTACACTAACAGTACTAGTTGATATATAATTTAGTACTATAGATAGTATACCTGAACTTAGTCCTGCTATTGGGGCAGAGGATAGTGGATTCTTCCCGAACACATTAAGTCCCCGCCGGGAACGGTGCTGTTGGTAAAGTTGTTGGTATCGTTGCAGGTTGTGCATTTTGTGCTTGAGCTTGTTGTTGAATAGCTTGTACTAAACCTGCAACTTCTACAAATTTTTGGTTACCCAAATATTGCAAGATTGTGTTTACTAGATCAGTTGATAGTTTGATACCATCCATTTTTTAATCTCCATGAAGTTGCCACCAAATTAGGGTGGCGGCTTGCCCTAAAATTATTTTACAGCTTCTTCAAATACAGACATTAGTTACCCCAAGTAGCTGTAGGAACAGTAGGGAATGTTGCTGGTGTTGTTGGCAAGGTTAATACTGTACTCCCAGATATATCTGTTGGCGTACTTAATGAAACACTTCCGCTGGTATCGCCAGCTACGACTATGCTTGACATTATTTAGCCTCCTAGAGCTTCTATCTTTGCGGTTAAGGCTTGTAGCTCTGCCATTAGCTCTGCTGCTGTTGGAGGTACTGGCTCTTGTGGAATAATAGGTTGTGGATTGTTAATAAAATCTAAATGGTATGCGACCAAACCATCTAATTCGGATTCATCTTTAGCACATACAACATTAAATGTAATTTCTTCACCGTTGTTTATTGTGGTGATTTTATACATTAAGTTTTGGTCTTGTAATTTTTCTGATGTATATTCCATATTAATCCTTAAGCAGTAGGTCTAGTTCTTAAAAAGAAGAAACCATAAGTTGTAGTGCTTGAACTTGTCCATGTATACCCACCAATTCCAGTATTAAGTGCAAATGACCCAACTGTTGAAGCAGTACTAGCAACTGCTACTGTAGAACCACCCCCACATAAATATATAGTTACGCCTCCAGTATTATATTGATTTACTACAAGCATTCCTGAAGCATTAGAAAAATTAACTGTTCCTCCACTAGATACTGTTGTTCCTGCTCCTGCTAATGATGTATCTATAGAATATGTTCCAGCAGCTCCCATTGGAGCAATAGAACCATTAACTGCTAATTTTCCATAACTAGCTGGACTACTTGTACCAATCCCCACATTACCACTAGAGTCAATACGCATACGTTCTGCGCCAGCAGTGTTAAATACTTGGGTATTTGGAATTGCACCTAAAGCGTTAAACATAGCCAAAGAAGCAGAACCGTTTGCATATCCAATTGTTCCTGCTAAGGCATTAATATAGTAGTTCGCTGCGCCAGCATTTCCATTAATATCTAACTTATAACTAGGGCTACTCGTCCCAATCCCCACATTCTGACTAGCATCTATCGTTACTGCATTAGTGCTATTAGTTGCAATACCTATAGAATTAGTTGCGGGTAAATATACACCATTAGTAGGTATTGTAGATAGATTAGGTATAAAGCTATTGGCAGTTGCAGTAGTAAACACGCCTGTAGAGGCAGTTGTAGCTCCTACTGTGCCATTAATATTAATTGATGCTGTTCCTGTTAAGTTTGTTACTGTACCGCTTGATGGTGTACCTAATACAGGGGTAACTAATGTAGGGCTTGTACTTAATACTACTGAACCTGAACCTGTTGAAGTTGTTACCCCTGTACCGCCATTAGCTACAGGCAATGTTCCAATCAATGACAATACTTGAGCGGTTGTAGCAACTGTATGAGCGGATGTTCCATTACCATACAAAATACCAGTTAGAGTTCCTGCTTCACCAGTTCCACCGTTTGCGGCATTTAAAACACCTGCAACAGTAATCGCACCAGTAGTAGCTGTGCTAGGTGTAAGTCCAGTTGTGCCTGCTGAGAAGCTTAATACACCAGTATTGGCAATCGCTGCCCAAGAGGGAGCAACCCCTATACCACCAGATGTTAGTACTTGACCTGATGTACCGGGATTATTAGATGCCAGCACTGCTGTAGAAGCGGTATAGTCACAGAATACATCTTGTGTACCGGTAGAGAAGTTAACTGGAGTAGTTGCACTACCTGATAAAGGTGTGGTACGGACTAGAGTAGTTCCTCCAGCCCCTATAGTCCCTAAACCTACTTCCCAGTTACTTCCTATTTGATCTGCAATAACATAATAAGTAGTATTACTGGCACCAACCCCAGCAGAGAAAGTTTTATAACCAGCAGCAGCACCTAATAGAGTTGCTGTGCCTACACCAGGGGATGTACAGCTTTCCTTTACTCTATCTGCAAGTACTAGCGCCATTTGTTATCCTTAACTAAATTGTACTTTAACAGTAAAGGCGATAGAGTCACCACTGTTTAATGCTACACCAGTGAAGTCTCCTTTGATAAATAAATTACCAGATGTAGAAGCATCAAACAAACCAGCATTTGTGATTGTCTCAGTAGTGCCTGCAGTTTGTGTTGCTACAACTTGAAAAGTGTCGTTAGTAGTTGATGTTGTTTGCTGTGTAACTGTGCCTGATACTCTAGGTGTTACCTCAGTAAATAATGTTGTATCAGTCGCTGCTGTTGTTCCTGCACCAGTTCCCCAAGCAACATATTGTGGTATTGTTCCACCACTGTTGAGACGGTTAGTAACAATAGCTTTGCCTGTATTTACGAGCAGTGTAGCCATAATTATAATCCTTTAATAAATTGTTTTACTTTCCAAATAAACATCTTCAGTAAGTTTCTATGGTAATAGTCTACAATACCAAGAGGTTCCACTGTGCCATCAGCACGAATGATAGTGGCAATCAGTTGAATCTCTTTAGCATTGCTGTTAGCTATTTCCATTATACACCCTGTTTAACTAGTTCTAATACTACAGAAAATACTAAAGGAGTACCACCTATAGTAGTGTTATAACCTGTAGTCTCTAGGGCTATTTTACCTGTAGGAGAAGTAGCATTGTTTTGAAGACCACCAAAGTTCCAGAAGGA
>Ga0316224_1003051_pt1 | contig 14321 bp, 14 predicted proteins | sample TBH18013metaG_FD_206254 | JGI IMG/M metagenome (GOLD analysis project Ga0316224, IMG submission 206254) | Freshwater microbial communities from Trout Bog Lake, Wisconsin, USA - TBH18013 | ecosystem: Environmental > Aquatic > Freshwater > Lake > Hypolimnion/Profundal zone | place: USA: Wisconsin... | reverse complement strand
CAATTTCCATTTCAGGGAAAATGATCTGCTCTTTTATACCCAAAGTATAGTTTCCTCTTCCGTCAAAACCTTTATTGTTTACGCCCTTGAAGTCACGTACACGTGGCAGGGACACAGAAACCAGACGATCTAAAAATTCGAACATTCTGTCGCCGCGAAGAGTAACTCTTGCGCCGATAGGCATTCCCTCACGTAATTTGAAGTTAGAGATAGCTTTTTTAGCGTGAGAAGCAACTGCTTTCTGACCGGCAATAGCCGTCATTTCAGTTAATGCTATATCAACCAGCTTCTTATCAGAAGTAGCGCCGTTAACACCCTGGTTAAGGCAAATCTTTTTTAAACGTGGAACCTGCATAACCGAAGTGTAATTAAACTTCTTCATCAGGGTAGGAACGATTTCGTCCTTATAACGCTTCGCTAAACGCGGAGAGTATGCTGCGACTTTGCTCATTTTAAAATATTTGTGGACGATTCCCAACCGTCCGGTTTTTAAAAAGGGACTGCAAAAATAGTAGTTACCAACAGATTTCCAAATGTTTTGGAAAGAAATTTAGGGAATATGTGGCTTAGACGTTGGAATTCTGGGATTTTTTGCCCTACCATCACAAAATTAATTCACTTTCTTATCAGATGAATGCTAAACCTAATTAACAACAAATTTCATTTTCGAATTTTCATTATTTTTATTTAGCTCCAGCACATAGACCCCTTTGGACAAGTTTCCTAAAAACAGATGCAGTTCACCACTATTGCCTGATGATACGTTCTTATAAACAACTTGCCCTAATGTATTGTATATAGCAATGCCAATATTTTGACTCCAGTTAGAATCCTGGGGCAAAATAACATTTAGGTAATTACGAGCAGGGTTGGGAAAAATTATCAGTCCTTCAGATGATCGAGATGAGGCAATAATCGCCTCCCCGCTAAAAGGTATACCAAACTGTGATAAATCTCTCTTCCAGATGCCAGAGGAAGGGGTTCCCACATAAAGGTTTTTCCCAAGATAAAAAAATTCGCTTGGAAGCCCGGTAAAATTGCCTGTTATGTTTAAAAAAGTATTACCTGAATCTAATGACAAATAAATACTGTCATTTCCCGTACCTATTACCAGATAGTTCGTATCCAAAACATAAAGACCATTAGGATTTTGTATTCCAGAAATGACGTACCAGGTTGAGTCACCATTGACGGACTTAACTACCCCCGCAGGAGTAGTTAAACCAAAAAATGAAGAGTTAATGACCGCGATATCTCCAATATAGAGGGATAAGTTTTTTTGCACATAGCTATTACCACCGTCGCCGGATTGAAGCAAATCAAAAGTAGGGGCCTGTAACATAGAGCCGTAACATATATTTGCAACATCAACATTGGGTCCGATAGCAAACATACCAGTCGTATTACAGTTGCCATCAGGAGTAACACTAACAAACCAGTTATTCCCTTTATCATCAGAGTACACTATGCTTCCCTCACACCAGGCATATATTCTGTTTCCATCAACTAAAAAATTATAAAGAAAGGTATTCGTACCATTTACTTCCCAATTTTGGCCTCCATCGTCTGAGTAATAGGTTCCTGTAGAGGGACTTGCGACTATGACCCGACCATCCAGCGAAGCCATACCTGTTATACCGTTATTGTAAGTTACACTTTCAAGACCGCAGTTATGTTTTTTCCAAGATAAGCCACCGTTTGATGAGCCCAATATCTCACTTGAACCGAGACCAACCCAAAGCTCGCTATTATAAGCAATCATATAATCTACGGGATTGGCATAAAGTCCTTGATTGAAGTCCGTCCAGGTATTTCCACTATCTGCTGAAGCAAAAACGCCATAAGCAGTTGCTGCAAATAGACCGTATGTTGTTTGCAAAAATTGATTTGCTTTCATTGAGGAGAAAAAATCAGATTCATCTAACGAATATGTATTCCCTCCATCAGTTGATAAATAGGCATTTTGATTTTGATAATTTCCGCTTAGCAAAATATGATTGCCAGAAACACAAATATCGTTCCATGTGTTAAATGGCGTTACCTGTGGAATTATTTCAGTCCAGGTATTACCCAAATCAGAAGAAACAAAAACAAGGTTGTAGTAGAGAAAATATATTTTATCAGAATAGAACCTAAGGGCTTCGTATTGACCATGATAAAAAAGCTCTATTGAAGTCAGAGGCTTTTGCCAGGTTGTTCCATTATCATCACTAAACGCAATAGTATAATTGTTTGCAGTGTCTAAATATGTTGTAAAAAGACGACCATTGAAGCTCTTAATGTAATCTTCAGATTGCGAACTTGGAAGAGATCCTATTGCAGTAAATTGATTTCCGTCTTTTGTGGAGTAAAAAACATAATTAGATCTCAAAATCAAGTTGGAGTCATCACTACTTAACATATCTATTGTATTGCCAGTCTGTCCTCCAACGATTACATTTTCCCAAGAATTTCCATCATCGGCTGATCTAAACAACCCGTATATAGAATTACTGACAAAGATTTGGTTCTTAAAAACAGCAATACCATCTATTTCCGGTGTTTGAAATTTCTTTTGGAGTCCCTCCCAAGCATTTAACTGCGCAGTATACCGAAACAGGCCCAGAGCAGACGAGCCCGCAAAAACAGTTTTAGTGCTGGTATTTTGCCCGATAAAAGAAATATTGCCGCCATAAGGTCCATTACATTGGACCCATTGTGCGAAGCTTTGAAATGTCGCGGCACAAAAAAACATTAAAATCAATCCAAATCTCACTATATTAACTTATGTCTTATAAATATAACAATATTTTTAAAATAGTAAGATCATGCTGCTTCTTTTCAATCATGCCACCGCAAAAGAAAAAGGATTACGCTACTTATAGCAATATCCTTCTTCCCCAAGATAGAATGGTGACTAATCCAATAAAATGAGATTGCTATAATTTTCAAAGCTGTCTAATTAGAGTTGCTCACTAAATTACCTTAACATAATTATATGCGGTATCCCATCCTCTAAATAAGCCTCTCCTTCTTTCACAAAGCCAAAACTCTCGTAAAACTTTTGCAAATACAGCTGCGCTCCAATCCTGATGGGCACTGGCCCATACTGCTTTTCTATCTGGGCAATGCTTTCGCTCATTAGCTGCCTGCCATAGGCCAAACCGCGGTGTTTAGTTGAACTTACTACCCGGCCTATAGAAACCTCCTGGTAACTAACCCCAGGCTTTACTATGCGCGAATAAGCCACTAGTTCGTTGTTTACATAGCCCATCAGGTGGTAGCTCTTTAAATCCTTTCCATCGGCATCCAGGTAAGGGCAGTTTTGTTCTACAATGAACACTTCCTGCCTTAGCCGCATAATGGCATAAAGCTCCGTTAAGGTTAGTTCTGTAAATGGTTTAAATATCCAGGTAGGCATATCTGATTATTAAGGCCGTTTTATAAAAACAAAAAAGGCGTCCGATACACTCGCAACGCCTTTTTTATATTATCACTTTGCCAAAGACAAAGATTATTTCAATTAATCCAGGTTCTTTCCGGTCTTCTTAGAGAATCTTACGGTTTTACCTTTTTCTTCTTTACGGCCAACCCTTGTAGGCTTGCCATCAGATAAAAGCTGAACGTTAGAGATATGGATAGCACCAGGAGTTTTAACGATACCACCGTTAGGGTTCTTGGCGTTAGGTTTGCTGTGTTTGCTGTTCAGGTTTGCACCATCAACAATTACGCGCGACTTTTGACGGTCAACTTCAATAACGCGGCCTTTTTTGCCTTTATCGTCACCGGCGATAATCAAAACCTCGTCATTCTTCTTTACGTGAAATTTCATCTTTATAAATTTTCTTAGTTCTCTTAATTTGGAATTATAATACTTCAGGAGCTAACGATACAATCTTCATGAAAGACTTATCGCGCAGTTCGCGTGCAACAGGCCCGAAGATACGGGTACCTCTTGGTTCATCCTGTGCGTTCAATAAAACTACTGCGTTATCGTCGAAACGGATGTAAGAACCGTCTTTTCTGCGGGTTGCAACGGTAGAACGTACAACTACTGCAGTTGAAACACTTCCTTTTTTAACACCACCGGTAGGCAATGCCTTCTTAACGGCTACAACAACTTTATCGCCTATACGGGCATATCTTCTCTTGGTTCCTCCAAGAACACGGATAACCAGTACTTCTTTGGCTCCGCTGTTGTCGGCCACATTGGCTCTTGATTCCTGCTGTAACATTGTTTAAAATTTAGTGGTTTGGGCTTTTGATGACAAAGAAGCTGGATTTCACAAATCCCCTTTCCCGCCAGGCCGTTTACCTATTGTGAATTTATTTTGCTCTTTCTACTACTTCAACTAATCTCCAACGCTTGGTTTTGCTAAGCGGACGGGTTTCGCTGATCTTAACGATATCGCCGGTTTTGGCATCGTTCTTTTCGTCATGTGCCTTGAACTTCTTGGTAGTCTTTACGAACTTACCATAGATGGGGTGCTTCACTCTTCTTTCAATAGTAACAGTGATAGTTTTTTCCATCTTGTCGCTGGTAACTACACCAGTTTTCTCTTTTCTTAGATTTCTTTCCATGACCTATTTAGCTTTGTTCTCTTTAGTGCGTTTTCCCAATTCAGTAATAAGACGTGCAATATCTCTTCTTTTTACCCTGATAGAAGCAGGATTATCTAAAGAAGAAACCGCATGATTGAATTTCAATTTATCCAATGCAGCTGTATCGGCAGCAATCTTTGCAACTAAATCTTCAGTTACAAACTGCCTTACGTCTTCGTGATTAATTTTCTTATTAACTCCCATGGTTTTTGCTTATATTTTATTTCCTGAATTGCTACTATCCTTCAACTGCATCTCTGCGGGTAATAAACTTGGTCATTACGCTCATTTTGTGTGCAGCCAGCATCATAGCTTCCATAGCTACTTCGCGTGATACGCCGTCAACTTCAAAAATGATGCGACCTGCCTGGATAGGCGCCTCCCATCCTTCCGGGTTACCCTTTCCTTTACCCATTCTCACTTCCAAAGGTTTTTTGGTAATTGGCTTGTCAGGGAAAATACGGATCCAAACCTTTCCTTCACGTTTCATAAAGCGGGTAAAAGCTACACGGGCAGCTTCTATTTGTTTGTTGCTTATTTTGCCGCTTTCCATTGATTTAAGCGCGTAAGTACCGAAAGCTATTTCGTGCCCTCTGTAAGTTACGTCTGCAACTCTTCCCTTCTGGGTTTTTCTGAACTTGGTCCGTTTAGGTAATAACATGACTACTTATTTTTTCTATTACTGGTTATTGTTCAATGCTTAACTATCCGATTACTTCCTTGGCTCTCTCCTTTCAGTTCTTGCGCCGCCACGGTTATCATCTCTTCTGCCACCACCGCGGTTATCGTCTCTTTCGATCCTTCCCTTAGGTTGGCGTTTTTCTTCTTTCTGTTCGCCTGAAAATGCGCCGGTCAAATCTTTTTTACCGTAAACTTCGCCTTTGCAAACCCATACTTTAATACCTATCTTACCATAAATGGTCAAAGCTTCAGTAATAGAGTAGTCTATATCTGCTCTCCATGTATGCAGTGGAGTTCTTCCTTGTTTGTATTCTTCGCTACGTGCCATTTCCGCACCACCAATACGGCCTGATACGCGGATCTTGATACCCTCAGCACCCATGCGCATAGCAGAAGCGATAGCCATTTTAAGCGCTCTTCTGTAATTGATACGGGCCTCTAACTGCTTTGCGATAGTTTCACCAACAATAGCCGATTCAAGCTCAGGACGGCGTATTTCAACGATATTGATCTGAACCTCCTTGCCGGTAAGTTTTTTCAATTCCTCTTTTACACGGTCAACCTCGCCACCGCCACGGCCGATGATAATACCAGGACGACTGGTATGGATCGTTACCGTTACTCTCTTCATTGTTCTTTCGATTACAATGCGAGCGATACCACCCTTCTGGATACGAGCTTTGATATACTGACGAATTTTTTCATCTTCTACCAGTTTCAGCCCGGCGTCTTTGCCGCCGTACCAGTTGCTGTCCCATCCTCTTACGATTCCGAGACGATTAGCTATTGGACTTGTTTTGTGACCCATTCAATTATATGATTTTTAAACGTGTTTTTTCGAAAAATGGACTGCAAAGATAGATTTTGTGAACATAGTTGCAAATGTTTCGCTTAATATTTTTTGAGTAAATTGAGATTCAATCATTTATATCTCCCTCAAACCCAAAACAAAGCCCACTTTAACTGTTTAGCCCTGTTTAAAACTTTCAAAAAGGCCACAATCGTTACCGTTAAAGCAACTGCGGCAGGCCTTAAAAAGATCTGAAGTAACCATTTTAAAATCCCGGTTTCCGGCAAATGACTAAATTTTGGTACAGCCCTTCTGGCATCAAAGTTGACTTTAGCCCCCTGTATCAAACGGGGCGCAAATCTAGTCAAATAAGAAATGAATGTCTTCTTCTGATAATTGTTTTACAAAACCTTCTTCTTCACTTACCAGGTCTTCCGATAACTGTTTCTTCTTTTGCTGCAGCGAAACTATCTTTTCTTCAATCGTATCGCGGCATATCATTTTATAGGCAAAAATATTTTTGGTTTGGCCTATACGGTGGGTCCGGTCAATGGCTTGCTGTTCAACGGCGTTATTCCACCAGGGGTCTAGCAGGAAAACATACTCGGCCGCCGTCAGGTTCAAACCTGCGTTACCTGCCTTTAAACTGATCAGAAAAACCCTTTCCGGCGAATTTTCGTCCTGGAAGGTGTTTACCATTTGTGCCCGCTCGTTTAAAGGGGTACTGCCGTCAAAATATAAATAAGGTATGTGGTTGACTTTACATTGCTCAGCTACCATGCCCAACATGCCCAGATATTGTGAAAAAACCAACGATTTGCTTCCTTCTACATTATTTTTCAGTTCCTCCATCAGCATATCCAGCTTAATGGACGCAGTGGCTGTAATACCGTCGTTTTTTAATAAAGACGGCGCACAACACAGCTGCCGCAGTTTCATGATACCTTGCAGTATCGAGAACTTTGTTTTGCTGAAACCGTCCCGCTCTATATCTAAGAATACATTGGCTTTGATCTGTTTTTTAATGGTCTCGTAGGCTTCCCGCTGCTCCTCTTCCATCTGGCACCATAAAACCGATTCAGTTTTTTCAGGAAGGTCAGCCGCCACCTGCTTCTTGGTTCTGCGCAGTACAAATGGTGCGGTAATGGATTGGAGCGCCTTTGTTTTTTCAACGCTCATATCGCGGTCAATAGGTATGGCGTATTCTCTTTTAAAAAACTCCGGACCACCCAGCATACCCGGCACCAGGAAATTCAACTGCGAAAAGATATCGAAAGTGTTGTTCATTACCGGGGTACCGCTAAGCGCTATCCGGTTAATGGCGCTTAGCTTATAAACCGCTTTGGTAATCTGCGCCGCCGGATTTTTAATGTTGTGGCTTTCATCAATAACAACCGTGTTCCAGTTTATTAAACTCAGTTCTTCAATAGCTGAGCGCACGGTACCATAGCTACTTATCATTACCTGCTTGTCTGAAGCCATAAACTCATCCAGATCGCGGTTGTGCTGATGAAAAACGTAAGCAGAAAGGGCCGGTGCAAATTTTTCAATTTCCTGTTTCCAGTTAAATACCAAAGAAAGCGGCGCTACTATTAAAAATTTAGACTTGGGCTTCTCGGCGTTTACATGTGCTAAAAAAGCAAGTGTTTGTAGTGTTTTACCTAAGCCCATATCATCAGCCAGGCAGGCTCCTGCACCTATTTTAGACAGCAATACCAGCCATTCGAATCCTTTTTGCTGATATGGCCGCAGTGTGGCATTTAAAGTTGCAGCACAGGTTATAACAGGCTCAGAAGAGGTTTGCCAATTCTGCCAGTCGGTCCACCACACTTTGCTTATAACGGGCTTTAGTTCTTTACTTCGGTATTGTTCATCAATACTCAATAATATCCATTGCGGTATTATCAGTTCACCTTTCTGAATCTTGCCGTGCTTAAACATAGCTCCGTATTGCTCGTACCAGTCATCACTTATCACTCCGATGCTGTTATCTTTCAGCAACACAAAACGCTGGTTATTGAAAAGCGTTTTCTGAATATTCAGCAGCTCCACTTTTTCTTCCCCAAAGGTTATCTGAATGTTCAGATACAGCGTAGTATCCACTGTTCGGCCAATGGTCATCCGGGTTGTTATGCTATGCGGAGAATAACGGAAATGACGGAGCAGGTCCATACCCACTATCTGCACGTTATCAGCAAGCAGGTCCTGGTACACCTTCAGGAACCAATGCTTCTTTTTAGCGTCCTCAAAGGTTAAATAAAACTGGCCGTTTCGTTGTTTGGCAAAGTTGGGGTGCAGGGCTCTTATCTTTTCAACAAAGGCCTGCTCTAACTCATGCCTGCGTACCACTTTATAAATCTCGCCCTTCCTGATCTCTTCTGTTTCAGGCTGATCAATAGCTTCAATAATAAAACCTTCATAATCCCAGCGCGGAGTAAACATTAAAAACGTATCACTTATCTCGCTCAGGTAAATAGCATGTTGTGGCTCACTTTCCACCAGGTTTATTTTGAAGACGGACTCCTTAACTACCTCGTAATCGCGTTCTAAAACAGAGATGATCTTATCGGCAAACACCTCGGCATGCTGGCTGTATTGTTCAGGCTCAGCATTTTTAAGCCACTCCAAAGTCTGGGTATCTTTAATAGATAGTAAGTAATAAACGCCCGCCTTTTCAAGCAAAAACGCTGATTGATTAAACTCTGAAATATCCAGCTCCTCATCATTGATATTGACAAGGGTAGTAATGGATAAGCCATTTGTAGCAGACCTGTTTATTTTAAATTTCAGCCCTGCCTTACCATTCGAGAAAGTACAGGGCGCAACCTTATAATTGCCGGTTTCTTTACTCCTTATGCGGTGATATATTTTTAATTCGCCGGCTATTTCCTTTAAGCGGTTAAACTGTTCATGAAAAACCCTTGGGGCTGCACGCTCAATATATTTCTCGAATGAAATACCTGATTTTTGTTTGGCGTGTATTTTGTTTAATTGTGCCAGCTCCTGCTTTATATTCTCTTCATCAAAGCTCTTTATCAATCGTATCACTTCCGGGTCTTTCCCTTCGTATAAAAACCTGGCGTTTGGAATTATCTGCGAATCGAAAGTAAAAACGGGCTTACCATTGATCTTCCTTTGATGAAGGACCCTGAATATATTATAGTACGACTGATAAGATACCGCCTCGGGTGTAATAAGCAGAAAACGATGGTCCATGGATAATACTGATTTGCAAATGCGGCCGCAACAATAAGCAGAATTTATCTGTTGCAGGGCATCGTTTTAAGTGTCTTTTATTCTTGCCAACAGGTTTTCCACGGCAGCACTTGCTCATGAAGGCAAAGCGGGCAGCAAAAATATCGTAATCCGTTTTAAATACATCCGTTATCAAAGCCCGATGTCCTTAGCGCAATAAATAGGCAATGGCTTGCCTTCCACCCACGTGTGGCAGTATTTACAATTTTGTGCAACATCCCTTAAATCCCTGCCCAGTCTGTCAATCTACCAAACTGATAAACTGGTTAATATACCTTCGCCAATCAGTTTCTTTATTTCTGTACCGCCGGGGCTCTCAAAAAATGGTATAGCACCCGAACACTTATCTTCAACCACCAGTTTAAAGTCCTTTTCATTTTACCCTCTGCCTGTCTGTTTTCTGGTCTAGGGTTGATACTCTACAATCTAGTGCTTTCATAACTCACAATTTTAGCCTCGTCATATTGACAAGCTAAAATTCAGGAGGAAACCCCGTATTGTGGAGGAAAACAAAGGAAATGAGGTAGAAAAATGCCCACATTTGAATCTCTACTCTAAAAATGGTAGTAATTAGATTTCTTGAATGATTGATTAATTAGGATCTACTGGTTCATAATAATAGTTCCCTTAATGAAATTAAAGATTGAAATAGTCTTTACCGGTTTCTGCATCCAACATTGTTTCTCCGGCTTCATCAGTCAAACAAACGAAATCGGTACACACTTCAAGTTTTTTTAATCCCTTATTTAAAATCTGACCGGAAACCCATTTCAATCCATTTTCGTCATACGCAACTACTTTATCAAAACACGCAAAAACCATTAATTCCATTGATATGCTCATGTTGCCTTTGATAATAAGAGATGGAAGGATCTCATAATTTTCGGGTTCAATTACAGAAACCAAATAACCCCTTCCCTTGCATATCACAAATACTTTATCTGGATTTAGTGAAGAAAACAACTTGGAGAAATCAGTCGCGTCATCTTTCGAACAGGCAAAATAACCAATCCATGGTGCGCTATTGTGGGGTATAAATAAGAGTCTTAATTCAAAGACGCTCTCTTCCATTCTATTTGCGGTGAAGTAATAAACGGGGTAATTCGTTTTAGTTTCGTCCACAAACTGAACATCATAATCAGTGGAAAAAGTAAAGTCAACCGGTATATATACTCTTTCCGTAGCAACTAAGTAGGTTTTATTATTTTGAATTCTTTCTTCGCATTTTACAATTTCCCCAGTAGTAAATTCCCAAACTTCAGTTTCATCATTTTTTCTTGAAATTATTTTGTAAAGACCGTTCTGCAAATTGCCTGCCTCCACCGGTCTTAGAACCGTAGTGCCTTCGTCTAACAAATTTATAAATATTTCCATGTCAATTTTTTGATGCTGTAAATATTCACGGCCTTCGCTCGGGAGTGCAACTTTCCCTATTTTTTATTCAACAACATTTCCACCTCCGGCATTAGGTTTTGGATAGCTATCAAATCAATGCAAAGAGATTTCATTTCAACAATGACATCCATGCCATATTTTTCCATGAGCATATATTTCTCCTCATATCCGAACATTAATTCCGATAAAGCATAATCTACGCTTAAATTAAATGTCTTTTTGACTAATCCTATAGTTAGGTATCCAAATTCATAATGATCATCAAATATTTGTTTCAAAAAAACTGAATCATTTAAGCTAAACAAAAATATCGGGGGATTAGAAACTAAAACGCCCCTTTGCGATTCTTTTTCTAAATAATAAGAAGAACTATCACCGCACTTCCTTAGAAAAGCTATTTTCTCTTCAAAATGAAGCTCGGAATAAGAATGAATCATTGGCTGGATGGCAATCATCATTAAATAGTCGTTCTTACTATAATCAAATAGATTAATCAAAAACTTTTTATAAGGTATTGTAGCTTGAGATTCTGTTATCGTGTAATCAGAAGACAATAGGATATTATGATAAATCAAATATCCATCCTTTTGAATCCCAGTATAATCTTTTCCTTCTATCAGCACAATTTAGCTAATTATGTTCCGAAAGTATTCCTTAACAATTTCTGAATGTCCGACAAAATAGTTTGGCCAATTATCTAGTATCTGATTTTTCAATTGCGCTATTTGAACCTTAGACAAAAAAGAGGCTTCTCTATTTGCCCATTGAAAATACAAAATGGAGGACTCCATCCTATTCGAATTAAACAATAGCTCACGCGCATACTTCTCCTCTATACCAAAATCCCAAAAAGTGACACTGCTCATCCAACCGATTAAAAAACAACAGTCTGAATCATTATTGACCTCTTTTATGCAAGTCTTAAAATAGGTTCCAAGCCAATTTTCAACTTGTTCTTTTTGAACAAAACCAAGCTGATGATATTCCAAGTCTGGCCTCCAGATCATTCCAAAATCGAAGGCTAAAGAAAGAGTGTCTTTGTCGGCAGAGATTATTTCCATATACTAAGATACAATTCATTATCAACGAAAACTTGCTTTACATACACTTATCAATCTTCTTACCATTCTCAAGAATAATACTAGATAATTACATTAAAAAAGCCTTCGTAAAGTTGTCCTGAAACCGTTCTGAAATAAAAAAGACTAACTCTTTTACAAGTTAGTCTTTCTCTGAAACCATTGGTATTATTACGTTTGTAGCCCCGAGCAGAATCGAACTGCTATCAAAAGTTTAGGAAACTTCTATTCTATCCGTTGAACTACGGGACCATTTAAAACTATTGATTTTCAATACTTTATGTTTAAAAATTCAATTTTTACAAGTTTTTTTCTTGTTAAATTCTTTATTTTGTTCTACAAATGTTCTACAAACAAATTCTCAGTCTATGAACAAAAGTATAAAGTTTATACTTCACAAACTTAACAAAAATCAGAAAGATGGATATATCTATATCCAGCACATCGAAAACAGAACCAAATCTTACCGTTCACTGGGGTTACCGAAAATCCATGAGAAATATTGGGACGAGGAAAATCAAAGGGTCAGAAAAACTACCCAGATAGATTATACGGTCTATAATGATAAGATTGAAGAGAAACTGAAGGAACTTCTTATCTCAGATAAGGACATAAATACCATTGAAGGTATCAAGTCTCGAAAATCCTTCCTGTTTTACTTTGAAAGGGTTATTGAGGAGAAGTTGAAGAATGACCACGGGACGAGGTTGAAATACCGAAGTGTACTAAATAAATTAAAGGAATATGTAAAGTATAAAAATAGAACTGACCTCTCTTTCTCTGAAATAGACATAGACTACATCGAAGACCTTAATTCATACCTAAAATCTACCGGACTTGAAATAAATACAGTAATTCATTATCTGAAAGTAATACGAGTTATTATCCGTAAATCTCAGAAACGAAGAGAATATATGCATGTTAAAGACCCTTTCGTGAATTATGAATTTGAACACAAACAAAAGAAGACCAAAGAAACCCTTACGAAACAAGAGATACAAAATATAAGGGATTTCAATATAACTGACGAGAACCTGGATAGAGTGCGAAATCTGTTTATGTTTCAATTTATGACCAACGGTCTACGCGTTTCAGATCTGGTTACACTTAGGTTAAATAACTTAACAGGTGGCAGAATACACTATTTTATGTTTAAGACGAATAACGAAATTGATATCCCTATTCTTGATACCCATATTGAATTATTCGTGAAATTATTAGACATAAAAACCAATATAAATGATATTACGCTTGATGATGAAAAAAGGTACAGACCTAGATTTGAAGAGTTAAAAACACTGAAAGTCAAATCAGTTAAACCACAACGACCCTCACCGATTAGAAGAACGCCACCTGACTATCCCCGTCCTTTACTGTTAGATGCTATAAATATGGAATATTACAAGGAATACCATTCTCTTTTGTCAAGCATGAATTTAGAGGAGGTTTCTGATGAATATTTGAAAGTCATAGAGTTCAATAGGTATAAAGGAAACATACCAATTTCTGGTTCCATGTATATAGACCTAACTAAACAATACCAACGATTAGAAAGTGTAATTGACACATACATCAAACTTTTAGAAAAACAAATGGTTGATTTGAGATTAAAATACCGCGAAAGAGTTCTCAATGAGTTGAATAAATTGGGTACAGATAAAAAAACTAGAAATCATTTTGCGTTTGGGATGTTGAAGAACGAGGAGTTCACCAACATAGACGAGAAAAATAATTTTGATTTGATTGATTTTGCTCAGTATCAAAAAATACATAAGTCAGGGGTATTGTATAATAAGTACCTTAAGGAATTACAAAAAACAGTTGGACTGACAAAATCATTACGAACTCACCTACCTAGAATATCTTTCACGAATATAATGATAGGCATAGAAGGGATAAACCACTACGATATTTCAAAAAAACTGGGTCATTCTTCTATCACTATAACAGATAAGTATCTTGAAACCGGATTCAACAGTACAAAAGGAGATTCAGTTCAGAGAACAATGGATGACTTTATGAAAACCGACTAAATGCAATTAGTCCTCTCAATGAAATACATAGACCTACAAATCCTCACTTTCACATACAGATAAGTCACCGGTTATTATAAAAAATCCACCCTTCCCCAATCACTCTTTTCAATCAGGATATATAAGTAATGGAACAAGAAATTTCGTTCCAATAAAACTTATTGACTTAAATGAAAACGAAGAAACACTTGAAAACCAAGTTCATTCAATTCTTATGGGAGAAATACAACGATACACCCAAACCGGATGATGAAGATGACATTGATATTCCACTATCTCAGGAAGAACCTGAAGCCGAAGACTTGCCACCACTTAAAAAGAAGAAAGGTCTTAAACCGGTAGAATTACAGGATGAAGAGGAAGAAGACAATGAAGAATCTATGGATGATGAAGCTGAGGAAGATGATGATAAAGTAATTGAGAGATTACTGAATCAATACAAAAAACTTAAACGGGAATATGAGAGTAATAAGATACGAAACAGGCGAAGAAACACTTTATGATTTT
>Ga0316224_1003050_pt1 | contig 14322 bp, 9 predicted proteins | sample TBH18013metaG_FD_206254 | JGI IMG/M metagenome (GOLD analysis project Ga0316224, IMG submission 206254) | Freshwater microbial communities from Trout Bog Lake, Wisconsin, USA - TBH18013 | ecosystem: Environmental > Aquatic > Freshwater > Lake > Hypolimnion/Profundal zone | place: USA: Wisconsin... | reverse complement strand
TCGAACCAGCCGGCCGAGGAGAACACAGCCGTCACCGAAGCGACCGCAGTCTCCTCGTCGGTGGCCAGCTTCACCCGGACCCGTTGGTTATGCTTCATGGAGAGCAGGTGGTAGACCACGTCGAAGCGTTGGTCCCGCCCCGGCCAGTCCACCCCGCATACATCCACCAGCTGCTTGAACAGGCAGCCGGTGTCGTCCCGCAGGAAGGTCACCACCTTCACGATCGAGGCGGCGCGAATCTCGAGCGTCAGTTCGCCGCAGCGATTGACCTCGGTCCGGAGCACGTCCTGGGGCAGGGCTGAGGTGATGTACTCACCCAGGTCCTTCAGCGCTTGCGTCATCTTTGGGCCATCCCTCGTTCAGGCGCTATCGGAGAATGGAGCCGGTGCGGCGGATCTTCTTCTGTAGCTGCAGGATGCCATACATCAGCGCCTCGGCGCTGGGCGGGCAGCCCGGCACATAGATGTCCACCGGCACGATGCGATCACAGCCGCGCACCACCGAATAGGAATAGTGATAATAGCCGCCGCCATTGGCGCACGACCCCATGGAGATCACCCAGCGCGGCTCGGCCATCTGGTCGTAGACGCGGCGCAGGGCGGGAGCCATCTTGTTGGTCAGGGTGCCGGCGACGATCATCAGATCGGACTGGCGCGGACTGGGACGGAACACCACGCCGAAGCGGTCCATGTCGTAGCGCGAACAGCCGGCATGCATCATTTCCACGGCGCAACAGGCCAGGCCGAAGGTCACCGGCCACATGGAACCGGTGCGGGCCCAGTTGACCACGGCGTCGACGCTGGCCAGCACGAAACCCTTGTCGGAAATCTCGGTGGTGACGGCGCGCAACAGCGCGTCCTGCGCCGGACCGGGCGGCAGCGGCGCCGCGTGGTCATGCGACATGATACCGCCTGAGGACGGGGTCATTCCCATTCCAAGGCTCCCTTTCGCCATTCATAGATGAAGCCGATGGTCAGTACGCCCAGGAAGACCATCATCGACCAGAAGCCGAACATCCCGAGCTTGCCCAGCGTCACCGCCCAGGGGAACAGGAAGGCCACTTCCAGATCGAAGATGATGAACAGGATGGCGACGAGGTAGAACCGCACCTCGAACTTGGAACGGGCGTCGCCGAAGGCGTCGAAGCCACATTCATAAGCCGAGGCCTTTTCGGTGTCGGGCTTCTGGCGCGCCACGATCCATGACGCCCCGACGCAGATCGCCGAGATCACGATGGCGATGGCGAGGAAAATCAGGATCGGCAAATATTCGAGCAGCAAAGCTTCCATCGTCCCAACCCTAGTAAAAGGTGTTCCGACCGGAGCCTACCCTAACGTATGTGCCATCGTGAAGCCCCCATCGGCCGGACTCGGAACAAACCATACGAAAGTTTGAACGAGGGCGATGGCAGGACATGCGACGGACCAAGGACGCCGATAGGTCCCCCTGCAACAAACATAATACCGCCGGCTCCCCCCTTAGCGCCGGCCACCGGGATACACGGGTCGAAAGGCATGGCGGGAGTGACGGGGCTCGAACCCGCGACCTCCGGCGTGACAGGCCGGCGCTCTGACCAACTGAGCTACACCCCCTCGCAGCCACCCGCGTGGGTAGGGGTGGTTTAATGCAGCCCCCAGAAGCTGTCAAGCACCCAAGCCGGGGGAATCGAGGGAAGGGCCGCGGGGCCGCCGAAAAATTCGGCGGCCCCGCCCATGGATCGATGAGAGACGCTTCCGGGACAAACGTATTGAAACCGTGGGCCGATTCACCATCCGAAATGTGCGGAGAACCGCTCATTTCAGATGGATCGGACCACTAGGCCAGCCGGTTCTTGACATAGGCGCCGGGGGCATCCTCGATCGCCTTGAGCTTGCCGGTGCCGGGTTGCCGCGCCGGAATCTGCTTGCCGGCGAACGGCGAGATCCACTTCTGCCAGTCGGTCCACCACGAACCGGCCTCCTCGGTCGCTCCGGCGATCCAGGCCTCCGGGTTCTTGGCCTTCTTGGCATTGGTCCAGTAGCAGTACTTGTTGGCGGCGGGCGGGTTGACCACCCCGGCGATATGGCCGGACGCCGACAGCACGAACTTCACCGGCCCCGATACATGCTGGGTCAGGGCATAGGTGCTGTGCCACGGCGCGATATGATCCTCGCGGGTGGCCAGCATGTAGACCGGCGTCTTGATGGCGCCCAGGTCGATCTTGACGCCGTCGAGCACGATGCCGCCCGGCTCGATCAGCTTGTTCTCCTGGTACATCTTGCGCAGATAGAAGCTGTGCATGGCGGCGGGCATGCGGGTGGAATCCGAGTTCCAGTACAGCAGGTCGAACGGGAACGGGTCCTTGCCCAGCAGGTAGTTGTTGACCACGAACGACCAGATCAGGTCGTTGGCCCGCATCATGTTGAAGGTGGTGGCCATGTCGCGGCCGTCGAGATAGCCGTGCAGCGCCATCTTGTCTTCCAGGGCGGCCAGTTGCTCCTCGTCGATGAAGACGCCCAGTTCGCCCGGTTCCTTGAAGTCGGTCATGGTGGTGAAGAAGGTGGCCGAGGCGATGCGGTTCTCCTGCTTCTTGGCCGCCAGATAGGCCAGGGTGCAGGCCAGCAGGGTGCCGCCCAGGCAATAGCCGATGACATCGGCCTGCTTTTCACCGGTGGCCTTCTCGATGGCATCGAGCGAGGCCAGGATGCCTTCCCGCATATAGTCGTCGAAGCCCTTGCCGGCCAGGGATTCCCCGGGGTTGACCCAGGAGATCACGAACACGGTGTGGCCTTGATCCACCGCCCATTTGACGAACGAGTTCTTGGGGCGGAGATCGAGGATGTAATATTTGTTGATCCACGGCGGCACGATCAACAGTGGCCGCTCGAAGGTCTGCTCGGTGGTCGGGGTGTATTGCAGCAGTTGGATCAGATCGTTCTGGAACACCACCTTGCCGGGGGTGACGGCGATGTTCTCGCCCACCTTGAAGGCATCGTAGTCGGTCATCTTGATGGACAGGTTGCCCTTGCCCCTCTCCAGATCGTCCAGCAGATTGTTAAGGCCCTTGAGCAGGTTCTCGCCCCGCGATTCGACCGTGGCGCGCAGCACCTCGGGATTGGTCATGACGAAATTCGACGGTGCCATGGCATCGACGAACTGGCGGGTATAGAAGTCCACCTTCTTGGCGGTGTGATCGTCGAGGCCCTCCACGTCCTTCACCACGCCCTGCATCCAGCGCGCCGACAGCAGGTAGGACTGCTTGATGAAGTCGAAGATCTCGTTGTCTTCCCACATCTCGTCCTTGAAGCGGCGGTCGTCGGCGTTGGGCTTGGCCACCGGTTCGGGGGCCTCGCCCATCATGCGCCGGGCGGTGTTCTGCCACAGCGACATATAGTCCTGCCACAGGTTGAGATGAGCCTCGACCATCTTGGCGGGATCGCTCATCAGCTTCGCCGTCATCTCCATGAAGGCGTTGCCGATATTGAGCGGATCGCCCGACCCGAATTTCGGATCCGCCGCTTGGCGCGTCAGGAAGTCGCTGACGACTCGTTGGCTCCGCTCGGCGATGCTGGTCATCGCCTTGGAGAGTTCCGCCGGATCGATCATTTTGTGATCCGTGCCCGTCTGTTCAGCCATAAGTACCCCTCATTTAGGGTGCATCCAGAGTGCAACTCCAGTGGGCAGCATGCCGTTCCACCGGAGTCCCGGCCAGATGAGGGGTGGTGCACCCCAGCCCCCCCTTCTAGCCCTTGCCATAGTTCTATATACTTTCGTTCCACGGCCTGATAAACGTGAACTTGTCGTAAAATTCGGTCCGATCAAAACATATTCTCGATCCCGGGGGGCTGCAGTTCGTCCATGTTCGATTGTATCGAGGCTTGGCGCCAACGTAACGAGCGGCGCGCAATCACTGTCGGAAAAAGCGTAGTAGCCATGGCGCTGATCGCCGGTTGCTCGTGGGTTCCCGATGCGATGAACCCTGTTGAGTGGTATAAGGGCATCGCGAATTCAATGAGTGATGACGAACATCCCGACATCGCGTCGCCGCGTCGGCCCAACGGGACCTTCCCCAACGTCAACCAAACCCCGGATTCCGCCGCCAGTCAGGCCCCAACCGGCCTGGCCGCCGATCATGAAAATTCAAAGTACGCGCCTTCCGCGCGTCGCGAGCCGAACCCAACCAAACAATTGGCGAAACGTCCGCCGCCGGTTCAGCCGCAGACCCAAGTGGCCCAGGCCGCCCCGGCCGTTCCGGCTCAGGACGCGGCGCCGCAGGGCGGCAAGGGCAGCTATCAGCCGTCGCTGGATCATCGCATGCAGACCGCCCGCGACGATGGCCCCGCCGCCCCGCCCAAGGTCGCACCGGGTGGCCCCCCCGCCCGCGCCGACATCCCGGATGCCATTCCCACCCGGCGCAGCGTGTTGGCCGAGCAATATCAGCGCCGTCTGGCTGAATCCGCCGCCGCCACCAACAAGAACGACCCCTTCGCCAATATTCCTCCGGCCCGTCCGGACTCGTCCTATAACCAGCCGGTCCAGACCTATGCCGTTCCGGCCAGTGCCCCGATCGGCTATGCCCGCGCCGGTGCCGCCGCCGATTACGGCGACGCTGCCCCGCAACTGGTGGCGCCGCGTGGCGTCAGGGGCGCCCGCGGCGCGGTCGTCCCGTCCGGTCCGGCCGCCTCGTTCCAGGTGGCCGACGTCCAGTTCGCCGGCAATGGCGGCCTGACCGCCGCCGACCGCGCCGCGCTCAAGGATGTGGCCAATCTGCAGCGCCAGACCGGCGGCGTGATCCGCATCGTCGGGCAGGCGCCCTCGGGGGTCGTTTCCTTCGCCGGGGACGAGACCACCCTCGCCGCCCAGCGGGCCAATGCCGTCGCCAAGGCTCTGACCCAGATGGGCGTTCCGGCCCGCAAGGTGCTGGTCGCCTCCAATCCCTCGGCGGGAGGATATGGCGAGGGCGGTGCCACGGTCTCCATCGAATATTGAACAATGACCCCGGACCAGGATCTTCACCGGATCGAGCGGTGTCTCCCTGATGTGTTCGCGGATGCGAGCGCCGCGTGAGTCAGGGGCGCGCCCGCCCGGCATCTGTAGGGACATGAAGCATGAGTAGAACGCCCTTGAAAATCGCCGTCGCCGGTCTGGGCACCGTCGGGGGCGGCACCGTCCAACTGCTGCACGACCACGCCCCATTGCTGGCCGCCCGCGCCGGCCGGCCGCTGTCGCTGGTGGCCGTGGCCGCCCTGGTCAAGCCGGATGCCCTGCCCCTGGACGGGGTTCCGTTCTTCGCCGATGCCCGGGTCATGGCCAGGGACTGCGACTACGACGTGCTGGTGGAATTGATCGGCGGGGCCGACGGCATCGCGCTGGAGGTGGTCAAGACCGCCCTGGGGCGCGGCCGCGACGTCGTCACCGCCAATAAGGCGATGATCGCCCATCACGGCATGGATCTGGCGCGGCTGGCGGAATCCACCGGCGCCAATATGGGGTTCGAGGCCTCGGTCGGCGGCGGCATTCCCATCATCAAGAGTCTGCGCGAGGGGCTGGCCGGCAACGGCGTCACCACGGTGATGGGCATCCTCAACGGCACCTGCAACTATATCCTCACCACCATGCGCGACCAGGGCCGCGACTTCGCCGACGTGCTGGCCGAGGCTCAGGCGCTGGGCTATGCCGAGGCCGATCCCAGCTTCGACATCGACGGCATCGATACCGCCCACAAGCTGGCGATCCTGGCCAGCCTCGCCTTCGCCATGCCGATCAATCTGGACGGCGTCGCCTGCGAGGGCATCCGCCACGTCTCGGCGCTGGACATCCGCTATGCCGACGAACTGGGCTATCGCATCAAGCTGCTGGGCGTCGCCTCGCTGGCCGAGGGCAAGGTCGAGACCCGGGTCTATCCCGCCATGGTGCCGCTGTCCTTCCCGCTGGCCCATGTGAGCGGCCCGTTCAACGCCATCGTCACCGAGGGCGATTTCGTCGGCCGGACCGTGCTGGAAGGCCGCGGCGCCGGGGCGCGGCCGACCGCTTCGGCGGTGGTGGCCGATCTGATGGATCTTGCCTGCGGGCGAAAGATGCCCATGTTCGGGGTGGCGGTGGACCGGCTGCGACCGCTGCCGGAATCGTCGTCCGAGGCCCATCGCAGCGCCTATTACATCCGCCTGATGGTCAAGGACCAGCCGGGAGTCTTCGCCGATATCGCCGCCGCGCTCCGTGACGAGAAAGTGTCCATGGAGCAGATCATCCAGCGCGGCCGCGCCCCGGAAGAGACCGTGCCGGTGGTGATGACGGTGCACGAGACCGACGAGGCCTCCATGCTGAAGGCGGTCGACCGCATCCGCAAACTGCCGGCGGTGACGGACCTCCGGCTGATTCGCATCGAGAGTCTTTAAATATCGGCGAGCCATGAGATTGGCTCGCCTCGTGCCCCTCAAGCGCCGGGCGCTCGCGCTTGGCTTTCGCGGCATAAGCCGCGGCGGGCTTTGCCCGCAACTCCTCGCCAAGGCATAAATGCCTTGGCTCGTCGGCATAAGAGGTCAAGCGTAGACATGCCCGATCAGACTGTTTCCACCGCGATCCTGGACCGCAACCTTGCCCTTGAAGTGGTGCGGGTCACCGAGGCCAGCGCCCTGGCGGCGGCCCGGCATGCCGGCCGCGGCGATGAAAAGAGCGCCGACGAAGCCGCCTGCCGCGCCATGCGCGGGGCGCTGAACCGCCTGGCCATGGCCGGCGTCATCGTCAATGGCGAGGGCGAGGATGTGGGCCAGCCGCTGCATACCGGCGAAAAGGTCGGCAGCGGCAAGGGGCCGAAGGTCGATATCGTGCTGACCGCGCTGGAGGGCCGCTCCATCTGCGCCCGGGGCGCCCATAATGCCCTGTCGGTAGTGGCCATGACCGAAGAGGGCTCTTTCCTCAGGGTACCGCAGCAATCCTACATGGAGAAGATCGCGGTCGGCGCCGAAGTGCCGGCCGGGGTGATCGACCTCGACGCCTCGCCCGAGGAGAATCTGGCCCGCATCGCCGAGGCCAAGGGCCGTGCCGTCGCCGACCTGACCGTCAGCGTGCTCGACCGCCCCCGCCACGCCGACCTGATCGACCGGCTCTACACCGCCGGTGTCCGGGTGATGCTGTTCGATGACGGCGATGTCTCCGGCGCCATCGCCGCCGGCTTGCCCGACAGCGGCATCGACGCCTATATGGGGTCGGGCGGCGCCGCCCAGGGGGTTCTGGCCGCCGCCGGCCTCAAATGCCTCGGCGCCCGCATGCAGGGCCGCCTGCTGATCCGCTCGGAGCAAGACCATCAGGCGGCGCGGCGCGCCGGCATCGCCGATCCCAAGCGTAAATGGGATATGGATGAAATGGTCAAGGGCGAGGTGATGTTCGCCGCCACCGGCATCACCGACGGCCATGTGCTGCAGGGGGCGCGGCTGCTGCAGGGCCATCGCGCCATCAGCCATTCGCTGGTGATGCGCTCGGTGTCCGGCACCATCCGCTATCTCACGGTTCACCACGATCTCGACCGGAGTCCGGTCCTGTCATGACCCAGGCGGGAGGCCCCTCTCCCGCCTTTCTCGGGGTCGAGCGCTCGCTGACCGGCCGCCGCTGGCTGTCGCGCGCCGGCGACGAACGGCTGGCTTTGACCCTGTCCCAGCGCCTGGCCCTGCCCGAGATGGTCGGGCGGGTCCTGGCGGCGCGCGGCATCGGCCTGGACGAGGCCCCGTCCTTCCTCACCCCGACCCTTCGCGATCTGCTGCCCGATCCCAGCCATCTCAAGGACATGGACAAGGCGGTGGCGCGGCTGGTGCGGGCCGTGACCCAAGGCGAGACCATCGGCATCTTCGGCGATTACGACGTGGACGGCGCGACCTCCTCGGCGCTGTTGCGCAATGTCCTGGTCGCGGTCGGCGCCAAGGTGCTGGTCTATATTCCGGATCGGGTGGTGGAGGGCTATGGCCCCAACGCCCCGGCCTTGCTGCGCCTGCAGGCGGACGGGGCGGCGGTGGTGGTGACGGTGGATTGCGGCGCCACCGCCCACGCCCCCCTGGCGGCGGCGGCGGCGGCGGGACTCGACATGATCGTGGTCGATCACCATGTGGGCGAGGCGGCGCTGCCGCCGGCCTTGGCGGTGATCAATCCCAATCGCCTGGATGAGACCAGCCCCCACGGCCATCTGGCGGCGGTGGGCGTCGCCTTCCTGCTGGCGGTGGCGCTCAATCGCGGCCTGAAACAGGCGGGATGGTACGAATCCGGCGGCGGGGGAGGAGGGCGCAAGGCCCCCGATCTGCTGCGCTGGCTCGATCTGGTGGCGCTGGGCACGGTGTGCGACGTGGTGCCGCTGGTGGGAGTCAATCGGGCGCTGGTGACCCAGGGGCTGAAGATCATGGCGCGGCGCCACAATATCGGCCTGGCCGCCCTCGGCGACGTCGCCGGCATCAAGGAGGCGCCGGGCGCCTATCATCTCGGCTATGTGCTGGGTCCCCGGGTCAATGCCGGCGGCAGGGTCGGCGAGGCCGAACTGGGCACCCGGCTGCTGTCCACCGACGACCCCGCCGAGGCGGCCGAAATCGCCCGGCAACTGGACGGCTACAACAAGGACCGCCAGGAGATCGAGGCGGTGGTGCTGCTCGACGCCATCGAGCAGGTGGAGAGCCGCCCCGATGACGGGCTGCCGCTGCTGCTGGCCGCCGGCGAGGGCTGGCACCAGGGGGTGATCGGCATTGTCGCCGGGCGGCTGAAGGAACGCTATGGCCGCGCCGCCTTGGTGGTGGCGCTGGAGGGCGGGGAGGGCAAGGGATCGGGCCGTTCGGTCGCCGGCCTCGATCTGGGGGCGGCCATCATCGCGGCACGCCAGGCCGGGCTGCTCAAGGCCGGCGGCGGTCACGCCATGGCGGCGGGCTTTACCGTGGCCCGCGACAAGCTGGCCGAGTTTCACGCCTTTGTCGGCCATCGCCTGCAGGCCCAGTTGGACGGCGATCTGGTGCCATTGCTGGAATTGGATGGCGCGCTGGATGCGGGGGCGGTGTCGGTGGAACTGGTCGAGACCTTGGCCCAGGTCGGTCCGTTCGGGTCGGGCAACCCTGAACCCCGCTTCGCCATCGCCGCCGCCCGCATCGTCAAGGCCGATGTGGTGGGGTCGGGCCATGTGCGGCTGATGCTGGCGGGGGGGGGCGGGAATCGCCTCAAGGCCATCGCTTTTCGTGCCGCCGATTCGGAGATGGGCCATGCCCTGCTGTCATCGCAGGGCGCCGCCTTTCACCTGGCGGGCAGCCTGCGCGCCGACACCTGGCAGGGCACCACCAGCGTGCAATTGGTGATCGACGACGCCGCCCTGGCCCGCTGAACACGATTGCGACAAAGCGTCCTTGATTTTCCCCGCCAAGGCGGCTATCTAGTCGCCCTCGCCTCGCGCCGTCCCCATCGTCTAGAGGCCTAGGACACCGCCCTTTCACGGCGGCGACGCGGGTTCGAATCCCGCTGGGGACGCCAATTCCAAAACACCAATAAAATCAATGCGTTACAGGGGCCTTCCCCACACGCTTTCCCCACACGTTTTCGGGTGGAATGGGCGGGGTGGTGATGATGGTTCCCTGTGACTGGCGCGCGACTTCCTGAACGTGATCCCCGTTTGACAACGCAGTCAGCAAACGCGCCTGAAGGTTGGTTATGTGCGCTTGACGCACGTGTTGACAGTATGGGCCGGTATCGGCTAATATGACGGCTGGTGCAATTTTGCACTTACAAATCCAACTGGAGTCCGCCTTCGACACACCCCCCGCCCCGGTAAACCGGGAGCGGTTCGTTTTGTTGTTTGTCGTAGAGGAGGTTGGATTATGCATTTGGGTCAAGAATCTATTGCTCGGGCGGGGTGGTCGCCCCTGGAGTTCTCGGAGGCCACAACGGTCTGCGAGTCGCTTGTTCGCCGTTTCGTGGCGGCAGGGCGCATTCCCGCCGTAAAGATCGGACGTCGACGGGTCATCGTCGTGAGCCCCGCCGAGTGGCTGCGCCAACAGGCGGAGTCCGCAGCTTATTGAGCATCAATTAAACGCAGACGGCCCCTCGCGGGGGCCGTCTGGTGGAAAATAGCACCTCCAGGGTTGCCGCCCTGAAAGTAAAAGGATGTTAACAAAATGGATATTACCACCGCACTTGCGGTAACGCAAGCACATTGTGCGCCTAAAGCCGAGATCCTCTTAGTCGCGCAGTGCGACATAGACCGTCGTGCCAACAAAAGATATTGGATAGACCAAGATACCGGCAAGATCGAATCTAACGATTATGATGCCGGTACTGATTTCCTCTACGGCGAGATGCCCGTCATCGGAATCAGGGACTTTCATTCCAAACTAGGCCGCCTGCAATCGGAACCGAGGAAATTCGTAATTCGTGGTGTCCCACACCACGACGGCGCGCGGGTGAAGAGTAAAAGCACCGGAATGATCGGCCAGCGCGGCAACCGGAAGCTGGCCCGGAAGCACGGTGAAGGTGGCGCGATCATTGACGTTGCGCGTCGGCTGCACATGCTCGATTTCGACAATGTTGAATTGACGTTCGGCCTAGACATTCTCGACACGCCGGAAGAGGCGGTGCGCTGGGTGATCGCCAACCGGCTGCCGCCCGAGTTCCAAGCCGCGACATTTGTTTGCCAGTTTTCATCCAGCGCGGCATTGAAGGCCGGTCCCACGATTTTCAAGGCGCACATATGGTTCTGGTCTTCCGAGCCCTACACTTCCGCCCAAATGAAAGACTGGGGAAAATGGTGGAACCGGACCAAGGGCGACGCGAAGCTCGTTGATCACTCCGTGTTCGTCGAGAGCCAACCGCATTATTGCGCCGCGCCGGAACTGATCGGTATTGCAGACCCTTTCCCCGATGGAAGGCGGACTATCCTCCTTCCTGGCGCGTCCGAGTCGGTAGCGCTGGCGATGCCCGACGAAGCCCAGCAGGCGACAGCCGAATCCGCCCACCGTGAACGCGCCCAGAAGACCGCCAAGGCCAACGGCATCAAGGGAGAGGTGGCCATTGAGAATGATGCGGTACGGTTCGGTTCGGGTTATGCAGGCTTCCTGGCAGGCATTGGATACGCCGATAATGTCCGAGGTCAGATCAAGTCGGCCGTGGCCAGCTACTTCGCGATTCACGGAGCCAAAGCCGATCGCCAAATCATCGAAGATAGAGTTGCCGCCGCAATCGATGCCAGCCCGCATCTTGACCAGCCGAACGGCAGGACCCGCGACTACGCGCGGGGCTATCTGGTAGCCCGCTCCGGCAGCCTGTCCAACGTCCAAGAGATGATCAGGGACTTTGCGGCCATGCAGGCGGCAGCCGAGGCCAAGCCGCAGACCGTGGCACCGACCTATCCCGACAACGGTGTGCGGCTTGCCGAGGGCGAACGGCTGGCCCGTGAGGCGCTTGCCGGATTCATGCGCAAGGTCATGACGCCTGCCTTTGCCGTGCCGGTCGAGACGATGGACGAATCGCTGGCCGCATTCCTCGATGCGTTTCCCCCGGAACCGGTCGCCCCGGTGATGGTGCTGAAGATGACGCTCGGCACCGGCAAGACGCACAACGCGATTCAGATGCTCAACGACTTCCCCACCACCGAATGCATCAACTTTCTCGCGCCTGATCACAGCCTTGGCGGGGAACTGGTCAACCGGCTTCGCGCCAACACCAAACATCGCGTTCTCCAAGTGCTCGGCCGGGATCAGGACGACCCGGAAACCGGCGAATCAATGTGCGTGGAAAAGGAACTGGCCCGACAGGTCCAAGGCCTCGGTCTGCCCGTTCAGTCTTGCCTATGCGCCCTGAAGAAGGACGATGCGACGACCGAATATTGCCACAATCACCCCGAGGCTGGCGGCTCGTGCCGATACCAATTGCAGATCGCCGACCAGGGGCCAGGAATCCGCGTCGCGCCGCATAGCTATATGGCACTATCCGCCGAATTCAGCCCTCTTCCCAAGGCAGCTCTGACCATCATCGACGAGAATCCGACGAACGCTCTGGTACGCGGGACCGATGCAAAATATTGCATCGAACTCGCCGATATCCTGGCGACCGGCGCTATCGTCGAGAACGAAGCCGACAGGCTGAAAACCGAGGCCGAAATAGCGGCATACTCGGCCTCACTCTTCGCCATTCTCTCTCACAAGAACCCGACGCCAGCCAAGCTGCGGGCCGCCGGATTATCCGCGAGTGCCGCCAAGTTCACGTCGGGCAAATGGTACGCCACCCTCGAACGTCTTGACGTTACGCCAGCCATGCCGCAGAGCGCGAAGAAGGATCGAATCGCCGCTTACCGGCAGCAGATCGCCCTCAAGCTGGGGCGGCTGTGGCGCATCATCGCCGACGTTATCGACTCCCCCCTGGACGAGTTGCGGCCGATCCGCGTTGAAGAACGCCTAGACCGCGAGGGCAAACCCCGGACCTATGTGGATATGGTCTGGTCGTTTGATCCTAAGATTGATGGCCCGACCCTGATCTTGGATGGCACCGCCGATGAAGAGATTATGCGCCGGTTCTGGCCGAGTCTCGATTTTGTCCAGATCGATGTGAAGGTCGAAAATTACCACGCGATTCAGGTCACCGACCGCATGGTGTCGAAAACGATGATCGCCTATGACCTCAACACCAAGACCGATAAAAAGGACCCAGCCGAGGAACTCCGGTCCAAGAACAACCGGGCGAAACTGGCCAGGATATGCGAGGTGTATGCCGCTGGCGCGGGGAAAGGCAGTGTCCTATTCACCCACAAGGCTGTTGCTGAAGCCATGCGGAAAGAACACCCAGGTCTGGCGGCTGCCGGTGTTGAGATCGGGTTCGAGCGGGCACCGGGAAAGTGGTCCGGGCATTATGGCGCGATCACGGGTCAAGATCGGTGGCGCGATCATGACGTTGCGATCTTAGCCGGTGCGACGCTGCCGAACGTGGCGGGGCTGGAGTCCACGGCCCGCGCCATCTTCTACACTGATCCGCGACCAGTCCGGTATATTGTTGAGGGGATGTTGCCGAGGAGACAGGCCGGATTGCGCCTTGCCGATGGCACCGGATATCCGGTGCAGGTCTTCCACCATCCCGACCCGATCATCAATCGCGTGCTCGGCCAGATCACAAGCGCAAGCCTGGAACAGATAATTCATCGCCTTCGGCCGGTGCGTCGCGCGTCGGATGACAAGCCGCTGCTGATCATCGCCACGAATGTCCCGTTGCCCTTGACGATCCATGCCGTGACAACCTGGGACGACCTGACCGCATCGGCCGACGCGGCGGAACTGCTACTCGCCCGTGGCGTAATCCCGGATAGCTGGACCGGAAAGGCTCTTGTCGTCGCCGATGTGCTGGCCGGTGCCGCTGATCCCGCCAACGCGCTGCAACAGTGGTTCGCCGACCGCCCGGCGGCGGCGGATAAAATTAAGTCGGCAATCTGCGGCGAATGTCTGTCTCCCCCCTATATAGATGTCCCTATAGGGGGGAGACAGACATTCGGCGGGTATCGCTATCGCATTTTTAACAGGCGCAAGGGCGACACTATATCGGTAAGCACTCGACACCCAGATCCACGTTTAGCGGCGGAGCAATGGTTGGGACAACTCGACCGCTGGGAATCGTTAACGCAGTATCCGCTTGATATCAATCCGTCGGCGGAGGTGCGTCGCGTGGTTCCGTTCAATTTCGGCAGGTTTGTCGGCACGATCCAAGGCACACCGGCTATTTTCGACATTCTGGCCGAGATCATGGCGGCCTGATCATTGATCGGGCGAGCGGTGCGTTGAGGCCGCATCGCCCGACCGGTGATTATATATTTCCGTACTTCAAAATCTGCGTCTTCAATAAGCCGATTTGTTATATAACACTAAAGTAACTGTAATATAGCGATTCCCCTTCCTGCCCGCTTACCATCGCGGCGCGTGCATGGATGCCTAAATCAGAAATCGGCACCCAGACCATACATATTACAGCAATTATAGTGTACAATGTCCGCGCCGACCTCGCCGCCATCGAGAGTATCCGCACCACATCGCCCGACCAGCATGAACCGCGCCCATCGCTCCCAGCCGCACCGCGCCGCCCTCAACGCAGCACTATGACCGAGCGGGTGGAAGGGAATCATCGGGCGACCGGGACGCGCGGTTCTATCGGGGGCGCTCATGGCGCGGTTCCCCTGGATGGGGGCGGATAGCTTATTCGGGACGGAAGGGTGCGTCGGCCATCGGGTTAGCGGGGCTCGCCTGCGGATTCCGACACGTTCCGGCCACCCATTCCGATTTGATTCCGGCCACTGATTCCGATCGCGTTCCGGCCACCCATTCCGATCCGGTTCCGGCCACCTATTCCGATCGC
>Ga0316224_1003044_pt1 | contig 14346 bp, 12 predicted proteins | sample TBH18013metaG_FD_206254 | JGI IMG/M metagenome (GOLD analysis project Ga0316224, IMG submission 206254) | Freshwater microbial communities from Trout Bog Lake, Wisconsin, USA - TBH18013 | ecosystem: Environmental > Aquatic > Freshwater > Lake > Hypolimnion/Profundal zone | place: USA: Wisconsin... | reverse complement strand
GAATCCCAGTTTAGGCTGAGGGTGTAGCATAATCCAGCGTCCTATCTTCTGTTTAATAGGACAAGCCTTTACCATCGAGGCGGCCCGCGCCGGTGAGGCGGGAAAAGGATTTGCCGTGGTCGCCAGCGAGGTCAAGACCCTGGCCAACCAGACCGCCAAGGCCACCGAAGACATCGGCACCCAGGTTTCCGCCGTGCGCACCGCCACCGGCGAGGCGGTGCGGGCGATCCAGGATATCGCGGCCACCATCGGCGAGATCAACCAGATTTCCACCGACATCGCCGGCGCCATGGATCAGCAGGGCGCCGCCACCCGGGAGATCGCCCGCAATGTGGAGCAGGCGGCCAGGGGCACCCAGGATGTGGCGACCAATATCGGCGAGGTCACCCGCGAGACCCGGGAGGTCGGCACCATCGCCAATCGGGTGCTGGAATCGGCAAGGGCCCTGGCAAGCGAATCGGATGTTCTCCGGCAGACGGTCGCCGGCTTCACCACCCAGATAAGGGGGGGGCAATAGTCATTCCGCCGAACCGTCAAGGCCACCGGGCAATCACCGGAACAGGTCGCACAATCCCCCCACGTTATCGAGGAGGATGTGCGGTCTGCTGCGGGGGGCCAGAGCGGCAAAGTCCGCGGCCGTGGCGATGCCGCTGGTGACACCGATCGCCATGGCTTTCCCCCGATGGGCCATGCCGGTTTCCAGCGTCGGATCATCGCCGACCACGACAAGATGGGCAGGGTCGGCGCCGAGAAAACGGCCGGCTGTCCGCAAGGTTTCGATGGACGGCTTGCCCAGCACCTTGACGCCGCATCCGGTGATGCCCTGGATGGCCCGGCAGATCCCACGGGGGATGCCAATGGCCCGGCCGTCGGCGGCGGCGAAGAACGGCGAATAGGCGCTGGTGAACAGCTTGGCCCCCCGCCAGATGGCGTGGCAGGCGGCATCCAGGTGGTCGATGGAAAAGTCGCGGTAATAGCCGATGAAGACCCCGTCCACACCGACCTTGCCGGCCGGTTGGACCACTTCGATCCCGGCATCCTTCAGGGGGCCCCAGGCCCCTTTCCAGCCCAACACCATGATGCGCCGAAGTTTTCGTCGCACGAAATAGTCGGCGGCGACCGTCGCCGGAGTCTGAACCCCCGTATCTCCCAGGGGAAATCCCACGTTCCGCAGGTTCCGGGTGTAGTCCGACGGGGTCTGGGCCGAACCGCTGGTCACCACCACGAATGGAATCCCCAACTCCCTGAGCCGGTGGGTGATGTCCAGGGCTCCCGCAATGGGAGACAGGCTGGTATGGCCTTTGTCTGCCAGCACCAGGGTGCCATCCATGTCGAACACGACCCCCTTGGCCGAGCGGAGGCGGTCTCGCAGTTCGGCGGTGACACGCATGGTCAGGCGCCGCCCCCGTTGCGCCCGGAACCGTCCTGGGATTGCCTGAAGAGCCTGACGAATTCGGCCACCGCGACGCGGGCGAATTCCGGGGTATAGAGGTGAAGATCGACCTCCTTGATCGCGTCCTTATGGATCAGCCTCTCGCGCAGACGGGTCACGAATGCGGCATCCGCATCGGGAGAAAACATCGGACCGCCTTCCTTGTTGAGCGACGACCACCCCCGAAGCGGAATGAGGAAGGTAAAGGGGCCGGTGGCCTGGTTCAGGCGCTCGGCGATGACATCGGCGGCTTGAAGCAGTTCGTATGTGCTGGTCCGCACCTGGATTCGGAACGAATCCTGGGTGTATTGGCGCCGGTCGGCGGTTGCCGCCAGCTTGTCGGCCTGCCCACCATAGCTGAGAAAGTCGAGGCCGCAGGGCGCCAGGACCATGGGAATACCCCGGCGCACCGCCGCCATCAACCGGTCAGGCCCCGCATCGCGGTTGCCGCCAAAAAGATGCTCGGTGATCCCACCGGGGCAAAGGTCGAGAACGCCATTGAACATGCCGTCCCGGATCATCTCCTCCATGGCCTTGTCGCCCTTGCCCTGGGCGTGGCAGATCACGGGGATGAAGCCGGCCTCCTCCAGCAGGCCCAGAGCCGTCTGTGCCGCCATTTCGGCGAAACCGAACGAAGATACCGCGATCACCGGCTGGTCGAAGGTGAGGTTCACTCCCTCGGACATCTCCACCATGCCGCAGATGGCGCCCACGGCGTTGACGATCTGGGTTCGGAGCAAGGGGTTCATCTTGACGATATCGAGCACGGTGTGGTGCATGGTGATGTCGCTGGTGCCGATGCATTTCTCGGTGTAGCGGGGATGGGACGCCATGGGCGTGGCCATCAGCTTCGGCAGCCCGAACGGCAGCCTCTGCATGACGGCAGTGGAGACCAGCGACGAGGTGGCTCCTCCGATGCCGATCACGCCATGGACCCGGCCCGCCTTCATCAGGTCATCGACGATCGCCGCGGCGCCGGCGATCTGGTTGTTGGTCGCGGCTTCCCGGTTGGTGCGGTAATAGGCCCGGACCGTTTCGATGGGCAGGCCGCCGCGCCGGGCGACCTCCTCGCAGGTGATGTCGCCGGGAACTGGCGGTGGCTCCTCCATGCTGAAATCCACCAGGATGGCGTTATGGCCACGTTCTTCGATCAGTCGGCGAACGAAGACGATGTCTTCGCCCCTGGTGTCGAGGTTGCAGATTATGACGATGGTTTTTTTGTCGGTGGTGGCGGTTGTCATGCTTCCTGGTCCTTGCGGGCGGACTGATTGCTGCGAAGTTCGAGGCGGAATTCGGGCTTCTCGACGACGATTCCGGTGGTGTCCGGGCGGGCCGCCAACTCCCGCAGCAGGGCCATAATCGGGCGGCTGTCGGGGGTGTAGTGTCGCGATGCGCGCGGGGCGGCCCGCATGGCATCCACCTGTTCGGCGGGCATGGTGGCGCGTAGCAGGAATTCTTCATCACTGAGCGATGGGCTGAACTTCTTGCGCAGGTCCCGCAGCGACGTCGGAGGCGGCTCGGAGGCCAGTTCCTTGGCACGCGGTTTGGACAGGATTTTGTCCCTCACGTTCTCGTTGACGGGGGCTGTTGGTCTCCCGAAGCGGCCGATCACATACCGGATGACCTCATCGGGGACATTGGAGTAGCGCTCGTTGGAAATGACGTTATAGAGCGCCTGCCCGCAGACCATCTGCGGGAACGGCGTGACCATGATCGGGAAGCCGAGATCGGCGCGGACGTGATCGACCTCCTCAATGATCTCAGGCAGCCGATGGAGCAGCTTGAGTTCTTCCAGCTGGCGCATCATCGTCGTCATCATCCCCCCCGGGATCTGGTGACGGAGAAACGCGGCATCGAACTCGTTCTGGGTTCCGAACGGCAGGCCCTCGGCCTTGGCGAGATGGGTAAAGTAATCGGTCATTCGCGCCAGAGCCTTGTCGTCGATATCCACGCGATGCCCCATCTCCCTCAGATTGGAGACGATCCGAGTTGCCGAGGGTTGCGCCGTGCCGGAAGAGGCCGGTCCGACCGCGACCTGCAGACTGTCGATTCCCAGCTCGGCGGCGGCGAGATAGCTGAGCTGGGCCAATCCGATGGTGCAGTGGGAATGGAGTTCGAGCGGCATGGTGCCGATGCGGGCCTTGACGGCGGCGACCAGGGTCCGGGCGCGTTCCGGCGAAAGCAACCCTCCCGGGTCCTTGAGGTAGATGCGGTCGACATCCGGCGAGGCCGCCAAGGCGGCGGCGGCGGTGGCGTAGAATGCGTCGTCATGGACTGTGCTGATGGTATAGGTGAGGGCGGCGACGACTTCCGCGCCGCCGACCTCGCGGATCATCCGCGCCGAGGCCAGGATTGCCGCGGTGTCCACCAGCGGATCGGCGATGGCGAAGCGTGAGATTCCCGCATCCACCAGCCGGCTATAGACCAGACGCATGACGTCTTCATCGGCCGTTTCCCAGGATATGAACCGCATTCCGGTGCCAAGGAATTGCAGTTTCGTCCTCGGCATCGCCGCTTTCATCGCCCGGATGCGCTCCCAGGGATCCTCCTGAAAGTTACGCACGGCGATCCCCATATGGGTGCTCGATGTGAAATCGATGGCATGAAAGCCCACTCGATCCATGATCGGCGCGATCTGCAAAAACTGCGGTGTCCGCAGTCCGGTCGCGCCCCAATTGCTTTGATTGCCGTCCCGAACGGTGGTGTCGATCAGTGTCACATTGGCCATGGCTGGCTCTCACGATTGCATGAAGCGGGGGAAAAACGACGTGTCGATGCCGCCTTGCGCGAACTCGGGGTGCTCGAACAGCGCCGAGTGCATGGCCAGGTTGGTCGCGACGCCGTCAATGTGGCAATTGGCCAAGGCGGCCTTCATTCCGGCAACCGCTTGGGCGCGATCACCGCCGGAGACGATGATCTTGGCCAACAGGGAATCGTAGAATGGCGGTACCGATCCCCCCCCCTCGATATGGGTGTCGACTCGAATGCCGGTTCCGACCGGATAGATCGCCGAGGTGACGGTGCCCGGGCTGGGGCGAAAGTCCTGGGTCCAGTCCTCGGCATTGATCCGGCATTCCATGGCGTGGCCGCTGATGGTGATATCGTTCTGACAAAGTCTCAGCGGCCATCCCTCGGCGACGGAAATCTGTTCCGCGACGAGGTCGAGGCCGGTAACCGCCTCGGTGACCGGATGCTCGACCTGGATGCGGGCATTCATTTCCAGGAAGTAAAATTCGCTCGACAGGCAATCCACCAGGAACTCAACGGTTCCCAGCCCGCGATATTCCATATGATGGCCGAAATCGACCGCCGCCTTATGAATCGCCGCACGGAGATCATCGGCCAGATTGGGGGCGGGGGCCTCCTCCACCAGCTTCTGATAGCGGCGCTGGACCGAGCAATCCCGGGTTCCCAGATGGATGACGTGCTCGCCATCTCCCAGAATCTGGACTTCGACATGCCGGCCCGAGGTCACGAACCGTTCGAGATAGATCCGGGCATCCCCGAAGGCGGCGGACGCCTCGGCCATGGCCATCTCGATGGTTTCCTGCAATTTGGATGGCTCGAAGACCGGCTTCATGCCGCGCCCGCCGCCACCGCCGACCGCCTTGACCAAGATCGGCCAGCCGACCCGGGTCGCGACCTCAAGGGCGGATTCGAGGGCGTCGACGGAACCGCCGGGAACCACGGGCAGTCCGGCCGCGATGGCATGGCTTCGGGCCTTCAATTTATCGCCGATGCCATCGAGTTGAGCCTCGGTCGGCCCGATGAACACGATGCCGGCATTACGGCAGCCAATCGCCAGTTTGGCGTTTTCGGACAGGAAGCCGTAGCCGGGATGAATGGCATCGGCCCCGGATTCGAGGGCGGCGGCCAAAATCGCATCGACGTTAAGATAGCTCAGGGCCGATCTGGCGGGACCAACGCAGATGGTCTGATCGGCCAGGCGGGCGGGAACCGATTTCAGGTCGGCCTCCGACGCCGCCAGGACGGTTTCGATCCCAAGCTCCCGGCAGGTCCTGATGACCCGGACCGCAATCTCGCCCCGATTGGCGATCAGGATGCGTTTGATCTTCATGACGTCTCCTGACACAGCCGCATCAAGACGGAATCCGTCTCGACGAATCCGCCATCGCTGACGCAAATCTCGGCCACGACGCCATGGACGCGGGCGGTCACGGGGTTCATCAGCTTCATGGTCTCGATGATCCCGACCACCGTATCCGCTTCGACCCTGGAGCCGACTTCGACGAAGGGGGGCGCTCCTGGCTTGGGGGAGCGGTAGAACGTCCCGATCAGGGGAGGATGAATGTCGGTGAGGCCGACACGATCATCCCCCTGATCGGCATCGGAATCCTCGGGTTCAGTCCTGGAGACCTGCGCCGGTTTGTCTTTGTGGAGCTCCACATTGGGAGAAGATAGGGTTCTGGTCTCTTGGGTCCAACCCGCCGCCGTTCCACTGCGACGCAGGGACAGCTTGAAATGACGGGTTTCAATGTGAAACTCGTCATAATGTGACGCATCAAGAATTCTTACGATTTCATGCACGTCGTCGTTGGTCAGGGCCATGTTCATGTTTGTTGCCGCCTGGATGTCTCTGGATCATTTGCCGGTTTGGAACGCGACGACCTGCTTGACCAACGCATCGGCGAATTGCGGATCGTTGATATGGCAAGGCAATTGGACCACGGGCGTGGTGCTTGGGATCACCGTCTTGAGGTATTCGGCGAATACGGGCGGCAGTGACGGGTCGTAGAGATGGCCCTCGGCACTGTCATGGGCGGAGAAACCGCCCAGTGGCACGTAGAATGCCACCGGCCCCTTCGCCGTCGCGATCAGCCCCGCCATGTGATCGGCCACATGCCGGAATTCCTCGGCCTCCGCCCTGACCGCCGTGAGGGCGGCGTTGTGGATGTGGTAGCGCTTACCGGGAAAACGTTTCTTGGCGTCATCGATCGGTCCGGCCACCGTGAAATCGATATTGCCGGGGGCGAAGATTGTTGGAACCCCCATTTCCATTGCCGCCTTGCAGCGGTCCGGTCCGGCGCTGCACAACCCGCCGTGCAGAAAATCGTTCACCTCCACCAAGGACAGATCGACGACGACAGAGACACTGCCGCTCCGCACGATATCGTCCAACGCCGCGCCCCCGGTGCCGAGTGTGTGAAAGACCACCGCCTCGTATCCCAGCTGTTCGAGCGATTTACGCACCCGGACGGCGCATTTGTCGGTGGTTCCCAGGGTGGAGATCGCCACCAGCGGCCGGCCCGATTTCTCCAAGGGCCGATAGGCATGGGCCATACCGGCGAGGGCAAGCGCCCCGTTGCGAAACACGCTGCGAGTGATGGTGTTCAGCCCCGAGATATCGACGACCGAATTGACCATGACGATATCCTTGAAGCCAACGAACGGCGTGGTGAAGCCGGACGCCATGGTCGATATCATCACTTTTGGTAACCCGAAGGGAAACGAGCGCATCAAAGCAGTGCCGAGGGTGGTTCCCATGGAGCCGCCGACCCCGATGATGCCGCTGAAGCCGACGCGGTCGTGAAGGTCGTGGGCACACTTGACGGCCCCTTCGATCATGATCGCCTGACACTTGCCCTCGTGATTGAGGGCGCGGATCTCCGGCATGGTCTTACCCACCGCCGCCGCAATCTGATCCGGGGTAATGGCGGCGCTGCTCTCCGCCAAACTGCGGATGCTGGGGTCCAAATGGAAGACCGTCAGCCCACGTTCCTCAAGGCATGCTTTGATGAACTGGGCCTCGACGTCCTTGGTGTCCACGGTCGCAATCAATAGAACATTGGGCTTCTTGTCCATTTCCCTCTCCTGTCATGCCGCGAGCTGATCGTTTGGGCGGGTTCTCACGGACTTGCTCCGCTGCAAGCCGCGCCGCCGATGCTCGAAGGGCTTTTCCGCCCCTACCGACACTGCAGGGTCACCGAGATCGCCCGGTGCCATCACCTATCGAAAGATTGCGGGGGCGAAATGCGTCCGCCGGTCGGTCGCGTCTACCGGAGCGGCGGTCAGGAAAAGGCTCACCGTGCCATCCTGAACCAACCATTGTTGTCATCGGACGACTCAGTTATGGTTTTGGAAAAGGCTACAAAAGATCGGCAAAAAGTCCGAACCAGGGAAGCGACTACGATAATGACAGGAATGGCGGAACCCGCTAAGCCTCCCTCGGCTATTGAAGAGCAGGACGTATCTGCGCAGCGTGGAGGCGCTGCCGCGGCACATGATTCAGAGGACGTATTTGCCGCCGAGGAGATTCTGGTCAGAACCAGGCTTCGTCCGCCGTTTCGGGCCAGCGGAACGATTCACCGCCATCGCCTGCAAGAGATGGTTGCCGAAGTGCGACGGCACACCTTAAGCCTTGTCAAGGCGCCAGCCGGATACGGTAAGTCAAGCGTACTTGGGCAATGGTTCGATGCATTGCGCAGAGACGGCTTCGCGGTCGGCTGGCTAAGCCTCGACAGCATTTCCGATGACCTTACCGGGTTCTTCCGATACGTGCTGGCAGCGCTTCAAATTTCCCGGCCAAACTTCGGCCAACGGATGTCGCCGCTTCTCGGACTTGCCCGAAGGCCGACGGTCGTTCAAATCAAGGCTGCATTTCTCGATGCGATCATGGATGCGGATGAAGACCTGTTTCTATTCATTGATGACTTCCATCTTGTGGAAGACGACGAGATATCAAAAACAATCCATTCAATACTAACCAATCCGCCGCATAACCTCCATATCGTATTGTCCTCGCGTCATGTGCCATCATTTTCGTTATCCAGCTTGCGGTCCAAGGGAAACCTGCTTGAAATCGAAGGGGATGCGCTTCGATTCGACAATGGCGAGGCCCGAGAATTCCTTCAGCTTGCCGGGCACCGGACTTTGCTGGAATCTCAGGTTGAAACCCTCGTCGATCGCACGGAAGGGTGGGCCGCAGGGATTCAATTGGCCTCCATCTCCTTGGCGCAAAAAAGCAATACGACCAGCTTCTTTTCGTTTATCTCCGGGTCTCATCATCATTTGTCCGAATATCTTGCCGATGACGTACTGCGGAATCTCAACGCCGACACCTACGACTTTCTTCTGAGCACGTCGGTGCTGTCGCGCCTGTGTCCAGAACTGTGCGATGCCTTGACGGGACGGGACAATGCTCGCCAGCAGCTTAATCTGCTGGAACGGCAAAGCCTGTTCCTCTGCTCACTGGACAACGAGAGGGTCTGGTATCGCTACCATCACCTTTTCGCCAGGTTTATCGGCCAGAAGCAGATCGAAAGGGACCCAGCCTCCATCGTCGTTCTGCACCGGCGCGCCAGCGACTGGTTCGCCCGCCAGGGTCTGATCGAGGAAGCGTTCGATCACGCCATCGAAGCCGGCGACATGATGCGGGCCGGCGAGTTGCTGGAATTGTCCTGCAGCCGCCTGTTCTACAAGGGCGGCCTATCGACGATCCTGCGGTGGTCGGACCGTATTCCAGCCGATACGCTGCAGAAGTTTCCCCGCGCCAAACTGGAGATCGCTTTTTCCATCATCCTGGAATGGCGTTTCGATGAGGCCGCCAAAATTATCGAGGCGGTCGAGCGCACCATTTCCGCCGAAAGTCGGAGCGCCCGTGACGAGAAGGGGGTGAGCATCGGCGACGTGCTGATTCACCGCAAGATGATGCTCAACCATTTCATGGATGACACCATCGCGACCGAGCGTCTCATTCAGGAGGCCATCGACAAGTTTCCCGATGGCGACCCGTATCTCCGGGGAAATTTCGAGACCTGCCTCGTCTATACCTGGCGTGAGATGTACCGCCTGCAAAATACCGACAAGATCGATGCGCGCGCTCGCGGCTTTTACGAGAAGGCTGGCAGCACCTTTGTCCTGGTCTGGCACGAAGCCATCATGGGGCCGACCTATTTCCTTCGTGGCGATACCGAGCTTGCGATCAACTCGTTGCAGACGGCCATGAAAATTGCCGAATCCCTCCATGGCGGCGCTTCGCCGCTGATGGCGATTCCGGCGCTGCTGCTGGCCGAAGTGCTTTACGAAGGAAATCGTTGCGCGGAAGCCTCGGCGCTCATTGAAAAGTTCGGGGGCATGGCCGAAACACTGGGCTTCGTCGACCAGTTGGTTTCGTTCTATGTGACCAAGACGCGCCTTCTGGTCAGAGCGGGCCAGATGGAGGATGCGAAGAACACCCTTCGGCAAGGACGGCTATCGGCGGAGAAGCACGGGTTCATCCGATTGAAGCGGTTTCTTGAACTCGAAGAGGTCGTGATGGCCATCGCCACCACCGACCTGGATGCGGTGAAGCGGTTTCTGGCGGACGGATCCGAGTCCGAACGTGAAAAAGTGCTGCGTCCGGGCAGCCATACCACCACCCGCGACGAAGCCCATGCGGTCCGCATTGCCAGATCCCTGAGCGCCATGGGCGATCACGCCCAGGCTATCGCCATCTTGCGGCGGTGGACGGCGTTCGCCGCCGCCCGCGGTGCCCTCCGAAGCGAGGTCCGGCTATTGATCGTCCTCGCCGTCGCCCAGGCCCGCGACGGTCGTGAGGGAGAGGCCATGCGGTCCCTGAGGGAAGCGGTGAAGAAGGCCGTGCGTCCCCGAATCATCCGCAGCTTTCTCGATGAGGGGCCGGCGGTTCGGACGTTGCTCGAGAAGCTGTTTAAGGGGACCGAGGATATCGCCAGCCAGACCGTCGGCTTCGGCCAGGACCTGATCAAGGCCTTCGCGGCGGAGGACCGTGAGAGCGCCAGCCATGTGGAGAATCACTTTGGCGATGCCGAAGACGATGCCCCCCTGCTTCCCGAGCAATTGAATGAGCGCGAGATCGAGATCATGAGGATGGTGGCCGGCGGCCTGTCCAACAAGGAAATCGGTCTACGGGTGGGACTGACAGAGGGATCGGTCAAATGGTACATGCAGACAATATTCACAAAATTTGACGTTCGCCGGCGTTCTCAGGCCGTGCTCCGGGCTCGTAAGTTTGGGATAATATAGAGACATTCAGTTTGATTTTGTGTTTCCAGGGCGAGCTGCAGCCTGATTGATGTGAATATCGGCACGACACGAGACCCGAAGGTCGGACCATAGTTCCCGATGTGGCCGAGTCGCGCTTCGCCCAGGAACAGATACCTGCCGAAGATGTTGCTCTCAAGAGGAACTGCCCCATGTCGCTTGGTTCTATCTTACCGATGGCGATCTGATATAGCCTGTGGGCCGCGGCTTCGCGGCGGCATCCCCGGTCACCCTCAGGCCGAAAGCTCTTGAGCCAGTCCACCGCCCTGCGGAGATCCGGGGCGTCGGGCCATAGCCCTGAAAGCCGCAGTTTTCCTAGGGTTGGTGGCGGAGGACGCACCAGAGCAAACCGCTCTCCGGGGCAATTCCCAGATCTTCAGGGAAAATGCAGGGAATTTCGGCGGAATGCTGCCGTTCAGGCGGCATCCAGGCGTTCCAACTCTCGCAAGACAGCGGCATTCATGCTGAATTCCCTGTTCGCCGGAACAGGGATGACGTGACAGCGGCCGATTTTGAAGCCTTCGCCCCGCAGGAAATCACGCAGCATTCGGCTACCGGCGAACGGGAAGTCCAGATGCAGCTTATCGATCCGGCCCATGATCGTCAGATCCTCCGCCGACACCGGCTGGGGAAGGTAATAGAGTCTGCTCCGGCTCAGCCGCAGCACCTGGGCCTGCCGGGTCAGCGGCAGATCGTGGTCACGGTCGATCATCGCTTTGCGCTCAACATGCCGGCCTTGGTGAGCGCGCCGAATAAAAAATCGTTTTCCAACGTCAACTGCCCGATCTTGGCGTGCAACTCCTTCAGATCCACCGGAGGCGCCGCCGATGCCTCGGATGGGCCGGCGCCGAACACCCCGGCCGCCCCCTCCAGCAACTGCCCCCGCCAAGTCGTGATCTGGTTTGGGTGGACATCGAACTGCTGCGCCAACTCCGCCAGCGTCTTGTCGCCCTTGATCGCCGCCAAGGCCACTTTCGCCTTGAACGCCGGTGTGTGGTTCCGTCGGGTACGCTTGGTCATCGTGCCTCCTGATCTCGCGGCATCATCGCCGCTGTCAGGCAGGAAATCCACTTAACGCCCTGTCCGAATTTCCCAGGCCAGCTCTGGCCTCGGGGTTGTAGGCGAGGAAGTCGATGAGCTCGGCCGCAGACACATCAAGTCCAATCTATGTGGCAATGCCGCATCGAAGCGATGAGGGACTCATCGTCTTGCCGCCGGCAGCGAACGGGCCTATAAGGACCGCTCCTGTACGATCGATTTCATAACTGGCCTCTGCGCCCACCATCTGCTCCCGGACGGGGAACCCCATGCCGGGCGGTTTTGTGTGGAATCGCCGGTAAGTGGGGGCGGCCATGATTGACGCCCTCCTGGCGCTGGTGGCGGAGCAGGCCGGAAACGAAGTGTTCTCCGGCGGCCTTGCGCTGGGTGCCCTGGGCGCGGCGGTGGCGCTGGCCGCCAGAGTCGCGCGAACCGGGATTGGCCTGATGCTGTCCCGCCTGCTCCCATCGCTGCATATCGATGGGAGGGCACCGCTGTTCCGCACTCTCGAGGCCTGGCTGCACGAACACCCGTATTCCCGCTCGTGCCGCAATCTGTCCGTCGCCCACCATGAACGGTTCCATCTTGATGACGGCAGGGACGATCCGGTGCGCCTGGTTCCTGGCACCGGCAGTCATGTCCTGCGCCATCGCGGCACCTGGCTCTGGCTTCGGCGTGAGAGTGTCGAGGGCGAATCCCGGCGCACGGACCGTGATGTGGTGACCATTACGGCCCTGAGCCTGCGGGCGGACTGCCTCCGCCGTTTCATCGGCGAGTTGATCGCCCGTCATGAGCGGCGAGCCGAGGCGATCACCATCCACGGCCCCTCCGAATATGGCGACTGGCAGGAGATCACTCGTGCCTCGCGTCGACCGTTGGCGTCGGTCATCACCACCGCCGGATTGGGGGAAGTCCTGCTGGATGACGCCCGACAATTCCTTGATCGGCAGGACTGGTACGCCGAACGCGGCATCCCCTGGCGGCGGGGATATCTGTTCCAAGGGCCACCCGGGACCGGCAAGACCAGCCTGATCCGCGCCCTGGCCAGCGAGTTGGAGATCGACATCGCCATTCTCGACCTCTCTTCGCCCCGATTGGATGATGGCGGCCTCCGGCAACTCCTGGCCGCCATTCCGCCACAGACCGCGCTGGTGCTGGAGGATATCGACGCCGCCGCGCCATCGCGCCAACCCGCGGAGGGAAAGGTTACCCTGTCCGGCCTGCTGAACGCTCTCGATGGGTTGGCGGCGGCGGAAGGGCGGCTACTGTTCATGACCACCAACCACCCCGACCGCCTCGACCCGGCGTTGATCCGGCCTGGACGCGCCGACCATGTCGTCGAGATCGGCCCGTTGGGACCGGCGGAAGCCGGGCGGATGATCTTGCGCTTCCATCCAGACCGGCTGGACATTGCCCGGTTGGCTGAAGCGGCCCTCGCCGGTCATCGCATTCCGGCTGCCGCGCTGCAAGAATATCTGCTCCGCCTCCAGGATGACCCTGGTGGGCTTCCCGCCGCTCTCGCCTCCCTGGACTCCATCGTGACGGAATAGAAGACAAGCCGGATGGAGCCTTCCGCGGTCATGGCAGGCCGGCCTTGTCCAGCCGCTCGGTGAACTTGCCCTTCCGCTCGTGGCGGGCCCGGATATCGGCGAGACGTTTGGCGAACTGGTCTTGCGTGCCGGCGGTGGCGGCGATCTTGCCGAGATCGGCCAGCAACATTGCCGCCCGGTCGTAGCCGGCGGCATGGCGTAGCGCGATCTGGTCTTCCACCTCGCGCCACGCGGCTTCTCCTCGCTTGGCCAGAGCCGCAAGACGTTTCGCCCGTGCCGCCGCCAAGTCCTGGTCGCGCCTTCGGCGTTCGGCTGCCGCCCGCTCCTCGGCGACACGGAGGCGCTCGACTGCGATGCTCTCGGCGACGGCGCGCAATTTTCCGGCGGTGGGACCGGCGGTCCCGGCATCGGTCGGCGACGTCCGGCAACGGCGACGCAACTCGGCCCCGACATGGGGATCGCCATCATGGAGGCGCCGCAGCAGGGCGACCTTATCGTCCTCCGCCAGGGCGCGAAGGACAGCTTCGACCTCTGCCGGGGACGGTTTCGCCGCCGCCGGGGCAAGGCGAGCGGCGGCTTCCAACAGGTCAGCATCGACGGCGAGGAACTCGGCCAACGTCGCCAGCGGACCAGTCAGTGGCCCCAAGCCGGGAGCCGGCATGACCGCCTCGTCCCGCGTCCAGCCATACTCAACCTGCATCAGCCACAGCAGCACGAACAGCCGCAGCTCTCCGGCCAGCATTTCGGCCCGCAACGGTGCCAGCGCCGCCAGCCAGCCGCCGCCGTCGTCCCAATCCCCGGCTTCGATCTCGTCGCTGTGGATGTCGATGATCAGATGCTCGCCCGACACCTTGAGGGAGACCAAGTCGTCATCCAGATCGAAGCGGTCGAGGGCATCCAGGTCCACCAGGCGTTTCGGCAAGCGCAGGGCCAGGCGACGGCTGCCCCAATTGGTGAGATAGAGGAACAGGTCGAAGTGGCGCTTCAGCAACTCGCGGGGATCTGCCTTGAGATCACCCCACTCGTAGCTGTTGACGAAGCTGGTGGCGGTGATGCGGGCCCGCGTCGAGACGGCGCGCAAGGCGGTTCGCGCCGCCTCGTCGAGCGGCCGGTCGATGGCCTGGAACTCGTAGTACTGATACTCGCTCATATCGGGCGTCCCTGGCGCCGCAACCGCTTGCCCCGGTGCTTCTGGTAGGCGGCGATCTCGCGCGCCAGCGGCACCCTGCGGTCGAACAGCAGGTGGGTGATCGAGGCGAGGAAGACTTTGTTGCCGACATCGATGCCGAGGGCGAGGCCGCAGAC
>Ga0316224_1003043_pt1 | contig 14353 bp, 12 predicted proteins | sample TBH18013metaG_FD_206254 | JGI IMG/M metagenome (GOLD analysis project Ga0316224, IMG submission 206254) | Freshwater microbial communities from Trout Bog Lake, Wisconsin, USA - TBH18013 | ecosystem: Environmental > Aquatic > Freshwater > Lake > Hypolimnion/Profundal zone | place: USA: Wisconsin... | reverse complement strand
GCGCCAGGTCAGGACATGGGAAGCGCGGCTGAGGGAGGCCGGCGGCAACCCGGCCGGCCTCGCCGACCGGCGGATGGCGCGGTTGCCCCGGCAGCAGACCCACTGGGCCCCGTGGATCGGCGAGCTTGTCGACCAGGTCGTGGCCGAGGCCGACCCGCGCCGGGGCGTCACGCTGACGGCCATGGCCCGCCTCGCACAGGCGAGGTGCCTGGAAGCGGCGCCTGCGCGGGGCGGCGCGGCCGCCCACGTTCCCGGTTTCCGGACCCTCGTGCGGATGGTCGGCGACCGTCTGCGTTCCCTGCAGCAGGCGTATCGGTACCGGCAGCTCTCGTGCGGGCGTCCTCTCGCCGAGGTCGTCGTCGCCCGGGAAGTCCTGCGGCTCGCCATCCCGGAACTCGGCGCCGACCGCGTCCACCTGGTCACCGCACGCGACAGCTACAGCGGCGTGATCGTGGCGGCGGCGCTCGGCATTGCGCCGCCGGACGGGGAGGACCTGCTCGGCCTGTTCGGGGCGCGGACCGCGACGGCTGCCGCGGAGCCGCTCGGCGCCGCCCGCCTGTGCATGGGACTGCCGGAGGTGATCGTGCTGGACCATGATCCCGCCTTCCTCGGCGCCACGTTCCAGCATTCCGCGGCGGCGCTCGGCATCCGGCTGCACTTCGCCGGGGTCGACCATCCGGGCGCTCCCTGCCGGGCAGCGGGCCTGCAGCGCTGGCTGACGGCCCGGGGGGAGGCGGTCGAGGACGCAGGAGGCCTGATGGCGGGGGCGCACGCCTGGCTCGCCGATCTGGACTTCCGCCGCTCCGGAGCGGACCGGCGGACCCCGCTGGACCGCTGGCAGGAGGGGGTCGCTCGCTATCCCATCCGGCTGTCGCCGGGGGCCGCTCCCGCGATCCCGACCGGCGAGGAATCGGGTGGCGCCGACGGGGCCGAGGGACCCGACGGCCGCGACACCCGGCGGAGGCCCTGATGCCGGCGACCCTGCGAAGCCGCCATGTCGGCAAGCCGAGCCCGTCGCGCCCGGTCGTCACCGGCCGACGGGACTGCATCACGGGCGAGGTCCCCTCCGGCAAGGTGGGGATGGGCCACCGCATGGTGGCCTACGAGGGCCTCCTCGCGCGGGACTTCATCCTGATCCTGGAGCAGGACGATGCCGTCCTGCGCTACCAGGAGGAGCCCGCTCCCTTCCGGTGGCACGACGGCGTCCGGTGGCGCCGCTACACGGCCGACTTCGCCGTGGAGATCGACGACGGGCGGCGCATCGCCGTCGAGGTCAAGCCGCGGAAGCGGGTGATCAGGCTGGGCTGGGACGGGATCCGGCCCCGCATCGAAGCCGGCGCCAGGGCCGCCGGCTACGACGGCTTCGAGCTCTGGACCGAGGTCGAGGTCGACGCGCTCCGCGTCGCGAACGCCGCGCTCGTCGCGAGCGAGCGCACCTTCGTGGCCGACGAGGCGGAGCAGCACACCATGCGCGTCGTCCTCGACCGCTTCGGCGGCCAGGGCCTCGTCCGGGACCTCCGGGCGGCATCGGGGCTCCAGGCCCGCGCCTTCCGGGCCGTCGTGGCCCTGGTCGCGCGCGGCGAGGCCGAGCTGGCCGACCCCGGCCGACCCTTCGACGACCACGCCATGATCCGCCGCCCCGCGAACCTCAGGAGTGCACCTTGAACAGGCTCGACCAGCAGTTCCGCCTTCCCATCGGCGCGGTCGTCGTCGTCGACGGCGTCCCCTACGCCTCCGTCGCCCGCGAGCGGGCGGGCCTCGCCCTGCGCAGGCTCGCGGGCGGTTCCGAGACCGTCGTGCTGAGCGACGCCGTCCTGGTGGACCTCCACCGCGGCGGGAGGGTGCGCATGGCGGGACCCGGTGCATGCGGGGGGCTGCGCTGACCATGGGCGCCTGCCAAATCCGTCTCCAAGCGGACGCGCTCGTCATCGTCGAGGGCGTCTACCACAAGGTGCTCTCGCGCGACGAGGCCGGCGTCACGCTGCGCACCCTCGGGGCGAGGCCGGTCACGGTCACGAAGACCCATGCCGAGTTGGCCGACCTCTACTTCGGCGAGCCCAGGCGGCTCCAACTGGTGGAGGACACCGCCGCCGGGCTCCCCCAAGGCGTCAGGGACAACCTCCTGCGCAACATCGACACCTTCGACGTTCGCCAGCAGGACGCGGCGCTGATGCGCCTCGACTACGTGCAGGCCTGCGACCGGTGCTTCGCCGAGCGGACCCATAGGAAGGTCCCGAAGGGCTACGCCGATATCGCGAGGCTCGTCGCGGCCGAGCGCCGGCAGCGGGCCATCGAGAACGAGGGCTCCCATCCCGACGACGTGCCGCTCGAACGGGTGAGCGGCTCCTCGCTGAAGGGTTGGTACGGGCGCTGGCGCAAGGGCGGCAAGTCCATCGTGGCGCTGATCCCGCTGGACGACCTGAAGGGACGGGCGGGTTTCCGCCTCGATCCCGAGGTCGAGATGATCATCGCGGAGCGCGTGCGCGAGGACTGGCTCACCCGGAACGCACCGCCGCTGAGCCATGTCATCGTCTTCATCCAGGGCAGGATCGAGCGCGAGAACAAGACGCGCACCGTGCCCTTCGACGTGCCTGACGGAATGACGATTCGGCGCTGGGTGAAGGCGAACGTCAGCCAGTTCGACGTGATCTACCATCGCGAGGGCCCCGCGGCGGCGGAGCAGGCGTTCCGGCACGTCAAGAAGGCCCCGCAGGCGACGCGGCCGCTCGAAATCGTCGAGGTCGACCACACGCCGCTCGACGTCCTGGTCCTGGAGGGCGACGGCACGCCGGCGCGCGACCGGCGCCGCAAGGACAAGCGCACGAGGCGGGTCTGGCTCACGGTCGCGATCTGCGCCGCGACCCGCATGATCGTGGGATTCCACCTCAGTGACGAGCGTCCCTCCTGGACTTCGGTGATGCATTGCCTGCGCATGGCGGTGCTGCCGAAGGACCTGACCGGCATCCGGGTCGACACGGCGTGGCCCGTGTTCGGCGTGCCGGAGGTGGTCAAGCTCGATAACGGGAAGGAATTCCACTCCCGGTCGATGAAGGCGGCCGCCGGGCAGCTGCGGTTCGAGCTCCGCTACATGCCCCGGCGCAAGCCCCACCTGAAGGGCAAGGTCGAGCGCGCCCTCGGCACCATCGCGCGCGACTTCTGCGCCTACCTTCCCGGACGGACCTTCCGCGACGTGCGCGAGCGCGGCGACTACGACAGCGTCGGGCAGGCCGCCCTGACCCTGGCCCAACTCGTCGAGTTCTTCACGATCTGGGTCGTCGACATCTACCACAACCGCAAGCATGGCGGGCTGCTCGGACGAACGCCCCTGCTGCGCTGGCAGGACCTGGCGGGCTATGGCACGCGCCTGCCGCCGTCGGCCGACGACCTCGACCCGCTCATCGCCCTGGTGGTCCCGCGGACCATCCAGCGGAACGGGATCACCTTCCTCGGCCTCACCTACCAGTCCGACGAACTGAAGGGCGTCCGTCGCAGGAAGGGCTTCCACTTCGGCGACGAATTCCTTGTCAAGGCCGAAGCGTCCGATCTCGGCCACCTCCTCGTCCTGGTGGACGAGGAGGCCGGTTGGATCAAGGTCCCCTGCGAGGACGGGTTGGCCGACGGGACGTCCCTGGCGGAGTGGCGAGACGTGGTCCGCACGGCGCGTCGGATGACGCAGGAAGGCCAGCGCGTCGCTCGCGCGACGCTCGTCCGCGCGATGGAGCTGCTGCGCGCCGAATGCCGCAAGGCCGGCGTCAAGCCGAAGCGCCTGGCGAGCGCCGACGTCGACTGGTTCCGCGACCACGCCGACGACCCGATGTTCGAGGTCGCCTGGGACGTCGCGGACGAGGGCGCCCACGAGGAAGAGCGGCTGCGGACCCGACGCCCGCGGAAGGCCGCGCCGCCGGCCGCGGCCGACGCGGCACCCGCGCCCCGGGTCGGGCAGGGTGGCCGCAAGACCGCGCCGCGCCCGGCCAGCGCCCCGCAGGACGCCCCGCAGGACGCCGCGCCGGCGGCCCGGCCGGCCGGTCCGAGGCCCGTCGCCGCCGAGGCCGATCCGCGGAGCGTGACGGCGGATGTCGGCGCCGAGTTCGACCCCGACGATCCCGACAACTGGACTGCCGAGTGAGGGCCATCGCATGCCGCAAAGCCAGGACGGGGAGATCTTCCGCCCCGACGTCACCATCCTTCCCGGCCCCCAGGCCGCCCCGGTCCGCCGTGAGCGGTTCGCGACCCGCTTGAGCCCGCAAGACCTCGAACGGCGGGCCTGGAAGCGACGCGTCGACACCATCCACGTCAACACCGACGTGGTGATCAAGACCGTCGCGCGCTTCGACGAGATGCTCAAGGACCTCGGCGACGATGTCGAGGGACAGTGCCTCGTCATCCCGGCCGCTTCCGGGGCCGGGAAGTCGCATCTGCTCGCCCGGTTACAGCTCCGCCCGGCGCTCGTGCCGTTCCGCGACGAGTTCGGCCCCGTGCGGCCGCTGGTCTACATCAAGGCGCCGAGCCCCTGCACGCTGAAGACGCTGGGTCTCGCGCTGTACCTCGCCATGACGGAGAAGGAGCTCAGCGCCAACCTGAAGGAGCACGATATCTGGACCCGGGTGCGCCACCAGATGCACGCCCAACTCGTCTCCATCATCATGATCGACGAATTCCACCATGCCTTCCGCGGACGCACCGGTGACGAGCGGCGCACCCTGGTCGAGACGCTGAAGAACCTCGTCATCCCGGATCCGGACGACCCGCTTCGGCCGCCCGGTGCGGAGTTGCGCCCCGTCTCCCTCGTGCTCTCGGGCATGCCCTGGCTCAAGAAGGTGCTGAAGGAGGATTTCCAGCTCCTCCGGCGCTGCGTCTTCAAGCCGATCAAGCCCCTGGGTCACTCGGAAGCCTGCGTGAAGAAGGCCACGAAATTCCTGTCGCTGGTCGAGGCAAGGCTCGGCTTCCCGGCCGCGTGCGGCCTGTCGGAGCACGACATGGTTCAGCGCATGCTCAAGGCTTCGAACGGCTACACCGGTCGCATGATGCACCTCGTCAAGAAGGCGGCCTTCCGCGCCATCCAATCGGGCAAGCCGAGCATCGGGCAGGTCGACCACCTCGGCTTCGTCTTCGAGGAGATCTTCGAGCTCGGTCCGCGCAGGAACCCGTTCCTGGTGGTCGACATCTCGACCCTGCCGAAGATGAAGGAGATCGAGTTCGAGAGGCTCACGCGCCTGACGGGGACCGCCGAGGCCGGGGTCGAGACGCAAGCCGACGACGCGTAGGGGGAAACCGATGCGGCTGACCATCATCCCGCCCGTCATCGACGGGGAATCCGCCGCGGCGCACCTGCTGCGCGCCTTCGACGTCAACGGCGAGCCGTGGAGCCGCGAACGCCTCAGGACCGCGGGCCATTCCATGAGCGACATCCTGCAGGGCCGCGCCGCCGGCCCCCTCGCGGATCGGCTCGGCCGTGGCGAGGACGCGTTCCGGGGTTGGACGCCCACCGAGATCACCAAGAAAAAGGTCGTGATCGCGGACGAGGTGGTCCACCGGGACGATTGGACGACGAACGTGCGGCGGTGGTGTCCCTGCTGTTGGCAGGACGACCTTCGCAGGACGCCGTCGGGACGACACGCGCACTGGAACATCCACCGGCGCTTCTGGTGGGACGTGGCCGCCGTCGGCACCTGTCCCCTCCATCATGTCCGCCTGGAGGGGTCCTGCCCGATTTGCCGGACGGGCGTCACCTGGGAAGCCGGCTCGCTGACCCGTTGCAGGAACGGCCATTCCCTTCTCGCCTGCGACGGCGCCAGGGTCCCGCCCGCGACGACGCTGGCGGACGCCTACGTGGTCGGCCGCCTCGGCGGCATGGCCCGGACCAGCGTGCCCCTCCTCGACGGCCTGACGCTCGCCGAGGCCTGCGACGCCATGGAGCGGTTCGGCGTCGCCCTGCTCGGGGGCGCCGACGGGGCCCTCTCGAAATTTCCGGCGGAGCGCCATCCGGAGGTGTTCTCGGCCGGTCTCGCCACCGCCCGGGACTGGCCGCACGCCTTCGACGCCCTGCTCGACGGGATGGCCCGAGCCGACCATGTCGGCCTCGGCGCCTGGGGGGCCGAACAGGTCTACGGCTATCTGTATCTCTGGGCGAAGCGGCTGCCGGCGGGAGCGAGCGGGGATGCGGTTCGGGCGGCCCTCTATGCGCATCACGCCGGCCGGGGCCCGGTTCACAAGACCTCGGTGGTGATCCGGCATACCGACGTCCCGTTGGTCAGCCTCGCCGACATCGCCGCGGAATGCGGCCGAAGGCCGGAGTTCATCGCCGGCTACGTCAAGGCCCTGGGCGCCTGGCCGCAACGGACGAGGAGGGGTACGCCCATCGGCATCGCCCGCGAGACCGCCGCCCAGATCCGGGCGATCCTCGACCGCGCGCTCCGCGCGGAAAATCTGCCGGCGGCGCTCGGGCTGGCGAAGCGCCAGACGCGTATGTTGGTCGCGGCGCGGATCGTCCCGCCCGCCGAGATCCACGCGCGCGCCGGCATCAAGGCCGACGTCTTCGACCGGGATGCCGTGGCCGCCGTGCTATCCCGGATCCGTGGCTCGGCGCCGACCGTCGGGGCCATGCCCGCCGGCCTCCTTCCGCTCGCGCGAGCCAGCCAGCACGGCAAGGTCGACGGCGTGCGCGGCACCTGCGACATGATCCTGGCCGGCCAGCTTCGGGTCAGGGCGGTCCTGCGGGACGTACCCGGCCTCGCGGGCTTCCTGGTCGACCCGGAGGACATCAGGGTCGCGCGGCGTTCGCGCGAAGGTGGGGGTCTCACCCTCGAAGAGGTCGGCCGGCGGCTCACGGTCCCGACGGACAGCGTCGGCCTGATCGTCCGGGCAGGCCTCATGGCGGGGACAGCGATGCCGTGCGGGGAGATCCTCGTCAGGGACGATGCGCTCGCGGCTTACGAGGCCGAGTACGCCACCACGGGTGCGCTCGCCAGGGAGATGGGATCCGGCGCGCGGTGGGTGCGGGAAGCCTTGGATCGGGCCGGCGTCGGGCCAGCCTTCGCGATCACGGGCCGAAAGACCACGACGGTATGGCGCCGGATGGATGTCCCGACGGACCTTCGGCGCCGCATCGCCAGGACCCACGCGCCGCGACCCTAGGAGCAAGCCGGGACCGCCGTGCCGCGCGAGCGCCGTCGGCGCAAAGCCATGAGCGGGGCGATGAGGATCTGCGCGGGGCGTCGACCGAGGAAGGATGTGACGCCGTCTTGGTTCGGGGACCCCGTCGCCTTCCAGTGGACGTGAACAGATCGGATCATCGCCGCGACCGTGATCGCGGCGGCGGCCCACCGGTTCGGCTGGCGCGGCCTCGCGCTCGGATCCGTCCTCGGTGCGACCGGCGTCGCGGTGCTGGCGGCGCTGCAGGCGGCGACCTGCCGGATCGCCCGGCATCGGCTGGATCGGATCTCCGTCCTGCCGCCGCTCGGGTTCGGCCTCCAACGCGCTTATGAGGTCACTACCGGCCTGCGAGGCCGACCCGGTGCCGACGTCCACCCTCGCGGTTAGGCTTGCACCTGCCCATCGACGCCGGCGGGCGCGGTTCGCGCCTCGGGCATCGGCCCTTCTCGGTCTCGGCGGCGGTCGGGTTCATCGCGCTCTCGGGCGTCGCGGTCCTGAACGGCTTGGTGCTGCTGAACCACATCCGCGCGCTCGTGGCGTAGGGAACGGCGATTCCGGATGCCGTCCGCGAGGGCGCCCTGACCCGGCTGCGGCCGGTGGCGATGACGGCCTTGGTCGCCGCCCTGGGCTTCGTCCCGATGGCCCTGGCGACGGGCACGGGTGCGGAGGTGCAGCGGCCGCTGGCGACCGTCGTCATCGGCGGCTTGGCCAGCGCGACCGTCCTGACGCTGCTGGTCCTTCCGGCGCTTTACGTCCGGTTCGGCAAGGCCAAGGCGTCCTTCCCGTCCGCTCCACGAGGCCATGTCGTGGCGTGGACCGACACACCAACACCTTAGCCGGACGACCTCGTGAGCGGTCGGATCAGGGCGTCCGCATCGCGGCGTGACAAGGTCCCGGGCAAATCGGGACAAGCTGTGTTGAGAGCGGCGCTGTCGCGGAGCCGAAAACGGGACAAGCTTTCATGAGAGTGTGTCCTGCGCAGCCGCGCTCATGGATCGGCATCACCCAGGCTGCCCGGACCGAATGAGATGGCACCCAAGCGGCGGGACGGCGTAGCCCGATGCGTGCCGCCGTCATTCATCGCCTTTGGGAACGCCCTGTCTCTGATCGCGTGCCGCCACCGTGGCTCGACGGATCGAGGCCAGATCGGGTGCCACGAGCGGCTGTCCGCCCGGGCTTCCGACCGGCCCGGATGAAAGGTCTCCGCCCGTCGCCCCTACTCGAAAGCCCCTGGGCATCGCACGGGACAACTCGGCGGTAGAGGCTTCTGAGCCAGGCTCATTCCGGCAGGCGCCGCGCCTTCCGAGCCGCCCGTCGGGGGCAGCCGGCGCGCGGCGTCGATGTCGCCGAAGGACCGGGGTGAGGCCACCTTGCCGCGGGCCACGCCCATGGCCTCGTGGCCGGGTTCGCCGGCCGTCCTCGCCGGCGGTGGGGCCGCCGGGGCGCTCGGCTCTCAGGCTGGCCAGTTCGCCGGGCGACCCAGGAAGCCGCGGCCCGGCATGCCGCGGAGCCATGTCACGAAGGCGCTCACCCGCTCGGGCGCGAACTGGTTTCGATGGCCCTGCGTGCTGTGCACGAGATCGCGCAGTTCCTGAGGGACCAGCGGGCCCGACCCGCCCCAGTAGGCGTATTCGCGCCCGAGAAGCACCCGGTCCGTCCGACCGGTGTCGCGCACCAGGTTCGGCAGGCTGGTGACGCCCCCCGGCTCGCTATGGAAGGAATCGGCCTGGACGAAGGTGCCGTCGGCCGAGCGTCGATAGATGTTGTCGCCGTAGATCTGCATGCGGCTGCCGGACATCACGGGTCGCTTGGCGCCGAAGCGAGCGTCGTCCCAGTACCGGTCGAAGGTGAGGATCTCGTCGATCCGCATCCAGTAGACGACACGGTCCTTGATCCCGTTCGGAATCGAGCCGGTCCCGACCACGAAGTCCCCGACGCTCGCGTGCTGCCGGATCAGCGGTTTGCACGCGCTCAGCGTGCACACCCGGTGGAACGGATTGGGCGCGAACCCGAGGTCGTGGTCGATCACGTAGGAGTGGACGCGCACGCCGGCCTCAGCACTTGTTCCGCTTGGTCTGGCGCTCCGCCCGCGGCTGGGCGTCGGGCTTCAACCACTCGGGCTTCGCGTTCCTCCGCGGTAGGGCGCCCCGCAGGCTGCCCGCATCCCAGGGAACGGTATCCCCGCCGTAATCCTCGAAAGCGCGCGGCAGCGTTTCGTCCTGGGTTCCAGGAGGCCAGATCCCGATCACGCGACGACCCTGGGCGGCGGCCCGCTGCATCACGCGCCCCAGCTCCTCGTCCGCGAGGCAATCGGGAGACAGCACGATCACCCCCAAGTCCTCGTCCGGCGTCTCGGCGTGACCGGCCGGGGCCTCGTCATCGGCGGGCGCGGGCTCGTCGTCTTCCGGTGCAACGGGATCCTCGACGTGCTCGCCGTCTTCCTCCTCGTCGTCGTCCCCTTCGTCGGGCTCGACGGCGGCGACCTCCTCGTCCACGACCTCGCAGCCCGCCTCGGCCAAGAGCTTGAGCAGGGCCGTGCGTTCCTCGTCGTCGACAGGACCGAGCACGCAAACCTTCGGCATGTGCGGCTTCTCCCCGGTGCCCAGGTCCTTCCGTCGCGCATTCCGCCCGGGAGCCTGGCTCAGTAAAGCTTAGGTGGTCAGCCGCGGTCGGTATGGCAAGGGTGCGTTCGCCGCGTGTGTGGGTACAGGCAACCCTGGACTGAGCGCCGGAAAGGTCCGACGATGGCAACCTGAGGATAGGCCAACCTGGAGCGGGGAGGGGACATGGATACGGCGCCGCTTAGCCTGAACGGTTATCAAGCCGGGGCGGTCCGGACGGACCGGACGCGAGGGAAGGGCACCGGCCTCGACCTGGCCGTGCTCGGCCTTTTCGGCGAGACGGGCAGCCTGCTGAGCGAGACCAAGAAGAAGCAGCGCGACGCGCGGTCCTATCTTGGCTACGAGGCGAGCGTCGTCGAGGAGATGGGCGACGCGCTCTGGTACCTGGCGGTGATCGCCGATCACGCCGGGCTGCGCTTGGGGGATCTCGCCGGCCGGGACCTCGCCGGCGGACCCGAGCCGACCTTCGCGGACGTGCAGCCACAGCGTGCCTTGCCTTTGCACGTCCCGACCGTCGCCTTCGAGCACACCCTGCTACAGTTGGCCGGGGCCGTCGGCCGGCTGGCCGCGCTGGGGGCGCGGGGCGACCTCGCGGGAAGCCCGGACCTCCTGGAGCGTCTCTCCGCAGTGTTCGGCCTTCTCGTCGCGGCCGCGAACGAGGCCGGCGTCACCCTGGAGCAGGCCGCCATGCGCAACCTCGCGAAGGCCGAGGACCGTTGGCCGGCGACGCGCGTCGCCCCGCCGCTGTTCGACGAGGCGTTCCCGGACGAAGAGCGCCTGCCCCGCGCGTTGACCATCGACATCTTCGAGCGCACCGGCGGGAACGACAGGCGGTACGTCGTGCAGCGATGCAACGGCATCTTCATCGGCGACCGCCTGACCGACAACATCATGAAGCCGGACGATTACCGGTTCCACGACGCCTTCCACTATGCCTACGCCGCCGTCCTCGGCTGGTCGCCGGTGACGCGCGCGCTGTTCCGCCTGAAGAGGAAAAGCGAGGCCCGCGTCGACGAGGGGCAGGACGGAGCGCGCGCGATCCTGATCGAGGAGGGCGTGGCGACGTTCGTCTTCGGTGAGGCGAAGCAGCTCGGCTTCTTCGAAGGACAGCGCCCGGGCGACCTGGGCTTCGCCTTCCTGAAATCGGTGAGGCAATTCGTGCGCGGCTACGAGGTCGAGGCCTGCCCGCTCTGGCTTTGGGAAGAGGCCATTCTCGCCGGTAACGAAGCGTTTCGTTTCTTGCGGGAGAAGCGCCGCGGGCGCCTTCGGCTCGATCTGGTCGGGCGGAAGATGCTGGTCGAGGACCTGCCGACATGACACCTGGCGCCTTCATCGAGGCCCTCGCGGCGCTTCGCTTCAGCGACACCTTCAACCCCTACGCCGAGGCCTGCCCGGACCACGACGGCGTCGGTGCGCCCCAGGTCCGGCGTGAGAACCTGCGCCTCGTGCTGGAGGCGGCCCTCGCCGGAGGCGTCGACTCGATCTGGATCGCGCGCGACCTCGGGTACCGTGGCGGGCGGCGCACGGGCCTGGCGCTCACGGACGAGGCCCACCTCTCCGCCCATGCCGGCCTCTACGGTCAATTGCCGCTGGCGCGGGCAACCCGCGGCCCCGCGATGACCGAGCGCACGGCGACGGTGATCTGGCAGGTTCTCCGGGACCTGCGACGTCCGATCTTCCTCTGGAACGTCTTCCCGCTCCATCCGCACGCGTCGGGCGACCCGCTGTCCAATCGCTGCCACACCCGTCGGGAACGGCAGGCGTCCCGCCACCTCCTCGAATGGCTGGTGTCGGAATTGCGGCCCCGGGTCCTGGTCGCCATCGGGAGGGATGCCGAGGCGGCGTTGGCGGACTTGGGTATGGCGGCCGAGCGGGTCCGGCACCCCAGCTACGGAGGTCAGACCGAGTTCGTCGCTCGGATGGGCGAGTTGTACGGCCTACCCGCCAAAGCTCCGCGCGCGGTGCAACTCACGCTGCCGTAAGGAAACCGCAGCCGGATCTTCCCGACGTTGGTCTGGCGGGCCTCCAGGTCAGGCATGACGCACCAGCACGTGTTCGTATGCTGGCCTGGGATGAGACGCCTCGAACCTTCCCATCGCCCCGGCGGTCACGCGCACCTATGCCGGCGAGACTTCCAGGGTGCGACGCACCGGTGAACCCTAGGTGCGGGCAACGGGAAGCCGGATCACCTTGCTTTACCTTAGGCGTGCCTCCGGTCTATCGCCTTGGCGAAGATCCGGCGGACGAAGGGGGGCGGTTTGGACGCGGCGGTTCGTGCGCGATTGCTCGCCTCCATGGAAGCCGGGCGCCTCGTGCTCCTCTGCGGCGCCGGCCTGTCGATGGCGCCGCCGAGTTCCCTGCCGTCGGCCTGGACCGTGGCCGCCAGGTGCTACGACCGCTATGTCATGAGCATCGATCCGGCGTGCCCGCAGGAACTGCGCGGCGACCTGGAGTCCCTGGCGGAGATCTTCGCCAAGGAGGACATGCTCGGGTCGGTCTTCATCGACGCTCTCGTGCCCTGGGAGGATTTCGTCCGGCCGCCCAACGTCGGGCACGCCGCGGTGGCGGACTTCCTGATCACGCGCTTGGCCGCCGGTGTCGTGTCGGCGAATTACGACACCCTGATCGAGCGCCGCGCGCAGGAATACGGGTTCGATCTCCTCGCCTCCCTCGACGGCGACGAGGCAAAGGTCCAGGCCCGCAAGCACGCGCCCCTGCTCAAATTTCATGGCTGCTCCGTCCGCGAGCGGCGCGCCACGGTCTGGACGGCCTCACAGCTCACCGAGGACCGGGTGATCGCCGCGCGCATCGAGAAGACTAAGACGTGGATGGCCCACCACCTCCGCGAGAGCGACCTGCTCGTCGTCGGCTTCTGGTCGGATTGGTCCTATCTCAACACCGTTCTCGCCGAGGCATTGACGGGCGTCGCGCCGCTGTCGGTGACGCTGGTCGACCTGGCGCCCGAGGACGTCCTGCAGGCCAAGGCGCCCGAACTCTGGACCCTGGCCAATTCGGAGAACGTCCGGTTCACGCATGTTCAGCGTTCGGGGGCCGAAGTCCTGGACGAACTCCGGAGGGCGTTTTCCCAGGCGTACCTACGCAAGGTCCTGCACGCCGGGCGCGCCGCGTTGGAGAGCGAGCTCGGGGCGGAGTGCGAGGCGGGCTGGCTCGATCCGCCCGACCTGGGCAGCGAGGAACTCTACGACCTTCGACGGGACGCCGAGGGCGTGCCGGCCACCGCCGCGGCGACCTTGCGGAACCCGGGGCCGTCCGAGGTCCTGGGCTACGCGCACCTGTTGCTGCGGCGTGCCGGTGCCAGCCAGACCCCCGTCGGCTATGATCTCGCGGGCCGCCGGATCAGGGTCGTGAACGGTTCGGGCATGCTGCTCCAGACGGTGCAGGACCGGTTCAGGGAGACGCCGTTCGAGGTCGCCGACATCGTGGTCTGCGCCGGAGCCACCGACGTCGGCCTGCCGTTGAACGTCGTTCGGGAAGGGCGACCGGGCGACATAATCCGGCCGAGCGCCTCCGCGGCATGGCTCGACCTTCCCGCCGCCCGCAGGGAGCTCGAAGTTTGATGGACATAGCGACTCAATCCGAGGTGCTCCTCCGGTCGGCAGGCTATGAGACTTGGACCTGGCCGGGCGGCAGCGTGCCGGTCGTCTGCTTCGAGAACGCGGCGGTCGTCGGATTCCTGCACGTCTTCGCGAGCGGCGAGAGCCTGCTCGCCGATTGGCAGCAAATCCAGCAGACCACGCTCCGCCGGCATGCGGCCTCGTTGCGCTCTGCAGGCACAAAGGCCTGGAACGTTTACGCCTTGTTCCTGGCTTGCGGCTCCGAACCGGCCCTCGCGCGGCAGATCGAGCGGATCGAGGAGGACTTCCTCATGACCCGAAAGATCGCGCGCGGCGACTTGCGCACGGTCGCCGATTTGCGAAGAACGTTGTTGCCCCTCCTGCCGGTCCTCAGCGCACCCGAGATCGGCGGGGCCGATTACCGGGCCCGTCTGCGGGCGCGGTTGAGCGACCTGCCGGACGACGCGGTGGCCGCGTTCCTGGGCGCGGCGAGCGCTTCCGAGGTGGCGCGCATCCTGGTGGATGCGCCATGAGGCTCGACTACCTCGAACTGTGCGGCTTCCGGGGCTTCCTGGAGCGCCAACGGGTGGATTTCGGCACTGGCTTCACCGTGATCTGCGGACGCAACGGCGTCGGGAAGAGCACGCTGTGCGACGCGGTCGAGTTCGCCCTCACCGGCCAAATCGACAAATACCTCGTCGACAAGGCGGCGAAGGAAAGCCTCGACGACTACGTTTGGTGGCGCGGCGAAGGCCACCCGGAGGCGCACTTCGTCACCGTGGGATTTCGCGCCGATGACGGGAGCGGCTTCGCGGTGACGCGCTCGCGCGAGACCGGCGCAGACCGGGACGCGGCACGCATCGAGGCGATGCTCTGCGTTCCGGGCGCGAAGCCCGAGCGGGCCCTCCAGCAGGTCTGCAGGACATCCATCATTCGCGACGAATGGATCGCTGCGCTCAGCCTCGACCTGACGGAAACGCAACGGTTCGAGTTCGTTCGCGGGGC
>Ga0316224_1003021_pt1 | contig 14440 bp, 16 predicted proteins | sample TBH18013metaG_FD_206254 | JGI IMG/M metagenome (GOLD analysis project Ga0316224, IMG submission 206254) | Freshwater microbial communities from Trout Bog Lake, Wisconsin, USA - TBH18013 | ecosystem: Environmental > Aquatic > Freshwater > Lake > Hypolimnion/Profundal zone | place: USA: Wisconsin... | reverse complement strand
TTTGTGCAGAATTTTGCAAAACTCCGCCAAAAGTTCCAGTTAATGAAGAATAAACTTGAAACGATAAAGTTACAGTTTTAGCTGAAGCACTACCCCATCCCAAGTCTGCAACATTGTAACCTTCAATACAATAGCGAAGGCCAAAGTAATCACCGCTTCCTACAGAATAAGCAGATGAAGAAGTTACACCTAAATAATTAGTAAATCCTGCTGGCAAACTTACAGAACCAGCATTTTGTTGAACCGTAAACTTTGATGCTTGAGAAATGCCAACTTTCCACCTATCAAGAGTATAAGCACCATCAGCAGGAGTAACACTAGCACCAGCATTTCTTTGGTCAATAACCATACTGCCATTTATTATCCGATTTTTCATCAGACTGGCGTTTCCTGCTCCCAAGTTACTACCAGCTACGCTTGTTCCGATTACATCGGCATTTACTGTTCCGTAAGCCATATTATCCTACCACCCATGCTGTTCCATTATCATAAACAGGGACAACAATAGCGCCCCCACCAACTACAGAAGTCAAAAATGTAGGCGCTAAAGCATTTGTTACTATTGCTCTGCGACCAACCGTTCCGGCTGCTGGCAATGTTGCTACTGTATAAGATGCCATTCTTACTGTTCCTGCAAAAGATGAATTTTGAGTTGCATCTATAGTAATTGCTGTAGTGGGAGTAGAACCTGATTGAATTTGAAGGATGCCAGTAGTATCGGCTGAAATTGCCGCACCACTTGTAGCTGTTCCTGCATTAATGGTAGTTGCCATTGTTTATCCTTTAATTTCGTCTATTTTACAAGATTACCCAGCGACTTGCGCTTGGAATCGTAACTGTGGCGCTTGCATCAATGGTAATAGGGCCAACCGACATAGCATTTTTACCTATAGGGAATGTATAAGAAGTTGTAACTTCTACGCCATTTTCTACGAATACTTGGTCATTACCGCCTCCAGTAGCGCCACCGCCTAATTGACCCCATGCGCCATTGGCATAGCCCTCAAAAGAGCCTAAATCGCTGTTATAGCGGATTTCGCCTACAGCTGGAGTGCCTGGTCGTTGGGCTGTTGTACCTACTGGGACTAATAAAAATCCTGTAGAAGTAATGCTGACATTGCCTGTAAAGGTAGGGGTTTGAAACTGAGAATATTCCACCGCATTACCAGCTACGGTAGCATTTGCTAAACCAGTAGTTTGGTTGCCGTTAAAGTTAATATTGCCAGTAATAGGGGTTTGACCGTCTGCGGAAAGACTTTGTGTCAATGTATTAGCAATATCAGTAAGAGTAGTATTAGCCCATGAGGAGCTAATAACTGTACCTGTTACTACAGGATTCCCTGCTGGGAGTGAATATATACCGCTACCGTTTCTACTCATTTGCTTGTCCTCTTAAAGCATTTAACGCATTAACACCGCCTTGTGTAAATAATAAACGAGCTAAATTTGCTTGTTCTGGCGAAACTTTTGCTTCCAATGGTTGCTGACCAGCTAATTTCATTAATGCTGCGGATTTTCTAGGGTCTAATAAAGCCTCTGCCATTTCTGTGGTCAGTCGTTTATTAGCAGCTCCATAAGCTATATCTTTTACTCTAGCGCCAATGTTTCCTGCGGTTTCAGCAAGACCACGCCTTCTAAGTAAATTAGGAAGGTTTACTTCTTGAAGCATATTATTATATGCCAAGTTTTGCATAGTATTAGACCCTACGCCACGCCCTGCGGTATTGGCAAAGTCTGTACGCATCATGTCATCTTTAATAGCTTGTAGACGATTTAATTGTCGCTCAGACAATAAACCTTCTTTTTTAGCTTTTTCTAACTCATTAGAAAATCTATTTAAATATGTAGAATAATCTGTGCTCTTTGTAGATTTTTCAGCAATCTTAGCAATTTCATTTAGTTGTTCTACTGGCTTAGAAAGCCTTGCATAGTTTTCTCTTGCAGCTTTATATTCAGGGCTAACTGTTTCAATAAAGTTAAGCAAACGGTCTTTTGCTGTTTGCAAGCTGTTTAATTCTGCGCTACTTGCGCCACCATTTTTTTCAGCCATAGCTTTAACTTTGGCGATTTCATCATCTAAAGCCATTTTAGTTTCATGCAAACCACGCATAGAACCAGCAGGATTAGCAATGTCTACACCTCTATTAGCAGCGTTTTCTTGCGCTTGACCCATAGCTCTTTTGATGGCCGGAGTTTTAATTAAACCTTTAACTTCAGAAGTCATTTCAGGCGTTAATTCGCCTAAATTTAGTGGTTTTAATGCGTCTGAATATAATTCATCTGCAACACGACTGCGTAAATCTTGATATTTAGCCATTCTTGTAGGAGAGGCAATATTTTCTAATGCGTTAGTTCTAGCGGCAGCATTTTGCGCTTGGCGTTGCGCCAAAGCATTAGTAGCTTCAGTAGAAGCGTTTAAAGCAGCCCTTTGCACCGCAGCAAGGCTAGGTACACCAGCAGCCTCACCTACGGTTGGCATAGAACCTGGCACTAATTTTTTAGCATTTCTAAGGTTTTGAACGGCTTGTTCAGCATCATTACCAGCAAATTGACGCAATGCACGACCTAAAATTAAGTTTCTGCCAGACTGATTAAATGGCTCTAAAGCTGCTTTACCAGCGCCATAAACTGTATTGGCAATTTTTCCAAAAACAGGTGAAACTCCACCAAAAAATGAACCAGCACCAGTATTTAATAATTCTTGCTTTAAAAGAGCTAAATCTTTTTTGCCAGTTTCTTCAGGCGTTAAAGCTCCTTGAATAGCACCTATTCCAGTAGCTTGAGCATAAGGGCCAAGTTTTGCAAAGCTAGGAATCATTCCTATACCTTTGCTAACTCCAGCAGCAGGGGCTATAGCGCCAGCAATCCGACCTGTGCCATAAGCAATGGGGTTTTCTTGTGAATAAACATCAGCTTCTTCACCAAGTCTTTTAGCTAATTCACTTGTGCCTAAATTGCCACGAGTAGCCATTTGTGCAGCAGCAATAGCAGGGTCAATAACTGATTTAGTAGCACCAGCTAAAAATGATTCTGTTGGGCGTGGTGTAGGCAATACATTAGTGCGGTCAATACCTTGTGGTCTGCCTACAGCAGCACCACCACCAGTATTTCCAAATTGAGTAGATAAAGGTTGTCCTTCTGGTGAAGAAACTTCTACGCTAGATTGTGGAATTTGTTGTTTTGCAATATTATATGCTTGCACAACAGTATCAAATTCTTGCGTACCTTTTTTGTCAGCATTTTGAACAATCCAATTTGCGTATTTTTCCGCAGGATTTTGTTGGACAATTTCATCAGCCATTATTTATTCTGCCCAGAAATAATTGCATCAGCTTTATTTAAAACGCTTATTTGAGGAATATTAAATTGTTGCGCTACATTTCCTTGCGTTTTAGGTTGTTTTGGTGGAGTAGTTTTTAAATCTAATCCTTGATATGGGTCATAAATAATGTTTTGTGGGTTTACGCCATATCGACCAGAAATGTCACCATAATATTTAGCGACATCGCCAAATTGTTGTTTTTGACTATTAACCAAATCACCAGCAGATTGCGTAAATTCATTGCGTTGTTGTGGGGTTAAACGCTGACCATTTAATACTTTATTGTATTGAGCCATAACGGAAGCTGGTACGCCTCTTGCATTTTCAGCAGAAGCATATTCGCCTTCACGAACAGTAGAACCTGGGTCAAGAATCTTCATATAACCAAATATGCGTGACATATCTCCAGCAGCCGTTTCAGGTGCGCTGACAATCTTGCGATATGCTTGACTAATTTGAATATGTGGTTGCGCTTGATTAAGAAAAGAAGTACGCAATTGATTTTCTTGTGGGCTAATAGCAGCGTTTCTTGCAGCATTAGCAACTTCAATATTTTTAAGCCGTAATTCTTCTTTTTGGAATGGAGTAATTTGTGTTTTCCATTCGTTATAAGTACCTTTAAATCCATCTGCTTTAGCAGCGTTATATTCAGCAACGCTTTCAGGAGTTTTAGGAATAACGCTTCCAACCAAAGCTGGTATTAATTCTTTTCCAGCACCATATTGAGAATTAGTAGCCAATTCCAAAGCACCTTTGGTGTCATTGTTATTTAGCTTTTGCATAATTCCTTGTTGCTCTTGTTGACGACCTTGACGCAATTGCAATGCCAAATTAGCAGCTTCTTTTTCTGCTTTATTACCTAAATAAGCACCTGTTAAAGTTTGTGCTAATGGGTTTAAATATTGTGCAAAAGAAGGTGCAACATAACGACCAGAAACCATTTGACCTTGAGGCTGGTTCATTCCTTGTGCCATTAATGCTTGTGCGTATGCTTGTTGGCGGTTTAATCCCTGCAATTCTGCTGCATTTGGGTCTAATAATGATTGTGTTGTTATATCTGCCATTTTTTTTCCTTATGCTGCTGCTGCCGCTGCTGGCGCTGCTTCTTCTACTGCTGGAGCAATTTCTGCACTTGCTTCACCTATTGCTGGTGCTGCACTACTGCCAAACCAATCGCCAATTCCACTAAAAAAGTCGCCAATAGAAGAACCCCAACCATCAAATAAATTGCCAAAACTATCAAAATTAGACCCCAAACTATTCATATTAAAATTGCCAAGCCAAGGAGAATCGCTTAATCCTGCATCTTGTTGTGCAAGCATGGTTGTTTGTTGTGAATAAGGGTCTGTGCCATAAGTATTTGCTGTTGCTGATTGATTCCAAGGCATATATGCGCTTGCGTTATTTCCAGCATTTCCACCAAACATATATGGATTAGAAGTATTAGGATTTTGATTGTTTTGCTGCATTTTTAACAAAGAACTTAATTGATTATTAGAACTTTGTGATTTTTGAGATTGTTGTGGTTGTTCTTGACGCAACAAAGCCGCCAAAGCAGCGGCATCTTCTTGAGCTTGTGCTTGCGCAATACCAGATTGAATGGTTTGCTGAATACCAGAAGGAAAATTAATGTAACTCATATTCGTTTAATAATTGGTAATTTTCTTAATGAAATATATAAATGCCGCCAATTTCCTGTATTAATAACATCATCATCACAAGGGTAAAACTCAACAGCATCAAACTTTCCAAAACCACAATCTTGTTTAATTTGTTGTAATTCTTCCCATTTTATTCCGTCTAAACCATCTTTTCTTGCAATATCTAATCTAATAACATCTACATCATAAAAAGCTGCTACTTTATATATTTCTGACTCCCAATAGCCAATGTTATCTTCGCCAAAATAAGATTTAACATTTATGTTACTTTTTACCACCCTGAGAAAGTCCCTGCTGGTGACATCATTGCAGAACCACCTAATGTACCGCCTAATCCAAACAAACCACTATTCATGCTTCCTTGTGCTGCTTGTTGAGCGTTAAAATTACCCATTTGTGCGCCATATTGATTTGAAGCAGCAGCAGAATAATTAGGGCCAGCAGGAGTACTTACATAGCTAGGATTTTGTACTTGTGAACCAGTATTAAGCGCATTTAGCGTATTAATAGGCATATTGTAATTACTAACAGCTTGGTTATAAGCCTGTTGATTAGCATTTAATCCAGTAGAAATACCTTGAGTTGTTACATTAGCCAACAAATTGTTTTGGCTATTGTGAATGTCTTGCATAGCATTGTTGTATGCTTCTGACCCTGGCTGAATGCCTTGATTTGCCAATTGAGTCTGTGTTTGTTGCATTTGACGGTCAAGCTGTGGCTGAAGAATTTGCATTTCAGCTTGTTGATACGATTGACCAGGATTAATTCCAACAGAAGGCAAAGTAGGATTAAATGGTTGACTAACATTTTGACCAATTTGACCTGCAACGCTAGGAGCGTAACTTTGTAATTGTTGTGCAGTAGCTTGTTGGCTATTTAAAAGGCTTTGTTCTGTAGGAGAAAGCGTTTGTGTAGCGGTGTACATTGGATTGCCAGAAGCATCCGTACCAGATTGAGAATAAGAAAGGCTACCATAGGGCGTATTTTGCCCAATCATGTTTCCTGTAGCCGTTGCTTGTGCCGCAGCCGTATAGTTTGGCGCTGCTGGCGCACTTGGCGCAGGGCCTAATCCTAAAAATCCACCACCACCCATGCTACTCTCCTCTTGCTGTTCTTAAAGGGCATTTAATGTCGAGAAATCGACAATTTTCACGCCTCATAGCCATAATCACTAAATCACCATCCATGTGAGCATCAGGGATTTCGGCTATTACTTTAAAACCAAGGTGTCGGTTTAACTTTAGGGCAGAATCATTATCTGCACAAATTTGCCCTAGTATAACGCTAACTCCTAGTTTATTAAAGGGATAATCGAAAGCCGCCCACAATAAATCTCGGTTCATCCAATTTACTTCATCTACTGCTGCAATGTGCATTTGACACGCTTTTGGCATAAAACTGCAATAACCAACAACCGCTGCCAAACTACCATCTACTTCTTGTCCTATACATACTGTTTCTTTAGGTAGTGGGTGGTTCATCATTCTGACAAGCCAATCACCCATATATTTCTGGTTTTCAGTAGTAACACGCCTCAAAGAATTCCGCCTTTTTCCATAACAAAGTCTGTAGAATCCCAATGCAATTCAATGTTTTGCGAGGCAATATTAAGCGTCAAACTAGCGGCATAACCCACGCCAGCAACACCTTGCCAATTCTTTGTGGTGACAAGACCATTACCCCATTTTCCAGCATCCCAATCAGAGGTATCCCAAATGCCTTCGGTAACTAATGCAGGGTTAAAACTAAGGGTATTTACTGGGCTAGCAGCGTCAAAATCTAGGCTTAAACCTGCGAAAACAGTCGGTATGCCTTTATCTGTCTGAATAATAGGTCTAACCATTGTCCAGCGTTTTAACTGCCCTCTGGCATCGAAATAGTTGTAGGCTTGCTGCGCTGTAGCATTAATATTTGTGCCAGCATCAGAGTTTCCATTCCAAAACTGACCAACAAAACCGCTACCGCCAAAATAGCAGTTGTCATAATACATTTGGAAGCAAGTAGCATTAATACCTGTAAAGTTTGCCCATGATTTTGTAATAGTGTGCATTACAAACTGCTGAGTGCCACCAGTAATCGGAATATTTAAAATAAGCATTTGTGGCTTGGCAAAATACATAATCTGCCAGCCAAAATTGGTGTTGTAGTTTTGCGCTGCGGTAGCTACTGCTTGGAATATCTTATCTGTAAGGGCAATACGAGGGTCAAGACGGCTAGATTGCAATTCAGCAGTCAAAGGCATTAATCCGTCATTTGTAAGGATTAAAAGGTCGCCAGCCCATTTAAAAAAGCATCTACGATTAAATACATAACCAATCTGCCAAACGCCTTTTAAAGCCCATGTGGAAGCAGAAGAAGGGTCAGTTCCCTGGTAAACGATGACCTCACCCATATTGGTAATAAATACAGCAAAGTCATCCACGCCATAACCAGCGTCAAGAGTCCAAGTACCCATTGCTTGAATATAGCCACCATTTCTTGCAATCCCTCCAAAATCAAGCACTTGCGCTGCGCCACCTATGGCATTAGTTGGCAAATACCAAACTTTTAATGTGTTTTCTTGTGTGAAATACAGGCGATTTTTGAATAGGTTTACATGGACAAAAGTGCTTGAATCTACGCCTGTGATACCTAAGACTGTATATGTACCAACTACGCTTGCATTACCGCTTGGCGTTGTCGCCATTGTGTAAGTAAATGTAGAAGTGCCTGTAACGGTAATAATATAAGCACCGTTATAGTCGTTTGGCGTTGCGCCAGATATAACTACTTGATTTCCGGTAATCAAACCATGTGGTGCAGAAGTTGTTAATGTTGCTACATTGCCTACATGGGTAATACTGCTAATAGTTTGCGCTGTGCTGGTTGTGGCAATTTTTATCCAATTTGTGCCGTCATAAACTAGCGTAGGGTCAGCACCATTACAAGCTACAAGGTAATCTCCACCAATATTGGAGAAATTAATATGCTGTAATTTGTCGTTTGTAAGACCTGTAAAACTGGTCGTGGCTGTGCTTGTAGAAGCGTTGTAGATTTTTGTGCCAGCAGCAGCAAACAAAGTCTGACTGGTTGGCCCTGCATAAGTCATCAAGCTATTAACTTGACCTGTAATTCCTGTGGAAAACTTGGTATAACCTTTACGCAACTCTACATCGTATGGAGTAGGGAAAAAGTTAGTTAATTGAACCGCATCTGTGGGCGACATTTCCGCAAGGGAATCCCTAGCGTTCCAACCACCAATAGGTGCTGGAAGCGAGGCAGTAGTAGCGGTAAATTTTTTGGATTGACCAAAAATCATGTTCCGTACCCCGTGTCCGGTATGTTTGCCCAGCCAATAAGCACTTTGCTTGGGTTAGGTGCAAATGACAGGTTAGGTGCGCCTTTGTCGTTGGCTTTAGCAATAGACAAGAAACGCTGATAATCAGCCATTAAAGCGGTAGTGTCAAAAGACTTAACTTGGAAATACTTTAATTTGGTATATAGCACCATAATACGGCTATCAAAAAAAGTCGTATCGGTGTCGTTAATAAATTGTTGCTGTGGTGTGCCTGTAGCAGACTCAGCCCATGCATTACTGCGGTATTCAAATCCCAAATACTCTTGAGTATTCATTGGCGGCCAGATTTGGAATGACTGACCTAAAATACGCCAACGGACACGAGGGCCTGTTGAGATATAACCAGATTTTAACCATTGCCATTGCTGTGCATCTTCAGGGCCAAGCATTTCCCAATGCTTTGTTTTATCCCAATGAGTACGGTCTACAATCGTTTCAAAATCGCTTGGTAGGTCATACTCTGTTTGAGCAAATAAAACGCTATTTGTGCCTGTTAATGAGGCTTCTTGGCTCATTGTTACTGTATGTGCGTCATTTACTACAGAAACATAAGTATCTTGGTTGACATTGTAGCCAGTAATAGACCATTGGGTAGTTAAACCTGTGGTATCGCTGACATTATTAAGGACATAACTACCCTTTGTAGAGGTAGCTGTTGCATTAAGAAACTGAGTGTAGAAACGATACTCCTTTTGGATAGCTTGCCAGTCGTACTCTTTAAGCAATTCATACCCTGCGCCATTCATCAAAGCCAAGATTTGTTGTACATCTTGATTAGGATTTCCTGCTACATAGGTAGGTACTGCTAAGTTTAGTTCGGCTGATACTTGTTGCACCAGCTGGAGCATCGTTGCTGACATATTAGGCTTCCTCGGTCACTTTCTTGCGAGTTCTAGGTTTCTTTTCACTCACAGCCGCAAGTATCGCTGCCATTTGCTCTTGCATTTGTGCCAGCTTCGCCTCTGTTTCTGCCTTAATTTTAGCATTTTCTTCTTTGAGTTGTGCTAATTCAGCATTACGCTTGTCAATTTCGGCTGTATCTTGCGCCAAATTTAAGAAAGTTCGAGCTTTTTCTCTAAAAGAATGAGGACTCATACCTGCAATCATGCCAATGCGCTGTAATTGCTGGTCAGAGCAATTTGCAACATCTTCTACGGTGCGGAATTTAATGCCTTTTAGCTCCTCGGCTTGGGACATACTGACCAAAGGCCAATGTTCAATAGGAGTGCCAGTTAAAGTCTGTTCACCACCCATTTTATTTTGGTATGCCGCCCATTGGACTGGAAATCTTGCTTTATGGCGGTCTTGGGCGATGGTATCAATAATGTTTAATTGGTCGCCAGGGGTGTAAATTGTTACCCAGTCAGCATCTCTAAAAATAGGTCTGCCTTGTGCAAGGGTTTCATCTTTAATTTCAATAGGTTTGCGGTAAAACTTTACCGTCAATAGTGCGTCTGCACCTCGTACATCAGATTCGATAGCTATGATATTCTCCTTAAGTGGTTAAGGTTGTTAAAAGATAAAAAGGGACTCCCCTTTTGAGGGAATCCCTAGTGTACTACAGGGGTAAAACTTAAACGCTTGCAGCGCTGAACCAAGCACAATCACCAGAAGCCAAAGCAACGCCAGGTGAAGTGTAAGCACCACCAGTAGCAGCTACTTGGAAAGTAGAAGCATTGATAGCGCAAACAGTTGTAGAAGCAGAGATGGCAGCGCCAGCTTGTGCGAATACATAACGCAAGCCTGTGTTACCAAATGTTTCAGCGCCTAATGGGCCAAATGCTGGGATTGTTTCAACAGTAGAACCGTTGGTCAAAACGAAATCGGTTGGAGTAACACCATTAAGGTTTACGCCAGCGATTGGGAGAGTACTATAAGCCATGATTTTTTCCTTTGTAAATTAAATAGACCTTTATAAATAGGGGTTTCCCCCTATTCATTAGTTGGTCAAAATGCCTTGTAGGAAGCGGTTAGAAGTTGTCAAGTTACCAGCCCAACCGTATAACTTCACGATTGCGTCTTGGTTAATCGCTTGACGCTCGCCACCGATAGGTACAAAGTTACGCTCTTTGTGTGGGCGTAGGAAAATGTAGTTGGTGTTCAAGAAGTACATGGTATTAGAAGGTTGCTCATTACCATAACCACCACCCAATACAACATCAGCAGATGTACCACCACCGTAGAACTTCATAGAGGCGAAACCGGCAGAACCGCTTTCCTCAGAAGTAATACGCTGAATAGCTTGGAGTGACTGTACATACAAGCTGTAGAAGTTAGTGTCAGCAACAATCAAGTCAGCCTTGTCTGTGCCACGAACCAATTGGAGTGCTGTAGAAGTCATCTTAGCTTGGATGTTTGAAGCTGTAATGGTTGTACCAGTAGTAGCTGTATTCTGCCAAAAAGCCCAGTTAGCAGCGTTAATACCACCGTAAGTACCAGATGTAGGAGTTGCGGAAACCGCAGCAGCCAAACCATCCAAGTTCTTACCACCGTTACCTGTACCGTCTAGAAACAAGTCACCAGAAATACGGTTCAACAAGCGAGCTTCAGAAACTTGCATACGACCATCTAACAAGTCGATGATTGCTTCTTTGCTTGAGTTTTGCAACATTTCTAAGCCAGACATTGTAACTGCGTCAGCGTACTGAGCAATTTTGTACTGAGCAGCAGAAATTGGGCTGTCTGGAGAAATATTCAATACTTCGTAGCCAGAGTAGCTGTTTGCATTGTTTGTATTTGGGTCGTTGTACATGATTTCTTCCAAAATCACATTACCACCTGAGAATGGGCGTACATTGCCCTTCTTGTCCAAATGCATCAAAATTGCATTGTTTTGTGTTAAGTTGTCTGCCAATTCACCGCTACGACTTTGGATGGTAGTAGCGATAATATCGGTAATTGCGCTGTTTGCGAATGCCATGATATATCCTTTAAAAGTATGTTAATTAAACCCTGCCGCCTACTTCGCCCATTTGGGCTGCAATAAGCGAGCGTCTATCCTTCGAATCTACCTTGTTTACCACACCGCTAGGAGTAACGGATTTGGGGCTAACTGCGGCAGCTTTGGCTTTAGCTACTTGTTGTGCCTTTGACGCTTCTTTTTTAACTTGGTCAAGGAGTCGTTCTTGTTCAAGTTTAAAGACATCATCATTCATACGCACAGCTTTGGCATAAGCCGTTTCAAGGTCTTGGGCTAATCCACGCTCAAGTAGTTGAGCCATATCTTCCCTTACTACCTCAAAGTGCGGAAACTTCTCCGCATTACTTCTAACTCTTTCAATCTCACCCATAAGACGAGATTGTTCTTCTTGCTCTTTCCAGCCTCGCACTTGCTGTACTTCATTTTGCAAGGCTACTAATTGCTGATTCAACGCATAAGACTGTGGGTCTTGATACTGTTGTGTAGGAGCAACACTTTCGCCCAATTGTATTCCATAATCTTGTGCAAGTCTATGAAATAACTGAACTCTTTGGTCATAAGGTGCTTTTGTCAAAATCATGTGCGCCCGACCAAGGTTATTAATCCATGCGGCAGGGTGAATATTTTGCTGTTGTAATTCAGGCACAAAAGGCGCAATAGCTTCTACTAAAGATTTGGCATTGTCAGCTTCAGCTTTGTAGGTAGAAACGCCTTTTTTGTATTCGGATTCACGCTGATTAGAATATTCGGCTAATTTGAGTGCTTCTTCAGGGCTTAATTGCTGACCCGTTGTTAGCTTATCCCAAATTGGGAGATACTCTTTTTTCCATGTTGTAGGGCGTGGAATAGCAGGTTTTACTTCCTCCTGCGGTTTTTCATCTTGCTCCTCAGATTGAGCAGCTTCAACAGCTTCGGCAGGTTCTTCGATATCCTCATTGCTAACTTCAGCTTTGTCGGACTCCTCGGCAACAGCTTCGTTTTCAACCGCCTCTGCTTCCACAGGTTCTTGCTCAATTTCTTTCTCCTCTGGCTGTTCAAGGGCTGCATCCATTGCTGCTTCTAGCATACTTCTACGGTCATCACTCATGGGGTTCTCCAAGTTGTCGGATTATCGGTAACTGAGCTTTTCATAAGCCATTTCAGCAATTTGACGCTTGCGCTTCTCGTTACTTTGATGGCTTAACTCAATCTTTTTGTGCTGCGTTGGTACATCATTGCCTAATTCAATCATTCTGTGTTGCTTTAGGTGACTTTTATGCTTGCTACGGCTGTCAATCCAGCTACCGTCTATTTGGCTTACATAACCGCTAATATCAGATTGCACCATTGGCGCTTCTCTAAAGGTCATTTCTTGCTTTTCTTTCCACGCTTGTTCGGCTTCTGGGCTACCTAAGGTATAACCCCAAAATTCAAGGTAATAATCTTTATCAGACTGCTTAGCTTCTATATGGTTTGCTTCTGACCATCCACATTTAGGGCAAATCATCACATCCTCCTTAATAATTCTGGGATTTTGTCCCATTCATTTGGTTTGATTGCTACTACAGAGTCATACCAGCGCCCATGCTTCCAGCGCCAGCAAACATAAGGGTCATCAGGGAGCAACATAATGCACTTCACTCCCAAAGCACCAGCAAGGTGGGCTGTGCCTGTATCTGGGCAAATAACGCCACGCATAGATTTCATGTGTCTTGCGGTTTCATACCAGTTGTTTTTCCAGTTTTCTGGCAACGGAATAAAAATGTCATCGCCATCGTAATTAAGGCTATATGCGTCAGCCCCTAAAAGCCTACGCATTTCATTTACAGGAATGGATTTGGCATAGTGCAAATGGCCTTTAGATGCCATCCAATTAACGCCTATTTTGCGCTCAATATTGCTAGGTTCTGCGTCTAAATAGCCTTCGCTACCTACTATCTTATTAGCGCTTACAGGAAATAATTGACGCACATGGGCAGGAGAGTGCATAGCAAAGTATGGAAGGGACATTGACCCAATCCAATAGTCTGCATTGAGGATTACAGGGTCGTTAAAATCATTCGACAAATGGTCAATACACTCCATCTGACCGAGTAATAAATGTAAAGAAAAATGTTGAAAAACATAGACTTCCTTTGCGCCCCATGCTTTAAGCATCGGTAAAAAACGACTCATTTGAATAATATCGCCATAGCCTTGTTCCATTTGGACTACTATGGTTTTCCCTAATAATCTTTCGCCTTTCCATGTAGGCGCTGGCAAATGCTTATCGTGACTGGCGGAAATAGCTTGTTTTACTTCTGGGTGATAACGATTCTCATATAGCCTAAAGCCTGGCAATAAGTGTCCAGAATGGAGAAGGTCGAGGGATTGTTTATAAAGTGAGTATGGGCTTTGTGGCAGGTCGGTCATAAGAGCATTAGTAGAGCTTCTTCATCATCCATTTCGGCTTTGAATTTAGCGTCTAGAATCGCAAGGGCAGTCATTGTTTCTGCCAATACTTTTCTGTGGGCTATCGCTTGGTTTAATTCCTTTTCTTGTCTGTTAAGATTGGCGATAACCGCTTCTAAGCGTGTGACTTCGACTGACGGTGTATCAATCCTAATCTCTTGTTTTAATTGTACTTTATTTTTCTTAGTTTGTTGCTTTTGTGCAACAGGGTCAATTAAATCCCTAAACCGCTTCTTACGAGCCTCTGCATCTGCTTTGCGAGCTTCAATCAGTTTTTCTTCGGCTTGTCTGCGCTTCTTATCTAATGCTTTGGCTCTCTCAATTTCACGCTTTGTAAAGCCATCGTGCATATCCATGTTGGTTGGAGTGCCAGGCGTTACATAACCCTCAATATCACAAGTGTCTGTGCCATCGGTTGTGTAAATTGAACCTAAATCTTGGACTGCACCTTCAAAATCTGCGGTATCTGTGCCGTCTGTAGTGCTTATAAAAGCAGTTACAAGGTTTTGTGCTGTAAATGTGGCTGTGTCATTACCATCTGTGGCTGAAATCGTGCCTGTGACCGCTACAGCGCCTTCTAAATCGGCTGTATCTTGACCATCAGTCGCTAAAATATAGCCAGAAACAAGCTCTTGAGCATAAATAATTGCTGTATCTGTGCCATCGGTAGCGGAAATCGTACCTGTAATGGCTACTGTGCCAGTTAATGTTGCTGTATCGTTAGAATCCGTTGCAGATATAGACCCCGTTATTAACGAAAGTGCTATATC
>Ga0316224_1003014_pt1 | contig 14470 bp, 12 predicted proteins | sample TBH18013metaG_FD_206254 | JGI IMG/M metagenome (GOLD analysis project Ga0316224, IMG submission 206254) | Freshwater microbial communities from Trout Bog Lake, Wisconsin, USA - TBH18013 | ecosystem: Environmental > Aquatic > Freshwater > Lake > Hypolimnion/Profundal zone | place: USA: Wisconsin... | reverse complement strand
ATACCGCTGCCGGTTGCAGCATTTACGCCAAGCGCTACAACTATATTACAACCGGCTTCGGAAATTGATTTTACTAACCAGAGTATAAACTCGGTTACTTACCTGTGGAATTACAGCAGCGTGGGGGTTGATAATGCGATCATTGGCAGTTCAACCAATATGAACCCGGTTTATAACTTTACACAGTACGGGCTTTATAATGTAATGCTTTATGCGTACAACGCTTATGGTTGTGTGGATTCGACGCAGGGCCCAATAACCGTTCTGCCGCCCAACAATTTCTTTATACCGAACGCATTTACACCTAACGGTGATGGCAGGAACGATGAGTTCTATCCTTTTATGCAGGAGGGTGCTACATTAAGGTCGTTCAAGGTCTTTGACCGCTGGGGCGAAAAAGTTCATGACGGATTGTATCCTTGGGATGGAACTTACGAAGGCAAGCCAAGCCCTGAGGGAGTTTATGTTTACGAAGCTACCATACACCTGGATACTGACCCCGGAGAACTTTTACGTAAAGGCAGTGTTACGTTAATACGGTAATTATTAATTGACAGTTAATTATAAAGGCCCTGAAGACTTCATTGTTTTCAGGGCCTTTTATTTTGAGATGCCTTATTTTGAACTTTCCTCGAAATCGTAGTAAGCTTCCTTAAAAACCAAAAAGCTGATGGGGAAAAAAGCCAGTGCCAGCAGCCAGGTAAACCCAAAAAGGGTTACGAAAAAAGTAGCCAGCCCAATGGCAAATAAAAAGGAGTTAAAGCTTTCCTGGTTAAAACCGCGTGTAAACAGCATAGCATAAAGCAGCATGGGTAAAGCCATTGCATACAGCAGATAAACGGGCATTTGCCACAAAATATTAAACCTGATACAATAAGACAGCAGCAATAACAGCTCAGGTATTAAAAGAATAAGCACCAGCCAGAATATACTGAGATAACGTTTAAGCAAAGTTGTTGGAAAATTACGCGTAAAGCTTAAATACGTTGTTTCAAAACTCCATGCCTGGTATAGCAAAATGCCCTGTGCAGGTATGCTGATAGCCATGGCCACCTGCATCCAGCGGATATCGTAATTAAAAGAGGCCCATTCGTAATGGGCGGCATAAAGTACTGCGCACGAGAAAATTTTGGTACCAATCAGTGCAAACTTGCTATCGCCGGTTATTTGACGAAGCATAACAGATAACATGCCGGGTTTGAGCTGTATTGAGGGTAACAGTTTTTGCGCATTTATAAGCGGGCTTTTGTGAACGTTGACGAGGCGGAAATAAACAAGTAACACCGTTATGGCAAGATTAAAAAGCAAGGCCGCTGCACCGACTAGGGTAATAGCATAGTGCGCTTCTTTAATACCGATAGCCAGCCCGATGCCTGCGTATATGATGATGGGTGCGTTTATTTGCGCCGTGCTACAGGTAAGGGCTTTCAGCAGCTTAAAAGTTGGGGTACTGTTAACGGCATATAAAAACCTGAACTCTTCTTTGCCAAGGGTATTGAGCATATAACGCAGGCCGTTAAGTGAATAGGCTAACCATGCCAGCCATAGGCAGAACAAGGTGAAATAAGATGAAAAGGCAGTAAGCAGAATGGTGTAATGCAAGCGTAGCACAGTACTGCCATCGGCCATACCGGTGGTTGCTAATAAAAAGAAAAGGAACACAAGCAGATGCGCCTGGTAAAAGCGGTGTACGAATGCCTTGTTAAACACCTGCGTTAACCAATGCATGTGAATGTTTTATCTGCCAGCTGCAGGGTTTTGTAATGGCCAATGCGCTCATAGTCCAATGGCTGATGCGAGGAGATGAGGAAGGTTGTTTTTTTGTTTTGATGCCATTGTTTTACCAAGGCATAAATTTCGGGCAGAAAGGTATCTTCAATGGTAATAAGAGGCTCATCGAGTAAAATGATCTTTGGTTCGCCGATAAAGGCCAGCAGTACGGATAGTTTTTTAAGCATGCCACTGCTGTAGGTACCAATGGGGTTTTGAACAAAGCTTTTAATGCCGAAGTAATTTATCAGATCATCGGCGGCTTTTATTTCGCCTCCTTTAGCTTCGGTATAATACCCGATAAGTTCGTAGCCACTTAAAAAAGCGGGCAACACGGGCTCTGCCTCGGCGTAATTGATGAGCCGGCGGTAGGCCGTAACTTTTTGGTGCAGGTTAATGCCGTCAATTTCTACAGTGCCTTTGCATGGTATGATGCCTGAAACAGACCTGAAGAAAGATGTTTTGCCGGCACCGTTAGGGCCTTTTACCCAATAAATGCCCGGCTCAACTGAAAGGTCTTTAATATCAAGCACCAGTTGGTCGTTATATTTTTTAATAAAGTCTTTTATTATCAGCATACCTGTTTGTAGAAAATAAAGATAGATTTTTTTAGGCCGCAGAAAATTCAGTTGGAATGAATTAATGCATGGCATTATAACGCAGGATATTTATTGCACCGCACAAACAGATAAGCCGGACTTATTCAGGAAATGACCAAAAGACAGACGTTGCGCAGAGGAGATGCTACTTGAACTGCCGGGTAATACAAAATGATTAAATTCATTTCGGCAGTTTTACGGGGAAGTTTACGGAGTAACAGGTGATTGATCGGGCAGGGGTATAAAGGGGGCCTGTACTGAATTATCCTATTTGGGTGCTTACAACCCAAGGGAATTGTTCAAGCCACTTAGCGCGGTGCAAGCGGATTTTTTCCTGTTTCCAGGCACGAAAATCATGTGCCATTTGCGCTGCCAGTTCGTGATTAAGATTATCGATACGGAACAGTTTTTTTACGTTGCGCGCCTCCAGTTGGTCGGGAAATAATTCGGATATAAAATCTATGAAAGCTGCATCGGGCATTTCGACACTCAGGGATAGTGTATATCCTTCCAGGTTGCTTTGTTGCAACCACAGTTGCACATATTGCGGCGTTTGCTCGCGCACCCAAACGGCATAATATCCCGGCGTGCGGGGATGCGTTAAAAAGTGAGCGTATTGCTTGCCATCTTGCTCAAGGTTGGCTAATTGTTCGGTAAGATCCTGCATGGCTTTAAGATTTTGGTCTACGAATCAATCCATTTAAACATATAAGTCACAGCGCACTTTTGCACAGCAAGCCTTGCTGTTACTGAAAAGCGATGCCTTCAGTAGTCAATCTCCGGAAATCCGGGGGGGCATTTGGCCGATTTATTCATACAGATATGCAAGTATTTGACTTTTAAGGCATTTTGATGGGGTGGTTGGGGTGTATGATACCTGCGCGATAAGGTGATTTGTAGATAAAGGTTTATTTTAGATGTGCTAAAATTGATGTTATATGTCGCAGTTATTACCCGATGATGTAAGCCTGTATGTAAGATGGTTGTTTGCTTTTTTTACTTTGGGGGTACGTTACCTGATATTTGCGGGCAGCGCTTACCTGCTGTATTATGTTATTAAACGGCAGGACTGGTTTTACGCAAAAATTCAACAGAAATTTCCTGAACGTAAGCAGATACTGACTGAAGTAAAATATTCGGTGCTTTCGTTTTTTGTGTTTGCCTGTGTGCTGGTAGGCATGAGGCTGGCTGGTAAATATGGCATTGTTACCACCCACGTGTACCATAAATTTTCAGAACATAGTGTGGCTTATTTTATTGGCACTACTATATTTATCATCTTCTTTCACGATACTTATTTTTACTGGATGCACCGCCTAATGCACCATCCGTTGTTGTATGAACGCGTGCATAAAGTGCATCACCTTTCAAAAGACCCTACACCTTGGGCATCTTTTTCCTTTCATCCGATTGAAGCGGTGTTGGAAATAGGTTTTGTACCGCTGCTTATTTTTACAATCCCTTTACATTTCAGTTCGCTTATAATCCTTTCGATGTGGCAGATCATATTTAATGTAATGGGGCATTTGGGATATGAGATGTTTCCGCGTAAGATGATGCAAAACCCGGTTTTAAAATGGGTGAATACTTCTACTAATCATAATATGCATCATAAGTTTGTGAAGTGTAATTATGGCCTGTATTTTAATATCTGGGATATTTTGATGAACACCAATCACGCTAAATATTACGCCACTTTTGATGAGGTAACAGCCAGGCGGGATGCGGGAGCATTAGCTGGCAAGCCGACTGAGCTTGTCAGGGAGGAGCTGGAGTTGGAAGCCCGTTAAGTGAGGGGCAGGGGCACCAAACCCCGGCATGCGGAGTGTGTTGTTGCAATTTGTGTTAAGATTGGAATTACTGTTGCAATAGCGCTAAATTGCAGGCCGTCTGGTTTCAGCACCAGGCATTAGTATTTAACGATTTGCAGCAATGAAAAATTTACAACTGGAGCAACTGAAGCAGGAAATTGCGCCGCTTAGGCAGCAACTTGTTAACCACCCCGTGTATAGTTCAATTAAAAGCCTGGATGACCTGCATATTTTTATGGAGCACCACGTTTTTGCCGTATGGGATTTTATGTCGCTGCTTAAATCGTTGCAAATTAAGCTTACCTGCGTTACACTGCCATGGGTGCCAAGGGGCAATGCAGCTATACGCTACCTGATAAATGAGATAGTTACCGGCGAGGAAAGTGACGTTGATGATACAGGCCAAAGGCTCAGCCATTTTGAAATTTACCTGAACGCTATGAAACAGGCCGGCTGTAATACCCAGGCCATTCAAACGTTTTTATCGGAAATAGTAAAAGGGAATTCAGTGAAGGCCGCGCTACTGGCCAGCCAAACAAATGATAAGGTTGCTGATTTTGTGCTCAGCACTTTTGATGTAATTGAATCAGATGCATTGCATGTGCAGGCTGCGGTATTTACTTTCGGGCGCGAGGACCTGATACCCGGTATGTTTGTATCGTTTGTAAAGGAGCTTGATAATAAAGGCGGACAAAAAGTAAGTACCTTCCGGTATTACCTGGAAAGGCATATTGAGGTAGACGGTGATCATCATTCGCAGCTGGCTTACCAAATGACCCGGGAACTTTGTGGTAATGATGAAGAAAAATGGCAACAAGCCACACAGGCGGTAAAAACTGCTTTGCAGGCCCGTATTTATTTATGGGATTCGATCTTTGCTGAAATCAATAATCGGATTGCGCGCGCAAGCCAAGCTGACAGCCCTGTTGGGCACAGGGCCTGATAGTGTTTAACTTAGTTGCTAAAATAAATAGCCGCTGTAGGCGAGTCCCTGGGCAACGCTGATAAAGTTATCTCCTGAATTGATCGGGGTGGTTGGGAATTTAGACCGGAACAGATCCTGAACGGCCGCAACCTGCGAGGTACCACCTGTAAAAAACAAGCTATCGATATCTTCCTTTTTAATGTTGTTTCTGTTCAGGAACTCATCGAGATAATTTCCGATTTTCAGAATGTCTTTTCCGATAATGGCATTGTACTGGCTCAGCGAAACAGATTCATGGATATCAATTTCGAGATTGGAGTAACTGAATACCGAGCTATTGGATGTAGATAGTTCGATCTTGGTTTTTTCGATAGATTGAAATATAGAAAAACCGAGATTATGTTCGGTTAGTGTTATCAGGTTTTTGAATTTCCGGTTATTTTTTGTGTAAGCGTAATATCTACGCAGATCGTTTTTTACTTTTTGACCGTTAAAGAAATTCATTTTCTCCCACGAGCAGATATTGGTAAAGAAGGTAGAGGGTAACTCCAGCATTTTTCCCGGCTGTGATTCGTACCTGTCGCCGCGTCCGAAATAGGGGGTGCCTCTATCCCACATAAAGGCTGAGTCAAAACTATCGCCGCCGATATAGATACCACCGGTGGCAATAATATCCCGGCGCCTGTTCTTTTCGCCTGCCTTCAGCGGGTCAAGTTCAACAAATGTAAAATCGGTTGTACCTCCGCCCAGATCGGCAACCAGTACACGCTCTTTTTTGGTGATATTCTTTTCATAAGCAAAAGCGGCAGCTATGGGCTCAAACTGAAATTGCATATCAGTAAACCCTGCTTTTTCGGCAGCTTTTTTTAACCGTTGCTGAGCTAACTCATCTTTGGCAACTTCATCATCATCAAAAAAGGCCGGACGGCCAATAACTGCCTTGCGGCAATCAAAGCCAATTATTTTATCGGCCTCTGTTTTTAATTCTTTCAGAATTAAGGAAACAAGGTCGGAGGCATTCATTTTCTGGTTGCTGATGCGTGTTTCGGTAAAACTGCTTCTTGGTAAAATGCGTTTCACTGATTTCATAAAGCGGCCGCGCATACCATCGGCTAAATATTGTTGCGATGCTTCGTTGCCTACAAAATACTTAACGTCCTCACCCGATACCTGCTCAAAAGGAAAGTACAGCACAGAGGGGATGATCAGTGTTTTAACTATCTCTCTTTTTTCTTCATCAAAAATGGAAAGGGCAGAGTTGGTGGTGCCAAAATCAATACCGTACAGAAACTTACTCATTACTTAACCTTACCGCGCAGGATATTTTACTTACTAAAGCGGTAAAGATAACAGGATAGTAAAAATGCAAGCGCTTAACCTTTAAAAAGGTCGAAGAATGCTTTTTCGTAGCTGATACCTACGGGTATTTCGATATTGCCCAATGAGATGACCTTGTTGCGCACGTTTCTGATGCGTTGAAACGGCACAATGAACGACCGGTGAACGCGAATAAAATCATTGACGGGTAGTTTTTCCAGGATAGCTTTCATGGTCATACGTGCCACTATGGGGCGGTCGGGACCGGTGTATATTTTCAGGTAGTCGTCCAGGCCTTCAATGTAAATGATGTCTTTTAATGCCACTTTAACCAGGCTGTAATCGGCCCTGATGAACAGGTATTGCGGCGCCTCTGTTTTGTTTTGATGCTTATAGGTATAATATTCATTGGCTTTTGTTACGGCCTGCACAAAACGATCGTAGGTAAAGGGTTTAAGCAGGTAGTCAACTGCACTTAAATTGAATCCTTCCACTGCATAATCGCTGTAGGCCGTAGTGAAAATTACCATGGCATCCTGCTTTACCTCTTTATAAAAATCTATGCCTGAAAGTGATGGCATCTGTATATCGAGGAACAACAGATCGGTGGGAAAATTATTTAAATGCTTCAGCGCATCATGTGGCTTTGTGAATGTTTTATCCAGTGTAACTAAACCGCTGCGCCGGCAAAAGTTCTCTATTACTTTTAATGCGGGTGGTTCATCGTCTATGGCCAATGCGCGTATCATGTTAGTTGAATTGTGAGTGTTACCACATAATCGGTTGCAGTATCTTCAATTTCAAGTTTATGCTTTGCGGCATACAAATACTGCAGGCGGGTACGGGTGTTTTCAATACCCAAGCCACCGCCGGCAGTATCGTTGCTGTTGATATGCACCTTTTTGTTTTTTACTATCAACGTTAAACCGGCATCTTTAATATCAATACTGATGAAAATTATTGATTCTTCTTCGGGGTTTACGCCATGTTTAAAAGCATTTTCAACAAAAGGGAGTAAAATAAGCGGAGCTATTTTTTTGCCGCCGGTATGGCCCTGCATTTCATAATTTAATTGAAAGGTGTTATCAAACCTGACTTTTTGCAGCTCTATATAATCGGTAATGTAGGCAACTTCTTTTTCCAGCGAAACAAAATCGTTACCTGCCTCACTGAGTATGTAACGCATCATGCCTGATAATTTTACAATGGCGGTGGCGGTGTAGTCGCTGTTTTCAATCGCCAGCGAGTATATACTATTCAGGGTATTAAACAGAAAGTGAGGATTTATTTGAGCCTTGAGGTAAGATAATTCGGCGCTTACTTTTTCTTTTTCAGCTTGCTTTAAGCGGCTGTTTATTTTTAAAGTGAGTGAGATGAAAAGCACAACCAGAAATGTGAAGAGATTATGAAACAAGTCGAAACCGGTGAATGCAGGATGAGGGCCACCCTGACCATTTTGGTTGGGGCCTTGATTTCCGAAATCGGGCCCATGGTGAAAGTCGGGAGGCGGAGGCCGGTGGTTCTGCAGAAAATCGAAGTGTAGTGCACCTGAAATAAAAAGATTGGGCAATACGGTAACTACCAGATAACACGCTAAAGCGATGGCAAAAAACTGAACATACTTATGACTAAAATACAGGCGCGGAATAAGCACCAGGTAATTGAGATAGAAGAAAACTAGAAGCAAGGCGTAGGTAATAAGCTCGCGGATGGTAAACATATTTACCATCGAGTTCCACGAATGATGCGGGCCGGGTGCAAATACATAAGGCATTGCTAAAAACAGCAGACAACAAACAACATGGATTATAACGCGCCTGACATTTGTATTCATACAACACAAAGAAAGTTCAAAAAATATTAAGGTAAACGGTGCAGGTTGGCATTTGAGGTAAGGCGGGGTAATTTGTAGGTGTAATCAGCGAATGAAGCAGCTTGTTGTTTTGTAAGCACACAAAGCACATGCCTGCAACCGTCGTAAATTTTAAAATAAATACAATTTCATGCACTCAGACACAACAAAAAATACATAGGAAGACGCTAAGCTTATAAAGCCGGAATTTGCCTATCGGTATCAATCATAAAAAACTCAGGGCTTTAGTTGAATTAGAAAAGTAATTTAAAGTTACATATCATTTCAATGCACTGCATTGGCACATGCCATACCATCCATTGCAGCACTTACGATGCCGCCTGCATAGCCTGCGCCTTCGCCGCAGGGGTATAAGTTACTGAGTTGTGGATGTTGCAGTGTTTCTTTACTGCGCGGTATGCGCACGGGGCTACTGGTGCGGCTTTCAACACCAACCAATACAGCTTCATTGGTTCGGTATCCCCGCATTTTATTGCCGAAATCTATCATGCCCTGTTGCAGGCTTTGCATAATGAAGCCCGGCAATATCTGATGCAGTTCAGCCGATATGATGTCCGGAATGTATGAGCATTTGGGCAGGGTTTGCGAGGTTTTGTTCTGAATAAAATCTTCCATGCGTTGCGCTGGTGCCTGTATGCTTCCGGTTAAATGAAATGCTTTTTGTTCTACCTGTTTTTGAAATTCGAGCGCAGCGAGCGGGCCTTTATGGTTTAAATGTGCCCAGTCATCGGGGTTTACGGATACCACCATACCGCTGTTGGCAAACTGACCGTTGCGCGTGCTGGGGCTCCAGCCGTTTACTACCGTTTCGCCGGGTGCTGTGGCTGCGGGTGCAATAATTCCGCCGGGGCACATGCAAAACGAAAATACGCCCCGGCCGTTGGCCTGTGTTACCAGGCTGTAACTGCTGGGCGGTAAAAAATTGCCCCGCTGTGCGCGTTTATATTGTATGCTGTCGATTAAAGTTTGCGGATGTTCAATACGCACACCCAGTGCAAAGGGCTTGGCCTCAATTAAAATATGCTGGTTGTGCAGCATATCGAAAATATCGCGGCTGCTGTGACCGGTAGCCAGTATCAGTTGTTCGCAGGGGCTTTCGGTTCCATCAGCAAATGCAAGGGTTTGTATTTTGTTGTTTTTGATGCCCAGGCTTACCAGTTTTTTATTGAAATGAATTTCGCCGCCATTTTCTAAAATGGTGGCGCGCATATTTTCGATAATAGCGGGTAGCTTGTTAGTGCCGATGTGCGGATGAGCTTCGTAGCCGATTCGCTCGTTTGCACCGTGCTGAATAAAAACATCCAGCACCTTTTTTATATCGCCGCGTTTGTTGCTGCGGGTGTATAGCTTGCCATCGCTGTAAGTGCCAGCACCGCCTTCGCCAAAGCAGTAATTGCTTTCGGGATTTACTATCAGTTGCCGGTTTATAGCTGCAAGATCGCGGCGGCGTTCTTTTACCGTTTTGCCACGTTCGATGATGATGGGCTTAATACCCCTTTCGAGCAACTGCAGGGCTGCATACATACCAGCCGGACCAAAGCCAATTATGTGGCATGTTTTTTTATTCGATACAGGTTGCAGATTAAAAGTTCGTAGTGCATCATCAACAGGTTCTCCCTGCAGATAGATCTCAACTTTCAGCAGCACAATTATTTGCGGCTTGCGGGCATCGAGCGATTTTCTGATCAGTTTAACCCCGGCAATGGTTTCAATGCGTACCTGCGCGGCCTGCGCGGCGTGTTGTTTTATTTGTTCGGGCAGGGCAGCCTCTTCGGGCGTAAGTTTCAGTTCGGCAGTAATGGGCATGGTCAGGTTTTTATCCTACAAAGCGGGGCTAAGATAGGATAATATTGCAGTGTGGGAGATGCCTTAAAATTGTATAATGACAATGTTCTTCTTGTTACTCCTGAACAGGTCTGTGTATGCGTTCAGGCCATCCTGTGCTGCCTTTTCTGTTGTAAAAACGGTATCCTGGCCGGGTGTGAAATAGTCATCGTGCACAAAGAGTGCGCAGTTGGTTATAAAGGTGCACGATGGTATAGTTGTCAGAGCTTTCTTTTCCAGCATTTCGCAAATCATGCTTTTTAATTCAGTTTGCTTTTTATAGCTGCCGTCGTAATCTTTTACATACTTATCGATAAGAAAAACGGTGGTGCTTACTTTATCATCTGAGGGCTCGGCGGTGGCCATAACAAATGCATATTTTGCCACTTCCTGGCTAAAACAATGGCATGAAAGGAAAAATAACACAACAAGTAACGAAAACCTGATCTTCATGATGGCTGCCGGTAATATCTTTTGTTATCCTGCAAACAGGAAACTTTTTGAACGGCCGTGAATATAGAGATTGTGCTACGAAATAGGATTTTACTGTGGGATTGATAACGAAAATTAGGATTAAAAGAGTTGAAATGAGGTGGATTTATTCATTTGAAACTATTTACCAAATAAGGCTGGTAAATAAACCGGGGATATCCATATTTGCCAAACTACGCTTAACTTGGGCGCAAATGCAAACTTTAACTGAATACTTATGGAGATAAATGCTTATGCAGGCAAACTGCCTGTGTCTTCAATGCTGGTTGACTTAAAAAGTCTTTTAGATGCTTATTACAGCAAAGTGCCTGACCCATCGGTTGTGGCTCAGCGGGTATCTTTTGGTACTTCGGGGCACCGGGGCAGCTCGTTCGACTCGGCTTTTAATGAGTGGCACATACTGGCCATAAGTCAGGCAATTTGTTTGTACCGGAAGCTGCAGAAAATTGAAGGGCCTTTGTTTATGGGCTTTGATACGCATGCACTTTCTATGCCTGCGTTCCGCTCGGCGGTTGAGGTTTTTGCTGCCAATGGGGTAACGTTGATGATTGCAGAGGGAGATGAGTATACCCCAACGCCGGTGATATCGCACGCTATATTGACCTATAACAAAGGAAGAAAAACCGGGCTTGCCGATGGTATTGTTATTACCCCATCTCACAACCCACCGCGCGATGGCGGTTTTAAATATAACCCTACCAACGGAGGACCTGCAGGTGGTGATGTTACCAAGTGGATAGAGAATAAGGCCAACGAATTTCTGGAGCAAAAGCTGAACGGCGTGCAGAGAATGGCATTTGAAAAAGCAGTTGTTGCTTCTACCACGCACCGCCACAATTACATGAATGCTTATATCCATGACCTGGGCAACATTATTGACATGGAGCTTATCAGGGATTCGAAAATACGGATGGGAGTGGACCCATTGGGCGGTGCCGGTGTGCATTATTGGGCGCCCATTGCCGAGCATTACAAGCTGGACTTAACAGTAGTGAATAAAGATGTTGACCCTACGTTTAGTTTTATGACAGTTGATTGGGACGGGCAGATAAGGATGGACCCGTCATCGAAATATGCTATGCACAGCCTGATAGGGTTGAAAGATAAGTTTGATATTTCTTTTGCCTGCGATACTGACCATGACCGCCACGGTATTGTAACTAAAAGCGTGGGGTTAATGAATCCGAACCATTATTTATCGGTAGCCATTCTTTACCTGTTTCAGCACAGGCCACATTGGGGTAGTAACGCCGCAGTGGGTAAAACTGTGGTAAGCACGGGCATGATTGACCGCGTGGCAGCAAAACTGGGGCGCAAGTTATATGAGGTGCCGGTTGGGTTTAAATGGTTTGTTGATGGCTTGCTGGATGGATGGTTAGGTTTTGGCGGTGAGGAAAGCGCCGGGGCTTCATTTTTGCGCAAGGATGGCTGTGTTTGGTCTACTGACAAGGATGGGTTTATACCTGCGTTGCTTTCGGCTGAGATAACTGCGGCTATGGGTAAGGACCCGGGAGTGATATACCAAGCGTTGGAGCATGAGTTTGGGGAGGCAGCCTACCAAAGAGTTGAGGCCCCTGCTAACCTGCAGCAGCGGGAAAAACTGGCTAAACTATCAGCCTCGGAAGTAAAGGTCAGTGAACTTGCCGGTGAAAAGATTGAAAATATATTGACCACAGCACCGGGCAATAACGCAGCTATTGGCGGACTTAAAGTGGTTAGTAAAAGCGGCTGGTTTGCTGCGCGCCCATCGGGCACGGAGAGTATTTATAAGATATATGCCGAGAGCTTTAAGGGCGAGGAGCATATAAAGCTGATTTTAAAAGAGGCGCAGCAGATGGTGGATGGTGTTTTGGCTGAAGGAGGGGTTTCGGGTAAGGTGTGAAGGAAGGCCTGGGCTGCTGTTGACTTATTAATCGATGCGAGAGAAATTAATCACCCGGGTGCTAAAAACACTTTGTTGCACTAAGGTTTTTTGGAACCGAAAGAGCAATTACTTTTTGTTGCAATTATTGATGAAAGTTTGTTTTTGTGGTTTTATGGCATAAAAAAACCTCTACAGAAGATTAATCCATAGAGGTTTTTTGGGGTGACCCGGGAGAGGATCGAACTCTCGACCCAATGATTAAGAGTCATTTGCTCTACCAGCTGAGCTACCGAGTCGTTTGTTGGTATTTCCGTTTAACGGAGCGCAATAATAGCTTTCCTTTTGCTATTTTTCAAGTCTCCGGCCTAACTAAGTTTTATTTTGGGCAAAAACCTTAACATTCTTCCTGTTTGCAGGCCAGGTTTCCGCGTTCGGTTTCGAGGGTGGCGTGCTGTATGTTCTGGTGTTGCAGCTGGTGTTTTATGTTTTCTTTCAATTGCTGCTCTTGCTGTGCAGTAAGGGTTTCATCAATAACAATATGTGCGGTAAGGGCATTGGTGGTGGTGCTTAACGCCCAGACATGTATATGGTGTATGCCTGTTATGCCCTTCATTTTTTCGAGGCCGGCCTTTAGTTTATCCATATCAATATCGCGGGGAACGGCATCGAGCGAAAGGCGGAGGCTATCGGTCAATAAGCTCCAGGTGCCGTATAATATTACTGCCATGATAATCAAACTAACCACACTGTCAATCCAATACAAGTGGCTGTAATAAATAGCAATACCGGCTATGACCACGCCTAAGCTTACTACTGCATCGCTGGCCATGTGCAGGTAGGCGCCTTTTACGTTCATATCATGTTCTTTATCGCGCAGAAACAGCAGGGCCGAGGCGGAGTTAATTACAATGCCAATGGCGGCTACAATGGCCATGGTAATGCCCTGAGCAGGCTCGGGCTTTAAAAGGCGCTGTATAGCTTCGTAACCAACGCCGCCTATACCCACCAAAAGCACTACCGCATTTACCAGTGTTACCAGTATGGTTGTTTTGCTGTAGCCGTATGTAAATTTTTTATCGGCCTTTACCTTGCTTAGCCTGAACGCAATGAGCGAGAGTGCCAGTGCAGCTACATCGGCAATGTTGTGCCCTGCATCGGTTAACAGCGCCAGTGAGTTGGTGGTAATACCTGCTATTATTTCGACGATAACAAAGGCCGAGTTGAGGCCGATGCCTATGAGAAAGGCCCTGTTGAGATTTGTAAGGGTGGGAGCGTGATGATGGTGGCCATGTGCATGACTATGCCCGTGTGCGTGGTTGCTGTGCGAGTGATGGTCATGTGAATGATGTTCTGACATAAATGGTAATCAATTAAAATTTCACAAAATATGAAGTTAGCCCTACTAATATCAGTACAACGCCGATAATCGCTTTTTCGTTTTTTTCGAGGAACCGAAAGTTAAAGCGGTTTATGCCTTCTATGGCCAAAGCTACATAAGTTATCATTGCCGCCACTGTTACCACTAAATATACGGCCGAAACTGTTATTATGCCCGCCCACCCAAAAATGCCGGCGGTAAAATAGTAAGACTCCAGCTCGATGCAGGGCGAAAAGAACATGCCAATACTGAGCGATAAAACAACGGTTGTAAAGGGGGTATTAGGTGCCGGATTTTGGCCGAAGTGTGTGTGGGGCTTATGGCGGATATAATTGCGTGCAATGTAAAAGAGCCCCATTAAAATCAATACTGCGGGTGCCGCAATAGATGATGTGTAGTTATAACCGGATGACAGCCTGTAACCTGCCCAACCTACAACCAGCCCTATTAAAATGGTGCTGGCTACATGGGCAATGCCGCTTATAGCTGTGGCCCAAAGTGTTGTGCTTTTGCTCCAACGCTCAACTTTGCCAATTGCCACCACCGGCAGCCAATGGTTAGGGATAGTGGCATGAATGATACTTAAAATAAAACTGCTGATAATGAGATGAAACATT